>FWWL01008248.1_pt1 | contig 13512 bp, 9 predicted proteins | sample 2228331 | NCBI WGS metagenome assembly FWWL01 (sample SAMEA103939775, study PRJEB20133) | metagenome | reverse complement strand
CTTCGCCCTGGACGAAATCCAGGAGGCCCACGCCATTATGGAGCAACGCGACCACATCGGCAAATTCGTTCTCAATCCCAACGCCTGATGGTCTCCAGCGGTTTCCACGGCCCCAATGGCACCAAGAGCCTCGGGGAATCCCGCGGGCGGGAAGCCCCGGACCGTTTTCTCTCGCGCCACGGCCTCCCTGCTCCGCCGCGGCGCCTGATCGCGTCACCTCACAGCAACTTCTCTCGGGGCAGGGCTCACGAGGCGCGATAAACTTCTGGCGTCGCTTCCGATCAACAAATTGACCATTCCCCCGAACGAAAGGAAAAGCAAAGCGGCGCGAGACCCAAGCCTGCGGCTGCCACCCGTCATGCGACACCATTTTTCTCGGGATGGTCTCAACGCAAACCACCTAAAGGGCTCGCGGAGCAGCATCCGCTCGAACCTAGACTTGCGTCGCGGTCGGTCACTGAACGCGCCAGTTCGAGCAACATCCGCTCGCACCTTCACTTCCGCCGAAGTGCCAAAACGTGTGGCCGCACGCACATCCTCGGCCCCCACCTCTTTTGAAATTTCATTCCCAAACAAACAATGGCCTGGGAGGGAGGAAAACGTCCTCTAGCCGGCCACACACGCCGCTTTTCATGTTCAGGTTTCGAACGCTCTCGCCAAGAGCTTTTACGAGTATCTTCTCCCGCAAAAAACGCCTGCTACGCCTACCCACAACGTGCTGCGAACCTACTGAGCACCTCTCGAGGAAACCCCTCTGGCCCGCCAGGCGCGGCGGGCCAGAACCGAGAAAAAGCGAATCCATGAATTTTTCTCGATTTTTCTTCTTTACAGTCGTCGTTTGGAACGATCTAAATCTAACCTTACTACTATAGCCGTGCTAGAGCTCAACGGGACAAAGCATTCATGAGCAGCAAGAAGCCTCTTTCCATAGCGTTCCTGTGGCACATGCATCAGCCCTATTACAAGGACCTGATGACAGGGAACTATTTCATGCCGTGGGTCCGCCTCCATGCCGCCAAAGACTACGTGGACATGATTCTGCTGCTCGACGAGTTTCCCGACATCCGCATGACCGTGAACCTTGTCCCGTCCCTCCTCGAGCAAGTTCTCGATTACGTGGAACACGGCGCCACCGACGTCATTTGGGATCTCTCGATCGCTGATCCTGCCACGATGTCGGAGCAGGAAAAGTGCGTGCTTCTCGAGCGCTTCTTTCATGCTCAATATGATAACATGATACGCCCCTATCCGCGTTATCGTCAACTTTATGAAAGGCGCGGGGAGGCGCGCTCGCCTGAGGAACTCCGTCAAATCGTTCGGCAGTTCAGCGAGCAAGCCATTCGCGATCTCCAGGTCTGGTACAATCTCGTCTGGATCGACCCCCTCTACGTGGAGAATGATCCCCAGCTCCAGGCGCTTTACCGCAAAGGCCGCAGCTTCACAGAAGAGGAGAAGCGCTACGTCCTGGCCAAACACCAGCACATCCTGCGCGAGATGATCCCGGCCTATAAGCTGCGCCAGGATCGTGGCCAGATCGAGATCTCCACGACACCTTTCTTCCACCCCATTCTCCCCCTGCTTTGCGACACAAACCTTGCCCATGTGGCGCGGCCGGAATTGCCGTTGCCCAAACGCCCCTTCCAACATCCCGAAGATGCCCACGAGCATGTGCAGCGCGCGGTAGAGTTCTACGAGCGTCTTTTTGGACGGCGTCCGCGCGGCATGTGGCCTGCCGAAGGGAGCGTCGCCCCCCAAGTCATCCCGATCTTTGCCCACTACGGTATCGAATGGATTGCCAGTGACGAGGAGGTGCTCGCCCACAGTCTCGGGCAAACCATTCGCCGCGACCTGCGCGGCAATGTGCTCAACGCCGATATGCTCTACCGTGCTTACTGGGTCGAGCACGAAGGAGCTCGCCTAAAGATAGTCTTCCGTGACCATCACCTGAGCGATCTCATCGGCTTCCAGTATGCCGGCTGGGACCCCGAAGATGCGGCGGAAGATTTCGTCCGCCGCCTCGAGGTCATCGCCGCCATGCCCGAGCGCGACGATGAGGAGTGGGTCGTGCCCATCATCCTCGATGGCGAGAATTGCTGGGAGCACTACGAGCGCGACGGTCTGCCCTTCCTACGCGCCCTGTACAAGCGGCTCAGTATTTCCGGGCTCCTGCGTACGGTCACGCTCGGCGACTACCTTGAGCAGCATCCGCCCCAGCGCGCCATCCCGCGGCTCTTCGCCGGCAGTTGGATCAATCACGACTTCACGATCTGGATTGGCCATCGCGAAGATAATCGCTCATGGGATTATCTCCATGACGTGCGGGACCTCATTGTGCGCCACATCGAAGAACATCGCCAGGAGCTGACCCCCGAACAGATCGAGCTGGCATGGCGTTCTCTTTTCATTGCTGAAGGCAGCGACTGGAACTGGTGGTATGGCGAGGATCACTCCAGCGGCATGGACGATTTGTTTGACCAGCTCTATCGCGATCATCTTGCGGCCGCCTGCCGCGCTGTAGGGTTGGAGCCCCCCGGATTCTTGCGCATTCCCATCTCGCGCCATGTAGCGCCGCGTCCCCTCACTGAGCCCGTGAGTTTCGTGACCCCGAACCTCGACGGCATTGTCACCCATTTTTATGAATGGTACGGCGCTGGCCATTACGATCCCGCGCTCGTCTCAACAGCCATGCATCCGGGACGAATGAAACTTCAGCACCTGTACTACGGGTTCGACGCAAAGAATCTCTATTTCCGCATCGATGTCGCCCAAGAACTGCTCCAGCCGGAAAATGGAACCGTGGCTGAAATCGCCCTCCATCTGACGAGCGGTGAGCAGGCATGGCGCTTGAGCGTCCGGCTCGAACCGGAGGGCAAACCGCGTGTCTTCAACGTGCGAGCCTCCTTCGGGGAGGAAACGCGCGATCCCCGCTCTGGACTCGCAGTCGCGAGGGCCGAAGTCCCGCGAAGTGCAGCCAACCGATCAAACAATGGTGGCCCTCTCGAGCGGGCTGGTGGGAACGGCTACGCCCCGGCACTGGCTATCGATGCCGAAGCTCCAGCCGCCGTGGCCGCGCAAGTGGCTGTTGGCGAAATTATCGAAATTGCCATCCACCAGCATCGACTGCTGCTCAAAGAGGGCGACCGCGTGGGCATCTTCGTGACGCTTCACATCGACGGCAATGAGATCGAGCGCATGCCGGCTCACACCCCTCTCCAGCTCACAATGCCATCAAAGGATTTTGAGCACGTCCACTGGACAGCTTAGCGCTTTCTCTTGCGCGCCGTCACCAAGCCGAAATAATCCGTCAAGGCAGGTCTAAGGCAAAAGAACTACACCCCTTGTGCGCTTGCCGGGGCGCCGATGAAAACCTGTTGAGATTGAGCACACTGAGTGCTCGCAAACCGGAGGTGACCCCTCACCCTCGCGAGCGAGGGGCCAGCGCACGCACGTCGAGCTCACTCTTTAGTCTTTCGGGCACGGAGCAAGCGTTAGGAACCAATCGAGCACTTTGGCTCCCGGCGGCGGACTTTGCACGCGATCCTTCGCAGCCCCGCACGACCCAGGCGGCGGAATGATCACATCCTCGCCAGGCACCCAATTGGCCGGCGTCGCCACTTTGTGCTTGTCGGTCGTCTGAAGCGCAATGAGGAGCCGCTCGATCTCATCGACATTCCGGCCGTTGGTCAGCGGATAGTAGAGGATCGCCCGCACGACGCCTTGCGGATCGATGATGAAGACCGCACGCACAGCCTGAGTCGTGCTCGCCGAGGGCTGAAGCATCCCGTACAGGCGCGACACCTCCATCGTAAGATCGCTAATCACAGGGAACGTGATTTCGATCTCCTTCATGCCCTTGTACTCGATCTGCTCGCGGATCGTGCGAAGCCAGGCAATGTGGCTATAGGTGCTGTCAATCGACAGCCCCAAAAGCTTGCAGTTGAGCTCTTCGAAGCGCTTCTGCCGCGCCGCAAAGGTCATAAACTCCGTCGTGCACACCGGCGTGAAATCTGCCGGGTGAGAAAAGAAAATCACCCAGTGCCCACGGAAATCATCGGGAAACTGGATGGGTCCTTGGGTTGTTTCCGCTTTGAACGCCGGCGCTTTTTCGCCAATCAGCGGTAAAGAGACCGCCTCGCAGCAGTCGTCACACATGACAAACCTCCTACACGATTGTCGCCTGGGAGCTGCTCCCCTCGCGAGCTCCTCAGACGTTTTTCATGATGAGTCCCCAGCCGACCACTCTCAAGTCTAAAGCCATGTCCGGCGCCGCGCGGCGCGCAGCCTCCCTAATCGTCCTCGCCTTTCGCCCGATCAGGCGCTAGCCCTGACTCGGCAAGAGCCGAGCGAAAAGCTCGCTGAATGATCTTGTAGCCAGCTTCGTTGACGTGCAACCCGTCGCGCGAGAGTTCACGCCGGAGAAGCCCGTCCGGCCCCACACACTCGGCGTAGGTTTCCACCCAGCTCACCCACGGCCCATAAGAGAGAATCTCCTCCTTGAGGCGTGCATTGAACTGCGCAATGAGCGGTGAAATGTGCGCGTAAGCATCGCGCGTCGGCGTGCAGGAGACGACGAAAAGCTGAGCATCGGGGACGCGCTCGTGGATGCGCCGCAGCACTTCGAGGTAACAGGCGACGACAGCCTCCACACGCGGTTCGCCTGTCCGCGCTGTGGCGCTCAAGTCATTCGTGCCGTTGAGGATGAAAACAGCTCGCGGACGTAGAGCAAAGACCGAGCACTCAAGCCGATGAAGGATACCTCTCTGCGTGACGCCGATACGGTCGCCAGAAATGCCACGATTTACCATCCAATACTCGGGGAAGAGTTCCTTTTCCTTGAGTCCTTGAATGCTCGAGCTGCCGAGGAGAACGATGGGCCGCGACGTCACGCCAGCCTGGCGAAGCGCTGCGTTTTCGCGCTCAAAGCGCTGGCACCTGTCCACATAAAGGCGATGTCCTGAGTCCTCGATGACAACGCCGGTGGCCGCCGGCGAGCGTTTCGGATCGAGGAGCGACTGGAAGCGGTCGTAATGAAAAGCCAAGTGGACAGGGAGCCGCCAGTTCCAATAACGCCACGTGTGCGCCCCCGGGAATTCGGCGTACGTGTGGACGATGCCGCGATTCGTGAGCAGCTCGTGGACGAGGCGATTGTCCGTGACGGCACCCGTGGCATCACTCGTCCCCGTATCGAAATACAAAGTGATGCCTGCGGTCGTAAAGCGGTCCACCAGATGCGCCACGCTGTGCTCGTGCCAAGCGCTGCGATGCTCGTCGTAAGGTCCAAACCGCTCGTCGAGATGCCATTTTCCGGGATGATTCTCCAAAGCCAGAATGCCACTCATCGATGAGGCCGAGCAGAAAAGATCGGGGTGCCTGGCGGCAAGCGACAGAGCCCCATGGCCTCCCATGCTCAAGCCGGCGATCGCTCGCCCTTCGCGGCGGGCAAGGGTCGGAAAACGGCTATCGACATCCGCGATGAGCTCCTGCGTGAGGAACGTCTCGATCGCGCCGCCGCTGGACGTGTCGGCATACCAGCCAAACTCGCCACCATCCGGACACACCACCAAAAAGGGCCGCCCTGCTGCGAAATCCACAAGGCCTGTGCGCTCGGGCCAGTCGCGATACGAGCCATACGCCCCATGAAGCAAATAGAGCACCGGATAGCGCTTGTCGTGTTGCAAACGGGCCGGCATCACAACGACGTAGGTCGTTTCTCGCCCCAGGACCTTACTGAACATGGTCACTGTGGTGGCGACACTGCGCCGCTCCATCGTGGAGGTCGTTGCCGAGGCGCGAGAAGCCGCGGGACTTTCTTTTTGTGATCTGGCGTCAGCAGCTTGCGGAGCTGCCCAAACGCCCGCCCCTCCCCCTACGAACACAGCAAAGACAACAAGTGTGCGCACCCAACGAAACATTTGCAGCCTCCCATCAGGAAAATCGTGCGCCCGCCGCGCCTCCATCGCGCCCAGCCGACGCGCCACATTGACCGCACCCTGACGCCAGGCAGCTGCTTATCTCAAGGGAGAAACACGCGGGCGACAATACCCGTCCCCCCCCAACTTTGCCCGCCGAGGGCGCTCCTTCCATCCGTTCAGAATGGTTGGCTCTGCCCACAGAACGAAGCCAGCGCCAACGCTCCCTAGGACACTCTCCCGAAACAAAAAGAAAAATCACAGTTTCTCTTTCCTTCCCCAAGGTTCGCCACAGCCGAGGAGGCATCCTCGGCTCACGAAACCTTCTCTCCCCTCAGCGTGGCAAGAAGCCCGTTATCCCTGGAGGCACTCATGGCGAATCCTCAACGAGCCGGCCCGCCGCCGCTTGGCCTGACACGGTTTCGGTTTTGCCTTGAACCACCAGCCTTCGTTCGACCACTTTCCTCCATCGCTCAGCATTGAGGACTCGCCATGACTTCACAAAAGTGCCGCATCCTTTTCGTCTGCGTCGAAAACTCCAACCGCTCCCAGATGGCCGAAGCCTTCGCACGGCACTATGGCGACAACCTCGTTGAGGCCTGGAGCGCAGGCTCTCGTCCCAGCGGCCACGTCAATCCTAAAGCCATCGCCGCCCTGGCCGAGCGCGGAATCGATATGTCTGCCCTTCGCTCGAAAGGCTTAGAGGAGATTCCCGATCACGAGTGGGATTGGATCATCACGATGGGCTGCGGCGACCGCTGCCCAACGGTGCGCGCCCGCAACCGAGCGGACTGGGAGCTGCCCGACCCTCGCGATCTTCCTCCAGAGGAATTTCGCTGTGTCGTCGATGAAATTGAGCGGCGAGTCCGGCAGCTTCTCGAACGCCTTCGCAGCACCACATGAGCAAGAGCAGGCGGGGCGCCGATTGCCCTTGTTAGAAGTCGGCAGCTCGTCTCGCGCGTGCCTTGCAAGAACCCTCCGCCCGGACAGGCCTTGCCTTCTGCGCGGCAAGGGTTGCCCTTATCAAAATGCGCGCCGCGCCGTGCGCTGACGGTCAATTTCCAAGCGTGATGATAGAAGAGCATAATATGCTTCCTTCGGAATGCGCTGCCGCGCTCATGAGTAGCCAAAAAAGCACGGACACATGGAACAGTTCCCTCAGAAAAAGCAGGTGTCTCCAGAGGCGCTCCTAGGGGCGCAGGAGTGGACCGACCGCTATTTCGGCGAGCTCTACGGCCACCTCTACAGCAGGTATTTGCTGCCTGCGCGCCAGACCAAGACGGAAGCCGAGTTCGCTCGCCGCTTGCTGGCGCTCGATGGCAAACGCGTCCTCGACCTGGCGTGCGGTTTCGGACGCCACGCCCGTTGGTTGGCGCGCCAGGCGCACGTCGTGGGACTCGACCGCAGCGACAACTATCTGCGCATGGCGCTAGAGGCCATGCCACGCCGCTTCGCGCCACGCTTTGCTGCCGTGCGCGGCGACATGCGCCGACTGCCGTTGCGCCACGAGAGCTTCGATGCCGTGCTCCTGCTCTTCAACAGTTTTGGCTACTTCGTCCAGCCTCCCGCCGTCAAGGGGATGGCCGAAAAGCGCGAGCTTTGGAAACTGCCGAAGGTCTTTTACGAGCGCAAACTCGTGGACGAAAGCTTTGGCGTCTACCGTGCTGACGCCCCACCGGCCGTTCCCGCCGCGCATGCAGCACCCTCCGAGGACGAAAACCTCCGGGTGCTGGCAGAAATCGCGCGAGTCCTTCGCTCTGGCGGCCAGCTTCTCTTGGAAGCGCCGAACCCACGCCCTCTCATCGAAGCAGTGCTCGAAGCCCCACGGCGCTGGCTCGTCGCGGACAAGTATGAAATCGAAGAAGAATTCTCCTACGATCGACTGCGACGCATTCTTTCGAACGTGACTCGCTTCTCCATGGGCGACCGCACAGAGGTCGCTGAATACCATCTCCAGCTCTACAGTCGCTCCGACCTCGTTCGCGCATTGCGCAAGGTGGGGCTCATCACCCTTCAGGTCTTTGGCTCCTACGAGGGCGAACTCTATCGAGCTCCGAGCTCCCCCTGTATCATTCTTCTTGCCGAAAAACGAAGCAAACAGCGCGCTGGCTAGAGTGCGCGCCCCCTCTCCTTTTGACAGAAACCCCAGCACTCTGAGCGGCACGCCCGCCTAACCGAGTTTTCTGTTGCGTTGGCCCCAACCCGCGTCTGGCCCCGTCCCCCTGGGGAACTAGCTAAGCATGAACAGGTTTTCGGAAAGGCTCGACCTCTTTTAGCGAAGCTCCACGGGCCGGAACCCAGCTCGCTGTGGAGAAGGCGGATGCTTTCGTGGTCCGCTCACTCCGTGCGCGCCCACTTGGTCAAGAGGGAAGATGACCTTTTCCTTGCTGCGCGGCCACAATCTCCGTAACACCACAAAGAAACATTTGCATTGCGCCCATGCCCCTCGACTTCAATCGTTCCAAGAAGGAGCGCATGGGACCCATGGTAATGCTTGGCATCGATCTTGGCGGAACAGATACGAAATTCGGACTTGTTGACCGTTGTGGCCAAGTGGTGGCAAAAGCTAAGTTTCCCACCCTCGCCCATCTCGGTTTCGAAGAGGTCATCAAACGTGTGGCAGAGCATGCTCGCAAAGTCATCGGCACCCAAAAAGTTCAAGGCGTGGGGATGGGCGTACCAGGTCCGATGAATAGCGCGCAGGGTATCGTCTACGAAGCCCCCAACCTCCCCGGTTGGGAAAACGTGCCCGTGCGAGACAGACTCCAGGAGCTTCTGGGCTTGCCCGTGGTTTTACACAACGACGCCAACGCCGCCGCCTACGGCGAGTATTGGGCCGGCGCTGGCCAAGGCTGTCGCAATATGGTCCTTTTCTCGCTCGGAACGGGTGTGGGAGGCGGACTCATCATCGACGGCAAACTCTACACGGGCCCCGACGACACCGCAGGTGAACTCGGCCACATCACCATCGATTACAATGGGCGGCCATGCAATTGCGGTAGCCGTGGATGCTTAGAAGCCTATGCCAGCGCTACGGCCATTCGGCGCATCGTGCGCGAAGCCCTCGCTGACGGCGTGACGACTTCTCTGCGCATTCCTCCGGGCGAAGAGGAAACATTCGGCGCCCGAATCGTCTACGAAGCCGCTCTGGCGGGTGACGAATTCGCTCGGCGCGTGCTCCATGATGTTGGAGTGGCCCTTGGCGTTGCGGCTGCAAGCGTCATCAACATGCTTAACCCCGAGCGCATTATCTATAGCGGCGCCATGATCGGAGCCGGGGAATTCATCTTCGCCCCCTTGCGAGAGAACGCGCGCGCTCGCGCTTTCCGCAGGCCTGGGGCTCGCGCCGAGATTCTGCTCGCCAAGCTCGGCCCCGACGCTGGTCTCATCGGCGCCGCCGGGTTGGCCTGGCAGACTTTCGCGTCGGTAGAGAACACTTGAAATCGGTCACACAACACCCCCATAAACACTCATTGAAACAATGGAACATCACCGAAATGAAGGAACATCCCACTCGACACGCGGCGACGGGTGGGAGGGGCAACGAGCGTCGATGCTAAAACGTCAACCGCTAACTTTCAAAGTTGCTAGCGAATCGCATGAGTTCGAGCAGATCCATCGCTTGAACTATCGGACGTTCGTGGAAGAGATCCCCCAGCACCAGCCCAACGAGGAAGGGCGTCTCGTCGACCGTTTTCATGATGAGAACACGTACCTCATTTGCGTTTGTGAGAATCGCGTCGTCGGCATGCTGGCCGTGCGCGACCGCCGCCCCTTCTCCTTGGACCTCAAACTCCCTAACCTCGATAGCTATCTCCCCCCGGCTCGCTCGATCTGCGAAATCCGACTGCTTGCGGTGGAACCCGAGTTCCGCACAGGCCGAGTCTTTCGCGGGCTGGCGCTAGAGCTAGCCCGATACGCATTGCGTAAAAATTACGACCTCGCGATTATCAGTGGCACGACGCGTCAGATCAAACTCTACCGCCATTTGGGTTTTATTCCTTTTGGTCCGCTTGTAGGAGCACCGGGAGCAGAGTTTCAACCCATGTACATGTCCAAGAAGGAGTTCGAGCAGATCACGATGCAAGTGCTGGGTGCTGACGAGGTCCTGGAGGAAGAGCTGCAAGGCAACGGGCACGTAGCCAACTTTTTGCCCGGCCCCGTCAACATTCATCCCGAAGTGGCTGCAGCCTTCACCAAGCCGCCCGTTTCGCATCGGGGCGAGGAGTTTATGCGCGAGTTCCAGCAAGTGCGCGCGCAATTGTGCCGCCTTGCCCACGCCGCCCACGTCGAGATTTTCGTCGGCTCCGGCACTCTGGCCAACGACGTCGTTGCCGGCCAACTAAGCCTTCTCAATCGCCCTGGGCTCATCCTGGCCAATGGCGAATTCGGCTGGCGTCTGGCCGACGGAGCCGCGCGCTTTGGCCTGGCATTTGAAGTTTTCCAAGCACACTACGGCGAACCGTTCGACTACGACGCCCTGCGCCGGCGCATCGACCATACGCCCGCCCTCGGCTGGGTTTGGGGCGTTCATTGCGAGACCTCCACCGGCATCCTCAACGACATCGAGACCCTCAAATCCATCTGCGCGGAGCGGGGCATTCACCTCGCCATGGACTGCATCTCGTCCTTCGGCATTGTGCCAGTCGACATGAGCGGCCTCTTTTTGGCCTCGGCGGTCAGCGGCAAAGGGCTTGGCGCCTATCCTGGGCTTTCGATGGTTTTCCACGATCACGCCGTCGCCCCAGCTCGATCGCTGCCCCGCTATCTTGACCTAGGCTATTATGCCGCCAAGCAAAGCGTGCCGTTCACGCACTCATCGAATCTTGTGCGAGCGCTCAAAGCTGCTCTCGACCGCTTCGAAAAGCATCCACCTTTCGAGGAGCGCGCGGCTCTGTCGGCGTGGGCTCGCGCACGCCTGCGCCAAGCCGGTCTCACAGTGCTCGCCCCCGAACAGCACGCCGCCCCCGCCGTCATCACCCTTGTCCTGCCCGAGCAAATCAGCTCCTACGAGGTCGGCCGCGAGCTTGAAGAGGCTGGCTTTTTGCTGAGCTATATGAGCGAATATCTGCGCGAGCGCAATTGGATCCAGATTTGCTTCATGGGCGAATGCTCGCGGGAGAGCCTTGACAAGCTGCTGACAGTCATTGAGCAACGCTGTGTTGTCCCCAATCCGCAGCAAAACCTTGCAGCCATTGGCAGAGATAACTCATTGACAGATTAGCAATCGCGAGGGGTAATTATGATGGCAAACTTGCAGTACACCGACTGGTGGGGTCCGCTCGTCCGTATCGGAATTCTTCAGCATCAAAAAGAGGTGCGCGTTTCGCTGCGCGGGCGCTATCGCATCGCCACCGCTTCCGGTAACCAACTGCCCCCAACGCTGGCTGACGCAAAGGACTTCTCCTTGACACTGCAAACGGCCAGGCCGGCGAAACTGGCATGGCGGCTCGTGCTCGATAAAACCCCCACCCGTGAGGCGGCTGAAAAAGCCTCTGCCCCCCACGAGGCACTTCTTCCCCTTGAGACGTTGACGCTAGGCTACGACTTCGGCCCAGGGGCGTCGAGTGTCGAGTACTGGCGCTGCTCGCGCCGCTTCGATTCGGAGCAAGAAGCCGCAGCACTTCTCGAGCGACTTCCCAACCGCGAACGCATCGCCATCATGACCGATCTCGTGACCCCTCCTGCTGGGAACGTGATTCTAAGCGCGGGCGACGAGGCTTTTGAAGTCGGCGAGTGGGTTCGCTTCGAACCCCTCGATCCGGAAAGCGATCGCGCCGTCATCCACGATGTCATCGTCGGCGTGAGCTTCCACTGGAAGCACTACGAGCGCCAGCGTTTCCGCGGCGTCGTCGAAGTGCGTGTCGACAACAAAGGGCGGCTCACGGCGATCAACGAACTGCCGGCCGAAGCCTACCTCTTCTCCGTCAATAGCTCCGAAATGATGTCGGTCATGCCCGAGGAGCTCTTGAAGGCGCAAACCGTGGCGGCGCGCAACACGCTCTTCGCCACAATGGGCAAACACCACTACGCCGACCCCTTCCATCTGTGCGCCGACGACCATTGCCAGTGCTACCGCGGCTCGTCGCGCGAGACGACCGACTCACGCCGTGTAACGCTCGCGACTCTCGGTGAGGTGCTCGTGCACGAGGGAACGATCTGCGACTGCCGCTACTCGAAGATGTGCGGCGGCATCATCGAAAGTTTTGAAAGCGTGTGGAACGAGGACCCGCGCGGCTACCTCATCGCCAAGCCTGATGCCGATCCGGACTCGGACATCGAACAATACTTTCCGGCAAATACGGAAGACCGGGCGGCAGCTCTCATCGCGGCCAAACCCGACGTTTGGTGCAACACCACCGGCGACGATGTGCCCCCCTACCTGCGCTATTCGGCTCCCTATTTCCGTTGGGAGGTGCGTCTCGATCGCGAAGAGCTCGAAAAGCGTCTCTCAGAATACTTCGGTGAAGACATCGGTCAGCTCCAGGCGCTTGAACCAATCTCGCGCGGAGCTTCGGGCCGCATCGAATATCTCCGCGTCGTTGGCTCGCGTGGCTCGTGGGTGCTGGGCACCGTCGCGAAGCAATACTCGATCCGCGAAGCTCTGAGCCCTTCGTTCCTCTATAGCTCGGCATTCGTGATCAGCTACGAACGCCATGCTGATGGCTCGATTGCCACGGTCGTTTTGCGCGGAGCAGGTTGGGGACACGGCGCCGGAATGTGCCAGGTCGGCGCCACGATGATGGCTTACCGCGGACGCAACTATCGCCAGATCCTCGATCATTATTACCCGAACTCGCAGCTCGTGGCTTTGACGACAGCTCCGCCCGACGATCAAGTCTGCAGCCTCATCGAGCGCGAGGAATCGCGCGCCGGCGAACGCTGCTACGAATTCTACAACTGCTACGCCGTGGCCTCCTGCCCCGTTTACTTGAAGAAGATCGATCTCGAGGCGCAGCCAGAGCCCTCGCCCAAAGGCTGGCGCTTCGTGCAAAAGCAGGAAGGCGCTCGCGAGGATCTCGAAAAGCTTGGAATCTCATGCGAGTTCCTTGAATTCCAGGGTTCAGAAGCGAAGCCGAAAGCGTAGCGCGCCCGCATGGGAGCAAAGCCCTGAAGAATGCGCTCCCGACGACCGCTTGGCTTGGCCTGCGTGCCCCCCGGCGCGAACACAAGACCGTCGCTCTTTCCTCGCGTGGTCAAGAACAGGCCACCAGGCACGTCACCGCGAGAAACCTGTATCCGTCGCTCCGTGACGGATGCTCCGCTCCGGAGGGACGTTGGTCCTGCCAAATGGCGGCAACGAGCGAATGTTCAGAGAGGTTTCTCGCTGGAAAAACTCTCTGAAACAAAAAAATAACTTTTTTCTCTCTGAAGGACATTGTGAAAGGAGTCTCCGCTTGATCGAAATACCCTCGCACATTCGTGGCCTTGTTTTTGACTGCGACGGCACGATTGCCGACACCATGCCTTTACACTATAGGTCCTGGCTCGAAGTGCTCGGCCCAGACGCCGGGAAATTCCCCGAGGCTCTCTTTTACGAGCTCGCCGGCATGCCGACGATCGACATCATTCATCTGCTCAACGAGCGTCATGGCTGCCACCT
>FWWL01008247.1_pt1 | contig 13513 bp, 10 predicted proteins | sample 2228331 | NCBI WGS metagenome assembly FWWL01 (sample SAMEA103939775, study PRJEB20133) | metagenome | reverse complement strand
AGGACCTTCTCCCAGTAATAGACCGCGCCCTTGTAGTCCTCCTTCACATAGGCGTCAACGCCTTTGAGGTATAGCTCCTCAACGGTTTTCGGGTCCGGGGCCACCTTCGCCTCGGACCTGCGCTTGGCGGCTATCTCAGCTAGATAAGAGCTCGCCTCATTCAGGGACGGGTCAAAGCTCAGGGCGGCACGGAACTCAGCCTCGGCCCCGGAGAGGTCTCCCTTTTTGTAGAGGGCCTTTCCGTTTGCCAGGCGTTCGGACGCGGCCCGGGACGCCTCTGCCTTTGCCTCAGCGAGGCCCTTAGCGGCATCAGGGTTGTTCGGCTCGTATTCCAGAGCCTTCTGATAGGCGTCTATCGCCTTGCCGTAGTCCCCCCTGGCCCTGGCGGCATCAGCCCTTCTTATGTAATCGGAGGCCTTGTCTTTTCTGGCCTTCTCTGACTTGGAGAGGTAATCCTTTGCCTCAAGGTTCTGTGGGTCAATGGCCAGGACCTCCTTGAATTTGGCCTCAGCCTTGAAGTATTCGCCCTTTGAGTAGAAGGAAACCCCCTTCTTCATCAGGTCGGAGACCTCTTTGCCCTTCTCCTGTTTTTTGCCGTATTTTGATTTCTGGACCTCCACGAGCGCGGTGAAGGAGTTCTCCTGCCACTTGGCCGCGAGTGAGTTCTCCGGGTCAAGCTCTAAGCACTTCTCAAAGCTCGTTATCGCGTCCATGAAATTGCCCTGGTTGTAGAGCTCCAGGCCCCTGTTGTAGTAGGACTCGGCGTCGCGTTTGCGCTTTTCCTCCTTTATCTTGTCATACATGGCCTGAGCCTCGAGATACTCCGGGTCCCAAACAAGCGCCCTGTCCAGGTTGGTGAGTGCCTCGCCCAGGTTGCCCTCGGAGTAATAATTCATCGCGCTCGTGTAGAAGCTCTCCGCTGTTATCCTTGCCTTTCTCCGGTATTCCTCGGCCAGGTTCGCCAGGGCCTTCGTGTCCTTCTCCCTTGAGCGGCCAAAGGAATAGGTGAGGGAGACCCTGTGAGCGTAGCCCAGGGCATCGTAGCTCCTGAAAGCGTAGTCCACATCAAAGTCCTCAACCCTTACCCCAGCGCCGAAGCAGAAAGCGGAAAGCAGGCCGTAGTCAAATTCACCCGATGGATATTCCCCCTCCAGGTCAGTGGAGAAACCAGCCCTCAGGGAAAGCGTCTTCGCGATGGTCGCCTCGCCGCCGAACCTGATCTCATAGCCCCTCGCGTGTTCCGCGCCGTAGAAGGGCTTGATGAAATCAGCTGATATGACGGCAAATTCCAGGGGCTTGAATCCCAGGCCAAGTCGCACGGAAGTGGGCAGTGGGGAAGATTCCTCTATGTAGGTGAGCCGTCCACCCAGGTTTTGCAGAGCTACACCAGCGTTCACGAACCTGCTGGTGTATATGCCGCCGATGTCACCCGCGAACGCGCTCGCGGCGTCCTTGTCAATCTTGCTTGAGAAGAACTTGCCAGAGGCACCCAGGGAGAAGTCTCCGAGGCGTTTGGAATAGGCAAAACCTGTGTAGAAGTCAAAGCAGGAGAAGTTCCATTCCGGCTGGTCAGATGGGCCGGTCCTTCCCTCAAAGCCACCGACATAAAGCCCACCGCCGAAGAGGGCCAATGTCCCGAAGCCAAAGGATTTCGCGAGGGCCAGGTTGTCATACCTTATTCCCTGGAAGTGCTCGGCGTGCTGGGCAAAAGCTCCGAGGGATTTTCCGAACGAGAGTCCAGCCGGGTTCCAGAAAACCGAGGAAGGGCCGGAGGTTATCGCGCTTACCGCGCTGGCCATGCCGAGCTCCCGTCCGCCAGCGCCAAGATTGAGAAAAAGCCCTGCCTGCGCCCATGTTAAGCCTGTAAGGGTCAGGGTCAAGATAGTCAGCCTTTTCATTTTCTCACCTCACTTCCTTATGGCCAGTTTGCCCATTTTCTCCGCCTTCTGGGAGCCGTTCAGGGCCTCGGCTCGCAATCGCCAGATATATATGCCAGAAGGAACCCTGGATATATCCATCCCAACACCCTGAGCCAGTCCGCCGGTTATGTTCTCGGTCACCATGCCCGCTGGCTTGCCCTCAAGGTCGTAGAGGAGGACATCAACCCTGGCCTCGGTTGTGGTGAATACCCTGAAGAAGATGAGGTTCCCGTAGTCCGAGGTCGGCGCTGGGTTGGGATACACATAGACAGAATCCGATGGCATGAACTCCCCCACGCCAGGGCCTATCACTATCTCGGCAGAACCCCTTGATGGGTTCCCGAACTTGTCGTATGCCGTCGCGGTTATGGTCCCGGCGCCCTCGTGGAGGCCACCTGTTCCGAACTTGCCATCAAACTTTCGGCCAGTAGTGTCAGTCGGATAAAGCGTGATGGGAAGGGTGTCGCCCCCATCCGTTACCAGGGTGCACGCGGGGATGCCCGGAATCCACCTTTCGGTCTCAACATTAAGCATGCATGTGTCCCCGAGTCTCAGGGAGCTGGGGTTTGGTCTCACCCAGACGCTCATGGGGCCGGGGGGCACAAGGGTGGCCCGGAGAAGGCCCCTGCCCGCGGTCCCAGCGATCAGGGTCGCCGTGTCAACCATCTCTATGCAAATGATGCTCTGGGAAAGGGTTTCTATCTTCCAGGAGCGGCCGTAATCAATCGTGTATAGCAGGGTGGGTTTCTGTTGGTATCCCATCAGGAGCATGAACAGGTCCCCGTAGCGGTCAACATCGCCTCGTGCCGCGTAAAGGCCTGCTGGCAGAGAATCGCAGAGGCTCCTCCAACTGCTGGTATCTCCGGGGTCGCCGGCCCAGAGCTTGCCGTCGGTGGCGTCAACCGCGTAGAGCCTGCCGTCGTGGGGATTAAACAGGAGCCCAACTATCTTCTTGCCGTTCAGGGGGTCTATGCGGTTCGTGAAGTTCGGGTAGGTTCCCCAGTAGACCCCGTTCCCCGTTCCCCAGAAAACCCGTCCGCCAGGCACCACCTCCAGAGACCAGACGGACTCCGGGCGAGGGGTATGTCGGTCTAATCAGTCCCGCCGTTCGTGGAGCGGCTCGCCTTGATCCCGCCTGTGACCACATCAAGCCTCGCGGCCCAGAGCGTGTTGAAGTCAGTGGGGTCAACCCTCAGGTATACCGGGAAAGCAAAGTCCCCGCCGCTGATCCCGCCCATACCGGTCCAGGTGTTCCCCGCGTCGGTTGAGCGAGAGATGATCCCGCTCCCGGTTGAGTCTATGTATAGCGCGACCGCGTAGACGACCTGCGGCTGGGCCGGGGAGGCGGCCGTTGCCATGCCGTATAAGAGTGGGTTCAGGGTCGTCCGGGCCCAGCTTCTCCCCGCGTCCAGCGAGCGATAAAGTCGGCCAGAAAGATCTGTGGAGTATATGATGGTGTCGTTACTCCATGTTGAATACAGGCCTATGGATGTCCAGGCAAGAAGCCCCGCGTTGCTCTCCTCCCAGTTGTAGATGAGGCTCGCGGCCCGGATAAACCCAAGCCCCTCTGTGCCCGCTATGGCATTGCTCGTGGTGAAGTCTATGTCATCCACGCCCTCCTTGTTATAGAGGAGAAGCGTGTCAAACCGCGAGAGCCGATACACGCTGGCCTCAAGGAGGCCCGGCAAAAGCCCGTTCCTTGCCAAAAGGGCATTGACCGTGTCGCCGTCTGGCAGAAGAACGAACATCTCGCTCCAGCCCGGCACATTGATGAAGCCCTGTGGGTTATTGGTTATCTGGTAGTCGTAGAAAATACCCCTCGTGGTCAGGAAGAACATGTATTGCCAGGTGTTGGTCCTGACGATCTCTATGTCCTCAACGCTACCTTCGCCGGAAGCGTTCGTCCAGAAATCCGACCAGCTGACCCCGCCATCGTAGGAGGCCCTTACCAGCAGGAAGGGATATGTCTCCATCATGCCGCCAGAGCCGCCTATGCCCATCAGGAGCGAGTCCCCCTTGGCCCAGAGCGAGCGAGGAGCGCCTGTTTCCGAAAGGGAGAAACTGCCCCTCAGTTCCCATGTGGATGTGGTTCCTCTGTAGACAGTTATCCCTCCGGTGCCATCGCCCAGGGCCAGCCACACGGCCGAGCCAGTCGTATCCAGCGCGAACACAGCGTCCTTCATGCCCGTTGGCACGCCGGGGAAGCTGTTGAAGCTGGTTCCTCCGTCAGTGGAGTATAAGAGTCCCATGGTGGGCGAGTAAAAGGCAAGCATGTTGACACCAAAAGCGCAGATGTCCTTCGGCTGGGGAAGTTCTATCGCAAGCTTGGCCCAGCTCAGGCCGGCATCAGTGCTCTTGAATATCTCGTATCCGTTCGTGACATACACGACATTCCTGGTCACGGGGTCAACCGCAATGTGGGTTATCGTTCCCCCAACGACATCCGGGATGGATTGGAAGACCACATCCTGGGGGGAAAACGACGGGCCAGGCGACCGGATCGCTCCTTTGGGGGTTTCCGGAGACGAAAGCCCCTGGCCTGGAACCGACAAGCTTATGCCAAGGAGAAAAAAGATCATATTCACGGGCAAATTATAAACAGGCCTGGCCCCTCCGGGTCAAGTGCTGGTTCTGATTTCCCTCAGGAGCTTTTTAGCGAGGGATAGGAGCTTTTGATCGGATTTCACCCTCTCGGCCCCGTAAAGGATGGCCGTGTGGTGAACCCCCCCAAGGGCCTCCGCGGCCTCCTCCAGGGGCAGTCCCATCTCCTCCCTGAGTATGTAGGCTATGATGTGCCTGGTGGCCGAAACCCTCCTGCGCCTGGAGCCGGACATGAGCTCGGAAGACGAAACACCGAGGAATTCCGTAACCCTTTCAATGACCCTTTGACCGGGTGTCTTGACCACTATCATGTCCGCGAGGATAGCCTTGGCGGAATCAAGGCTAACAGGGCCACCAACCAGCGAATAATAAGCCCAAAGCCTCTGGACAACACCCTCAAGCTCCCTCATCGCGCCCACGCAGTTCTGGGCTATGTAGGAGATGGCCTCCGGATCAACCGGAACGCCCCTGGCATCAAGGGACGCCCTGAGGAAACTCTCCCTGTCCCTGGGGCCCGGGCCGGGCAGTTCAACCAGGAGCCCCCCCATAAGCCTTGAGAGAAGGGGGTCAAGGAGATCGAGGTTCGCTGGGTTTAGGCTGGATACCACGATGACCTTCCTGTCCTTGAGGAGGAGGGAATCAATCATGTGCAGGAGCTCCTCTTGAAGGAGCGTCTTGCCCTTGACGAACTGGAAATCGTCAAGTATAAGGAGGTCCAGGTTTCTGAAGTCCTTCTTGAACTGGCCGACCCTTTTCTCCCTTATTGACGAGAGCAGGGAGTTGAAGAAGGGTTCCATCCGGGCGTATCTGACCGAGGCGTCCGGCCTGAGGGAGAGGGCGTGGTGGCCTCCACCGTTGGCGAGGTGAGTCTTGCCCGCTCCCGGCGGCCCAACCAGGCAGAGGATCCCGCCTGCCGTGTCCTCCACAAACCTCTTGACGACCGCGCACGGGAAGCGGTTGTGGGAGAGGATGAGAAAGCCAGCAAGCGTGAAACGGGGCACCAGTCCAAGCCCAACCCTGCGCGGTCTAACTGCATCAGGGAGGGAGGGTGGTTCTGCAACCCGGAACTCCAGGGTTACCTTCTCACCGACAGCCTCCTCTATTGCCTCTATCAAGGCCTGGGAATACCTGGCCTCTATCCAGTCAGCGAAGAACTGGTCCGGAACGGTTACCACGGCTATCCCGTCCCGGAGGGAAATGTCCCTTATGCAGGAGAACCATGTCTCGTAGATCTGGGGAGACACGATTCCCCTGATTCTGGAAAGGACGCTTGCCAGGATATTCACAGCCGCAAAGTATAGGATGGGGCCGGATGGCGGCTCAAGGCCTCCTAAGCCCTTGAAGGATAAGGCGTTTCACGCAACTGCCTTGCCATCAAGGCCATAGCCCCAAAACCCTTGAGGGACAAGGCCTCAGGGGCCGAAGGCCTCGGCCAAAAGGCCAAGAAGGGGGGGTCCGGAGGGGGCCACCTCCTCCAGGATCGTGAACCGGTCAGGCCTTGTAGAAGGGGCCTCGCCTACACACCTCGCAAAATCGTCAAAAGAGAGGCCTATGTCTCCGGGTTTCGTTGGCAGGCCAAGTTTCCGCATGAACGAGACCATGGATTCCCTGTGGGAATTGGACTGCAGGTATGTGGTGAAAACAGCCGCGAGCGCGACCTGCTCGCCGTGCAGGCCCGGCCCACCGAACAGTCTGTCCATCGCGTGGCTTATCTTGTGCTCAGAGCCGGACGAGGGCTTTGAGCTTCTCGCCAGGGCCATGGCCGCGCCGGAAAGAAGCAGGCCCTCAGGGTATCCGCGCAGGCGAGGTTCGGCTCCTCGGACAAAAGCGCGAGCGCACCGAGCTCGCTCATGGCCGCGGCCGGACCGTTGAAATCCTCGTCCTTGCCGAGCTCGCGCGCTCTCCTCCAGTCCCAGGACGAGGATATGTTTGAGAGGAGGTCTCCTGCGCCGGCCGCGTTGTGCCTTCTGGGCGCGCGGGAGATGACCTCAAGGTCGCAAATCAAAGCGGCTGGAACTGAGACCCTGCGGCTTAGCCCGTCAATCACCGCCACGGGGGATGCTATGCCATCTCCGGAGAGGACGGTCGGAACGCTGATTACCGGAAGTCCAGCCTCGTGCGCGGCCATCTTGCCCACATCAACGACCTTTCCCCCGCCTATCGCTACGATGCAGTCGTGGAGGACGGTGAGCTTCTTGAGCTCGCCTACGACGCCAGCGGTGCTCTCTGAAACCACGAAATCGGGGGCCCTGAACCTCTCGCTTATCTCTTTGCTGATTCCAGGGCCAGAGAGAACCAGGGGCGACTTTCCCACCGAAAGCGCTATGTCCGGGAGCCTTGCCAGCGCTCCGTAACCGAGCTCAACCGTATCCGGCCAGATCCTCACCACCTGAAGAGAACTCCTCCCCACACGAATCCCGCGCCAAACGCCACCGTGAGAATCAGCTGGCCCTCCATGAGCAGTCCCTTCTCCTGCATCTCCCAGAGGGCTATGGGAATGGACGCCGCTGATGTGTTGCCGAACCGGTCTATGTTAACATAGACCTTCTCAGGGGGCAACTTTAGACGCTCACGGGTAGCCTCTATTATACGGGTGTTGGCCTGGTGAGGAACGAGCCAGTCCAACTCTTCTGGTTTTACTTTTGCCCTCTTCAGTGTCGTCAGTGCCGCGTCCCGCATCGCCCTGACAGCGTTCCTGAAGACCTCCTGGCCCTCCATCCTGATGGTGTGCAGGCGTTTTTCAACGGTTTGGGCGGACGCGGGCATCCTTGAGCCTCCCGCTGGCATTATGAGCAGGTTGCCCAGACTGCCGTCGCCTCCCAGGTATGCCGAGATTATACCATCGTGGTCCGGATCCTCCTCCAGGATTGCCGCGCCAGCGCCATCACCAAACAGAACGCAGGTTGACCTGTCCGTGTAATCCATTATCCTCGTAAGACACTCGGTCCCGATGACCAGGGCCTTTTTGTAGCTTCCTGACATGAGCATTAGCCGAGCCACCTCAAGCCCGAAAACGAAACCGGGACAACCGGCCTGTATATCAAACGGCGCGGCGTTCACCGCGCCTATCCTGTCCTGAATGAGACAAGCAGTTGAGGGGAAAATGTGGTCCGGCGAGGATGTGCCAACGACCAGGAGGTCTATCTCCTTTGGATCAAGCCCGATATTATCCAGGGCCTTCACCGCGGCCTTCGCGCCGAGGTCAGAAGCGGCCTCGTCCGGCGCCGCTATCCTTCTTTCCTTTATCCCCGTTCGCTCCGTTATCCACTCGTCCGATGTGTCAAGGAACTTCTCAAAGTCCTCGTTCCTGACGATGTTCTCAGGAACATAAGCGGAAAGGCTTTTTATGCGTATTCCCATATATCTATCCTCCGAAAAGCCCCGTGGGTGAGCCGAGAAGGAGCCATGTCCCTATCCAGAGGAAGGGCGCGAGGTAAAGCCCCAGGGGGCTTACTGGCAGGAATAACCCGATGGCGATGATGCCCAGGAGTATATAAGGCCCTGCCCTTATGAAGCCCGTGCTGTGGCCTATCCGTGGGAAGAAGTAGGCCAGTATGGCAAACCCATCCAGGGGCGGCAAGGGTATCAGGTTGAAAAAGGCCAGAGCGATGTTGATTATCACGCTAATGGCGAGCATGGGGCCGACGAATTCCCTCCACGCGCCGGTGGCGCCCATCACCAGTGCCAATCCGCGGAACGCGAGGCCTGAAAGTATCGCCAGGCCTATGTTGGACAATGGCCCAGCGAGAGAGGTGAGCGCCAGTCCCCTGGCGGGATTCCTGAAATAGGCCGGGTTTACCGGGACGGGTTTTGCCCAGCCGATCCTGGCGATCAAAATGAGCACGAACCCCACCGGGTCAAGGTGCTTCAGGGGATTCAAGGTAAGCCGTCCAGCGTTCCTCGCGGTTGGGTCTCCCATCCTGAACGCGGCCCACGCGTGGGCGAACTCGTGGACCGTCAGGGCCAGGAGAACCGCTGGCAGGGAAAGCAAAATGCCGTATATGTCAAACATTTTGATCGCCGGTTATCAGACATGGGCGCTCATTCGGTTTCCGGTTCTCCCTGGCAAGGAGGGGCGAGCAATGAGGAACCGTCTTCATAGCAGTATCGCTATAACCATGCCCAAAAGCGCGCCCACGAAAACCTCAAGGGGTGTGTGTCCAAGGAATTCCTTCATTCTATCCTCGGACACAGCCTTTCCCTTTGACATCTCCTCAACCATGATGTTCAAGAGTCTCGCCTGTTTTCCCATTGCCCTTCGGACCCCCGCGGCGTCATACATGACTATGAGCGCGAGGATGAACGCGATCGCGAACAGGGGGCTGTCAAACCCCGTCCTGAAGCCAACCTTGACCGTGAGAGCGGAGACCAGCGCGGAGTGAGATGACGGCATCCCGCCGGTCTGAAACAGCCAGGAGAGGTCAAGGCGCCGACCCAGAATGGAGTGTATGCAACACTTGGCCACCTGCGCGACTATCATTGCCAAAATCGGAACCCACACGATCGTGTTCGTCAGGAGATTCTTGGTTTCGGTCAATATTCCCTCCGGGCTATGAATCCGACCAGCTCGCGCAGGTGCCAGGAGGCCTCGCCGAAACGCTCCTGGACTGATGCCGATACCTCCGCGGAGAGAGCCTCCGCGTCGGCCCTTGCCTTCTCAAGGCCGAACACCTTTATCCAGGTTATCTTGTTCTCGTCCTTGCGCAGGTCCTTTCCAACTGATTTCTCGTCCCCAACAACATCCAGTATGTCGTCCGTGATCTGAAAGAGGACTCCAAGCCTCAGTCCCTCTTTTCTCAGGAAGCCCACCGTATCATCATCAGCTCCGGCAACGAGCGCGCCGGAGACCAACGAGGCGGAGATGAGGGAACCAGTCTTCCTTCCGTGAATGAACCTGACCAGGTCAGGGGAGGGCTCCCAGGACTCTTTCTCCGCCAGAACATCAACCACTTCCCCGGCTATCACTCCGGAAAGACCAATTGCAGATGTAAGTTCCAAGAGAACAGAACACTTTACATCCAACGGAAGGCTTGCCCTGGCGATTAGCCCGAAGGCCTCCACGAGCAGGGCATCTCCGGCAAGAATGGCCATGGCCTCGCCGAATTTCTTGTGGGATGTGGGAACCCCGCGTCTGAGGTCGTCGTTGTCAATGGCCGGAAGGTCATCGTGTATCAGGGAGAAGGTGTGGATGAACTCAAGCGCGAGCGCTACAGGCATAACCTCTTTAAGATCCGTCCCTCCGCACAGCTCGTAGCCCATGATGGCCAGGATGGGGCGAAGGCGCTTGCCGCCGGCCATAAGGCTGTAGCGCATGGCCTCGGTCAACCTGCTGGCCAGACCCGCATCCTGCGAGAACGCCTCTTCAATCGCCCTGTTGACCAGGGAGCGTTTCTGGTCCCAGTATTCGGCCAGCTTCTCGTTCACTAGATGCAGATTTTAAGCCATGGGCCTGGCCCGGTTAAAGAACGCCGGGATCAATCGGGACCTCAGAGTCAAGATCATATCGCGCCAAAGACGACCTTTCATCTTGAGTCATTATCTACCGGAACTCGCTGTCTCGGGGCGCGCGCCAGGGTGTCGCTCAGGAACATGTAGATTATATATATCTAGAGCTTCTAGAAACATGTTCCGGATGCGACACTATTTCGCGCGTATGGAACTGACAAAACTCACTGCCGCGCTCGGAAGAAGGGACGGGTTCGTCCTGTGGGCACTCGCCCAGATGAGAAACCCCACGAACCGCCAGATAGCCAGGCTAGCTGGGTATTCCGAAAGGACCGTCCAGAGGGCAATAAAAAGCCTGGAAAAGAGCGGATTCCTGATAAGAAGCGTGAGGGGGAAACGGAGGCGCCTGGCTCCGGCCCCTGGGATCATAACCAGGAGGCAGTTCAACATACCAAAGGAAGACCTGGATTATCTTTTCCGGAGATACGGCCAGGACAGGGTCTCGGAGGCAATCAGGGTTCTGGAGTTCACATACGCGATAAGCAGGACAAAGCCCCGTTGTCCGATCGCCATACTCAAGGCGGTCCTGAGGCGCGGGAGGCTGGTTTATCCGAAAGGCTACATCCCGAAGGAGAAACTGAACACAACCCAGGAGATAATCCGTGCCTTTGACGCGCTTCCACTCAGGGAGAAAGAGGTGCGAATACAGAGGGCATACGCCAAACTCTTCGCCAGGACAGGGGATCACGCCTCAGCGCTCGCGAGGGCAGAGGCAGTCGCGATAACCGATTTCGGAACCGAGAGGGAGTCCTGACCTATCACACTTTCTCATCCCTGAAATCCCTTTTGCCTCCGCTCATCGCGAAGCCTTAAAATTTGCCCATGAGCTTTAAGGGGGTTTAATCATGTATAGATATGCCATAGTGTTGGTAGGACTCGTGGGCCTCGCGCTGGCCCACAACGAGGTGATGACAGCGCTGGTCTCCCAGAACCTGTTCGCGAAGGCATATGGGGGGACGAACGGAGAATGGGCTTACTCCATCATCCAGAAGTCCGATATGGGATTAGTTGTAGCAGGACAGACAGCTAGTTTTGACGCAGAAAGTCTTGATTTACTAGTGATCAAGCTCAATCTGGACGGACTTCCAGTGTGGGCGAGGACATATGGGGGTGCGCGCAACGAATGGGCTAATTCCATCATCCAAACGGCTGATGGGGGGTTAGCTTTAACAGGACAAACAACGAGTTTCTCTGTAGGGGGTCTTGATTTCCTAGTGATCAAGCTCAGTTCCGACGGGAATCTGGAGTGGGCGAGGACATACGGGGGGACAAAGGGTGAATGGTCCTATTCCATAATTCAAACATCAGACGGGGGATACGCATTAACCGGATTGACATGGAGTTTCGGTTCAGGCAACGATGATTTCCTCGTGATCAAGCTCAGTTCCGACGGGAATCTGGAGTGGGCGAGGACATACGGGGGGACGAGCTACGACAACGCCTGGTCCATCATCCAGACCGGAGACAATGGGTTCGTTGTGACTGGATACACAGAGAGTTTCGGCGCTGGCAATGGCGACATCCTCGTTCTAAAGCTGGCCTCGGACGGCTCTCTATCCTGGGCCAGAACATTTGGGGGAACGGGCCAAGACTGGTCCCGTTCCATCATCCAGACAACTGACGGAGGCTTCGCTGTAGCAGGGCGGACACCGAGTTTCGGCGCAGGGGATAGTGATTTTTTTGTGCTAAAGCTCAGTTCGGACGGAAATCTGGAATGGGCTAGGACATATGGGGGGACGAGCTCTGACTACCCATACTCCATCTTCCAGACATCAGACGGAGGACTTACAGTGGTGGGAACAACATACAGTTTCGGTGTAGGTGAAAGGGATTGCCTTATTCTCAAGCTCGGATCCGATGGCTCGCTGGAATGGGCTAGCTCATTCGGAGGGACCGGGGAAGAATGGGGACACTCAGTCATTCAGACCTCAGATGGAGCTCTCGCGATTGCGGGAAGGACACAAAGTTTCGGGGCTGGCGGCAGTGATTTCTTCGTGCTCAAGCTCGGTCTTGACGGGAATTACGCTGATTGCGTCCAGGATTGCAGTCCGATAGAAATGGGGGTAAGCCCAAGCGCTTCAGACCCCTATCTGACAACCACATCCCCTTTGCCAAACACATCGTCCCCTGATCTAACCGTAACCACCCCGGATCCGGCCATATCCGAGATCTGCCCGACCGTTGGAATAAACGAGTCTGACCTCTCCGGCCCCAAGCCTACAATAACCTGCTCCCATGTTCCCGGAGGAGCGCTGTTCGTATCCCCCGGAGAGATACCCATAAAGATATATTCGGCAGACGGGAGATTGGCCTATTCCGGGAATCTCCAGAAGGGAGAAAACAGGATAAATCTGGAGACCGGGGTCTATCTCTGGAACGCGGGGAACCAAAAGGGCAAGCTCGCGATAAGGTAAAAAATCCGATCAAAAACAAAGGCCCCGGCATAAACCGGGGCCTGTTTTATCTTGGAAACGCTTATTTAACCGTTCTCGGGGGCGGCGCGGGATACTTCTCGTTGGGCACATGCTCGGTCGCCAGGGGCTTCACGCCGGATAGCTTCTGCTTCTTGCCGAAGAACATGTGCTTTTTAAGATACTGAATGCCCAGAGCGGGGTCAACCGCCTTTGGGCAAGCATCCGTGCACGCGCCAGCGAAGTGGCACCGGAACGGCCCGTGGGCCGTGTCAAGTATCTTTATGCGTATCTCAGCGCCTCCGTCTCTCACATCAGCGATGTAGCGGTATGCCTGCGCGAGGGCCTGCGGCCCTATGAAAGCAGGGTCGGACGCGACGGTTGGGCAGGCGGATAGACAAGAGCCGCACTTTATGCAGTAGGCGAACTGGACGAAGTCATCAAGTTGCTTTGGGGTCATCAGGAACTGGCCCGTCGGGTTCTCCATCTCCTGTTTATCCGGGCGGATGATGTAGGGCTTGACGGATGTGTGCTTCTGGAACATGGGCGTGAGGTCAGGAACCAGGTCCCTTATGACCGGGTAGTTGGGCAGGGGCGCGACTGTTATCACATTTGATTTCAGGTCCTCAACCTGGTTGTAGCACGCGAGCCGGGGCTTGCCGTTTATATACATCGCGCACGAGCCGCAGACCCCCATCCTGCACGAGGCCCTGAACGAGAGCGTGGGGTCTATTCTCTCCTTGATGTAAAAGAGCGCCTCAAGGACCGTCATGCCCTTTGTCAGGGTTATGTCATATTCCTTGAAATAAGGTTTTTCATCTTTCGTGGGATCAAACCTGAAAACCCTGAAGGTCACCGCTTTCATTTTTAGCCTCCCTTCGCGTAGACACCAAAGAGGACAACGAGTCCCCACGCGTATGCCGCTATGCCGAACAGCGCGACGAGCCAGCTTATTACCTTCTGGCCCGTCGGGTTCTTTATCCACTCAATCAGGATGCCCCTGAGGCCATAGAGCCCGTGGAAGAGCCCGGCAGTGAGGAGGATGAAAAGGAGGACGATGGTGCCTACCTGCTTGCT
>FWWL01005194.1_pt1 | contig 13514 bp, 10 predicted proteins | sample 2228331 | NCBI WGS metagenome assembly FWWL01 (sample SAMEA103939775, study PRJEB20133) | metagenome | reverse complement strand
AAATCCCAAATCATAGGCTCGTTCCAATTCTTCCGCCGCCTGTTTCTCCTGCCCCATGGTTTGCGATTCAATGGCCTGCCCAATGTGGAGCAGCACTCGGGTGCGGGTAGATGGATCGAGAACCAGCTCGCCTGTTCCTCGCATCAACGCATTAATTCCCCGCCGAGGAGAGGGACTTTCTGCACCGGAAAAATCTTCCGGGGTATCAAACAGCAGTTCGGCCAGTTGAATGAGAGCCCGCTGGCGGGTTTCGGCAATCGGATCCATCCAAGCAGGGCGGTCCGCTTCCTTGGGGGCTTCCAGCTGTTTGACCTCCGCCATCCGCATTGGGCCCGTCCCGCCGCGTGGTCGCAGCGGTTTGGGCATTGGCTGACCAATTTTAAGCATCTGCAAGGCTTGGGTGGCCTCAGCGCTGCCGGGAATCAACTTGAGGGCGTAAAGCACAATTTGCTGGGCTTTCTGGGGATCCCCTGCATGTTGCATCAGACTGGCACAGGCAATCAACTCCGAGACAGCCTCAGCCTTCTTACCAAGCCGCTCGTAAATCAAAGCAAGCCGCGAATGAGCCGTGAAAATTTCGGGGTTGAGGCTGAGGACGCGCTGCCATCCCTCAATAGACTTTTCTACATCTCTGGCTTTGAGGTGAAGTTCGGCGGCCTGCATCCCGGCGCGAATGGCTTCGCTTAATCGGCCCTGCCGTTCGTAAATACGGGCCATTTTTTCGGGCGGAATGGGGTCATCGGGGTTGATCAGCGCAACCCGCTTATACACCTGCAGGGCCTCGTCAAATTCCTGCAATTCAAACAACGCCAAACCCAAATTACTGAGCGCGGCCGCATGCTCCGGAAACTCCTCCAAAGCCGCTCGGTAATAGTGAACTGCCTGCTCCCATTCTTGATCCCAAGCGGCCGAATGACCCTTGTTCATGGCTTCCTCGAATAGTGTCTGATTACCAGCCATGTTCCTTTGCTTTACTCCCTCAACGCTTTATGTATTCTTTACTTTAACCGATAGATGCCGAAAACGCAAAGCAAATCGGATAACAAATCCGCAAGGTGACCGCCATTGCCGGTTTCACGATAACACCTCCAGCGAACCCCAATTTTGCCCCCAACGGGCTTCGGTCACCAGCGGAATTGAGAGCGGATAGGCATTTTCCATCACCTCACGCACGACCCGCACGGTTTCATCCCGTTCGTTTTCCGGCACTTCCAAAACCAGTTCATCATGCACCTGTAATAACATTCGAGCCCCCAAACCAGCCGCTTTCAAGGCCGGCGGCAAACGTACCATTGCCAGTTTCATAATATCCGCAGCAGTGCCCTGTACCGGGGCATTGATGGCTTCCCGCTCCTCGCGGGCACGCAGCGCGGGGTTGGCATTGCTCTTTAAATTGGGGAAGTACCGCCGCCTCCCCAATAGTGTTTCCACATATCCCTGACGGGAGGCCTGTCGGCGCAGACCGTCTAAAAAGGCTTTTACAGCGGGAAACTGTTGAAAATAAGCTTTGACAAAGTTTTCAGCCTCGGCCAGAGTCAGATCGGTGGAACGATGCAGCCCAAAAGCGCTCATCCCATAAATCAGACCGAAGTTAATCGCCTTGGCATGGCGGCGTTGCTCTTTCGTCACCTGATCCAGGCTCACCCCATAAATTGCGGCGGCAGTCGCCGCATGGATATCCTGCCCGGCGCGGAAAGCCGTCAGCATGGCTTCATCCTGGGCCATGTGGGCCACGATCCTCAACTCAATTTGCGAATAGTCCACTGACAGCAGGCGATAACCCGGCGCGGCAATGAAAGCATTGCGCACCAGCCGCCCGGTCTCGGTGCGGGTAGGAATGTTTTGCAAATTTGGGTCAGAAGAAGCCAAGCGCCCGGTGACCGAGCCGGTCTGATTGTAGGAAGTGTGCACACGCCCCGTACGCGGGTTGATTTGCTGCGGGAGCGCATCCACATAGGTTGATTTGAGTTTTGCCAATTCTCGGTATTCCAGAATCTGATCTACGACCGGGTGCTGATCGCGCAATTCTTCCAGCACCCCCGCCGATGTTGAATAATGCCCCGAGGCGGTCTTCTTGCGCCGATCCGGCGGTTCCAACCTGAGCGTCTCAAACAGCGCTTTGGACAATTGCTGGGTCGAATTGAGGTTGAACGAATACCCCACAATCTGGAAAATGTCCTTCTCGATTGCCTGCATTCGGCGGGACAACTCGTGTGACATCTGCTTCAAAAACGGCACATCCAGCATGACGCCATTGCGTTCCATCATTCCCAGAACGGGCACAAGCGGCATTTCGATTTCTTCAAACAAACGAGTAGCATTCACTTGTTCCAGCCGTTCGCGCAGGAGGGGCATCAACCGCAGGCATATTTCCGCGTCCGCTGCTGCATAGGCCGCTACTGTCTCGATCGGTACCCGATCCATAGTCAACTGGTTTTTGCCTTTGCCAATTAATGCTTCGATGTGGGTCATTTGTACACCCAAGTAAGACTGTGCCAGTTCTTTCAACCCCAAATTGTAATTTTCCGGCTGCACCAGCCAGGCAGCAATCATCGTATCGAATGTCAATGGCGTAACCGGCAGCCCCTGATTTTCCAGCACCAGGGCATCATACTTCAGGTTGTGACCAATTTTAGCCACCTGAGGTGAAGTCAATAGTGCGCGGAGCGCCTCAAAAACCTCCTCGACAGGCAGTTGTTCCTCCCCCGTCCGATGACCAACCGGCAGGTAATAGCCCCTGCCGCTTTCAAAGGCCAGTGAAATTCCCACCAACTCCGCCCGCATCGGATCGGTGGATGTCGTTTCGGTATCCAGAGAAATCAGGCGGACATTTTCCAGTTTTCGGCACAGTTCCGCCAAGGCATCACGGGTTTGGATGATTACCCATGTTCCATCCTGAGGCGGGGGTTCACCAATCTTCACCAACGGTTCGCCAAACAGCGACAATTGCTGACCTGCGGTCGGGACAGGTTCAGTCTTATTTTCCAGTTTCCTCAGGCGCGGCATGAGGGAACGAAATTCAAGGCTCTGGAAAAACTCCTCCACCGCCGCCAGGTTGATTTGATCCGTTCGCGCTTTTTCCAGCGATAGCATCACCGGCAAATCCGTGCGGATGGTGGCCAGCTGCCGGCTCAAGTAGGCTTTTTCGCGGTCTTTATCGAGAAGATTGCGCACCCGCGGGGGTATCTCATCCAAATGAGCATAGATGTCATCCAAATTGGCATACTGCTGAAGTAACATTACAGCCGTTTTTTCCCCGATTCCTGCCACACCGGGTATGTTATCCGATTTATCCCCCACTAAGGCTTTGTAATCCACAACCTGTTCAGGGCGGATTCCAAGCGTTTCGATGACCTCTTTAACGCCGTAATCCCGCGCTTCGGAGAGTTTGCTGCCAGCCAGATTGACCATAACCCGCTCGTTGACCAGTTGCAGCAAATCCCGGTCACCGGTGATGATTTTCACCGCCAATCCATTCTCGGCCGCCTTGCGGGCAATGCTGCCCAGTACATCATCCGCCTCAAAGCCTTCAGCCTCCAGACGTGGAAAGCCAAAAATGTCCACCATCTCGCGGATGCGCTCGATTTGGGGACGTAATTCATCCGGCATTTTCGCGCGGGTGGCTTTATATTCGGGATACAGATCGTTACGGAAAGTTACCCCCGTATCGAAAGCAACTGCCAGATATTCGGGGTTTTCCTGTTCCAGCAAGCGCAGCAAAACGCTGGCAAAGCCGTAAATACCGGCGGTTGGTTCACCGCTGCTGGTAGTCAGTTGCTGACCGGAAAGGGTGATGGCAAAATAGGTACGATAGGCTAATGCGTGTCCATCAATCAAATAAAGAATTGGCGGCATTGATTCTCACCTGAAAATTGATTTTCGCCCACACGTCGGTCATCACGAGGAAAGGAATCCCTGCCGGCGGCGGGTTCGGATGATAAAGTCCTCGATCAAAGGCGTTTCGGGAGCATTTCGACTGCGCAGGATCAGGTGAGCCGAAGCCCAGAAATTACCCTTGCCTGCCAGTTCGGGGATACAATCCGCGAGATGGCTGGAACTTTGATCCCGTACAATCCGAACCACATGGCCGGGTGATACGGCTGGCGGCAAATTGACCGTCCACATCAGGTAACGCGGTTCAATGTTCAGCGACTCCAGCGTGTACCCCAGTGTAGCACAAAAATCCGGTATCCAGCGCTGCAGCTCCTCACCGATTTCCCCTGTCAGGGTCACCTCCGGATAACGAGGCAATAGAATGCAGGTATAGGACTGACGCGCCTCCGTATTCAAATCATCTCCCTTTGGGGGAGTCTCAGTTTTGCGGCTGGGACGAGTCTCTTCCAATGCAGCCGGGTTTTCACCGGAAAGCGATTCCGCCTGAACGACGCTTTGCGGGATGAATTCATCCGTCTTGGTTTCGCCCCACACCCCGCTCTCCCGGAACAAATTCCCTTCCGGCTGCCAGTCCTGGGGCAGGGACGGGCGTTCTTCTCTCAGGGGGTCAGGTGGCGGCACACTCCCCAGCAAATCATCCAGCCTGATTTGGTCAAACTCAGCATTCATTCCTTCTTCATCGAACTCGAAGTCCTCCACCGCTTTGGTCAATTCCTCTCCATCGGCAGCAGGAGAATTGAATACACCGAAGTGCGGGGTTTCCTCCGCCACATCAGTTGGCGGTAAATCCTTCCAGCGTTGGGCAAACCACTGACTCACCCGGCGCGCTTCCCGCAGGGAGGTACGCGCATCAAACAACAGCCCCAATGGCATACCTTCGGAAAGCAGGGTGGCGTAAAGCAGCACATCTCGGTTGGCAATGTGTGGACGGAAGTAGCGAATGAGATCGGTTCGCCGTTCGCTTTGCCAGAAACGCCCTAAAACCAGTCCCGCTTCTCTTAAGTCCTCTTCCTCTAAGGTTCCAACCATCAGCGGAGGTTGACCTTGCCGCAGAATGACCACCCCCCACGCTCTTGCCTCATCCAGCCAAGATGAGAGGATCTGATTTGGGTCAGACAAAGGCTGTGAAAGCGCTTCAACCGGCGACGGAAGATTTTGGGGATAACCCCCGCTTTCCTGTAAGGCAGATAACAAATCGGGCAGGTAAAACGGTTTGATCAGCACGGTTGACGGCCGAAGCAGCCCCACTAACGGATGAAGACGGTCATTGTCAGGCGGAAAAATGATCAAGCGGCATGGTTGTGTCTCCTGCACCACTTGAAGCCAGGTTTGTTGAATTTCCTCTCCTCCATCCAAATCCAGCACCAGCGCCTCAAAATCCGCCTTTACCAGCATCTCACGGGCTTCTTCGACCTGACCGACGGCAGTAACTTGGCTGAAACCACTGCCTTTCAGGCTGTTCACCAACAGCGCGAGGAAGGGCTCATGAATGCTGAAAACCAGTACTTCGCCATCCATATTTTAAAGTCTATCACGTGCCGAAATGGGATACAAGCCAATTTTTAGCCAACCCGATTCTGGTTTCATACCTTTTCTGTTGCAACTCTCATACCCGCTTCAGATCGCCGCGATGATGGAATGCTGTTTGCAATCCTCCTCCAATAAGGCTATACTAAATAATATACCGGAGGAGATATGTTTCCACTCAAAGACACCATTCGTTCCAGGTCGCTTCCCATCATGACCTGGCTCATCATTCTTGCAAACACCCTCGTGTTTTTCGTCGAACTGGATCTTACTCCCTTTCAACTGGAACGGTTTATCCGCACTTTTGGCCTGGTGGGAACCCGCCTGCAAATTGACAACCCGGTTACCTGGTACCCCCTGCTGACCCACATGTTCCTGCACGGCGGGTGGGTACATTTCATCAGCAACATGTGGACACTGTTCATCTTTGGAGATAATGTCGAAGACCGCATGGGGTCGTTTCGATTTCTCATGTTCTACCTGATGGGAGGCATCGCCGCCGGCCTGATGCAGGCGCTGCTGGGCGCGCCCAACATTCCCTCGATTGGCGCTTCAGGAGCGATTGCAGCCGTACTGGGCGCTTACTTCCTGTTTTTTCCGAACGCGCAAGTCATCACTTTTGTGCCGGTTTTCTTCCTGCCGTGGTTTGTCCATATTCCTGCCGTCATCTATCTGGGCTTCTGGTTCATTTCCCAGTTGTTCTCGGGACTGGTATCTCTTGCCCTGCCAGCCGGTATGAGTATGGGCGGGATTGCCTGGTGGGCACACATCGGCGGTTTTTTGTTCGGCTTACTGCTTGCCTTACCGTTACGTTCTTACAGACGCACCAAAATGTACTGGTATCGCGATGAGTACTACCCATGGTAACCCACAATCCTTAAGATTCTTGATGGAGGCTTTATGGAACTGATCAATCTTCTCTGGCTCTTTCTCATCGTTTCCAGTCTGGTACCCCTCTTCCGGCAAAAAATGATCGAGGCAGACCGCCTTCGCTTGATGAGAACCCTTGAAACCAAACGTGGCTCCCGCGTGATCGCTCTGATTCACCGCCAAGAGAGCATGAATTTTCTCGGTTTTCCGGTCGCCCGATATATTGACATTCAGGACTCCGAACAAGTCCTGCGCGCCATCAAACTCACCGACCCAAAGCTTCCCATTGACATCATTCTCCACACACCAGGCGGCCTGGTGCTGGCGGCTGAGCAAATTGCCAATGCCCTGGCCCGCCACGAGGGGAAAGTTACGGTGATGGTACCGCACTATGCCATGTCCGGCGGCACGATGATCGCACTGGCAGCCGATGAAATCATCATGGATGAAAATGCCGTACTCGGGCCGGTAGATCCGCAAATTGGCAACTTCCCGGCGGCTTCCATTTTGCAAGTGGTAGCCGAAAAAGACCGCAACCGCATTGATGATGAAACCCTGATTTTGGCGGATATTTCGCGGAAAGCCATTGAACAGGTCAAAGCGACCATCCGCCGAATTGCCTCGGTACACTATCCCGCCGAAAAAGCCGAACATTTAGCCGAAGAACTGGCAACCGGCAAGTGGACGCATGATTATCCCATCAGTGTGGATGAAGCCCGTCAATTGGGCCTGAACGTCAAAACCGACCTGCCCGAAGAAATCTACCAGTTGATGAACCTGTATCCGCAAACCCTGCAGCGCCGTCCATCGGTGGAGTACATCCCACTGCCCTATCCTGCCCGTCCTGCCCTGCCGGCGCGCAAAACCAAAAGCGAATGAACACTGGATTGGAAGTTTTCCTAAAAACAGATGAGGAGGTAAAATGAAAACGGAAAATGGCGCAGTTGATCTCAACCGCTCCGCCTTGGAGGAATTGACCGCTGTACCAGGGATTGGCCCGGCGCTGGCAGAGAGAATCATCGCTGCGCGGCCGTTTCGTTCACTGGATGACCTGACTCGTGTCAGCGGAATCGGACCGGCATCTCTGGAAAAGCTCAAACCCTATTTGAAAGTGGAAATTTCAACCATTGCCGAGACGGAAGAAGAAAGCGAAAGGACATCCGGCGAACCGACGGCAGTTTCACTAGCCCCGCTGGAAGAGAGAGAAGTTGAAGAAGTTGAAGCCGAACACGTGGAAAGCCCTGCCGCGAAAACGCCAGAGGTAGAAGTGGAAACCCTCCAAACCGAAGACGAAACTCAAGTGATGGAGGAAGAAACCGTCCCACCCAGCCAACCCGCCGCTGCCCAAACGACGACTACCGTTGGCGCCCCACCCATGCCCACCCCTCCCTCTGTATCACAACCGCATAAGAGCGGCGAAAAGTGGGCACGGCGTGAAGATTTGCTCTGGACGGCGGTTGGGGTAGCCATCGTCACCTTGTTTCTCTCGCTGATCTTTACGCTGGGCACGCTGACGCTGATCAATCAGACCCTCACCTATGCGCCCGCCACAGAAGCGCAGGCGCTTTCCGGGCGGCTGGATGCGCTGAATAACCGCATCCGTTTGCTGGAAGGAGACGTAGACAATCTCCGCAGCCGGGTGCAGACCATTGAAGCGCTTGGCGGACGGGTCACCACGCTCGAAAGAAGTCAGCAATCGCTCCGTGAGGATCTGGAATCAGCCCAGAGCAAACTGGATGATCTTCAACAGCAAACAGCTGCTTTCCAGACTCAAATTGAGGATCTGCAAAAACGCAGCAATGTCTTCCAGAACTTTTTGGATGGCTTGCGCCGATTATTGAGCGTGGGTGAAACCCCCTAGACAGGAGAATGCCATGAGCAACTCACAACCCCCGCTTTCCGCTGGTGAGCGATTTTCAATTGCAGTCGGCGCATTTTTACGGGCAGTTCTCCGCCTGATCGTAGTCATCCTGGCAGGCGTCATCCTGGCCGGATTGCTGTACATGGGATTTGTTTTGATCTACCAGCAGGCCATCCTGCCGGCTCGCGAGAATGCTGCCCGGATCAGCCTACTGGAAACCCAGCAAGCCAGCCAAAACGAAGCGCTCGGTCAACGGCTGGAGAAACTTCAGCAGCAATTCACCGAATTGGGCAACCAGATGATCATCCTTCAGGACGAATTTGCTGCCCTGAAGCGCGATCAGGAACTGATTCAATCCACTCAGCAGGCTTACCCGCTGCAGTTGAAGCGGTTGGAGGATTTGGAGAAAAAGTTAAGTGAGGTTCAGAAAACCAGTCAGCAAGCGCTCGAACTGGCTGAAGAAAATCAACAAACCATTGCCAGTGGAGACCTGCTCAAAGAGGCAGAGTACCGCTTGACGGTTCTGAATTCGGCCTTGTTGATTCAACGGGCACGCATGCTTCTCAGTCAGGCCAATTTTGGGCTGGCTCGCAATGAAATCCTTGCAGCCCGGTTATTGCTAGTGGAATTGCAAAACAATGCCAGCGAAGAGCAAAAAGCCGAACTGGCTGCCTGGATAGGCCGACTCGACTCGGCGCTGGTCAACCTGCCGGATAGACCGGTTATGGCCGCAAATGATTTACAGGCTGCTGAAAACCTGATTCTGTTACCCCCCATCCTGGAAGAAACCCTTATTTCGCCGCTGGTCGTTGAAGAAACACCCCTCCCTACCCCGACGGAAACCTCAACTCCCACGCCTTCTCCAACTGGCACACTCACCCCCACACCCTCCCCGACACCATAAAAGGAGCAACAACCGATGGAAAACGATCATGAAACCACTCCTGAGGTAACACCCCCACCACCACAAGAGACTGTCCAAAGCGGTGAGACCGCGCCAAAAGACACACCCCCACAAGTGGAAGAAGTAAGCGAAGAGACCACGCTTGCTTCGGACAAAAAACCAACCCCGCCATGGCTGCGAAAGACTCTGCTTTGGGCAAGTGTCATTTTGGGATCGCTGCTCATCGGTTTTGGGCTGGCATACTTCCTTCTTTTTGTACCTGCCCAGCGCGCTTATTTCGATGCCACCCAAAATATCCTACTTCAAGAACAACAAATTGAAGAATTGCAGGCAAACCTGAACGAAACCCGTCAACAACTTCAGGAGAGCCAGAACGAACTGTCGCAAACATCCAGCGAACTGAAAACCGTTCAATACACGGCTGTACTCGCCGCGCTCCAAAATAACATATCCTATGCCCGCCTGGCCCTGGTCACCAAAGACCTGCTCACCGCCCGGCAGGAATTGAGTTCCGCCAACAGCAACCTCAAAAAATTCATACCGATGATTGGAGACAAGGACATTGAAACGGCCCTGACCGAACGGCTGGCACTGGTGCGCACCAACATGGTGAGTGACCCTGAAAAAAGCCTGGAAGAATTGAGAATTCTGGCAGAAAATCTGTCACGGTTGGAAAGGCCTTAATTGGACTGTTGAAAAAAATGAACGCGCTCCCCCGCCGTTCAGAGGGACGGGGGAGCGCGCTTTTTCAGATTTCAGCGCCGGATTGGATTAGTATCGCAGAAATGCTCCGATCTGTCCAACCTTGATCAACTGGTCGCTGGCATGGATGACCTCTACATCCCCGCCGGCGCGCATAGTGCGGCTAATGGCAAAATCCACCGCATCGGCAATTTCACGCGCCTCACCGCCGCAGACCGGGCAGGTTTGGATAATTTTTGCCGTCAGGTAACCGCAATTCGTGCAGCGATAGGCTGATTGCTGAAAACCCTGTGCCACAACCAGGGTACTGACGCGATCGCCGCTGACGGCTTCCAGTGTCGCTTCCAAACCCGTGACTGCCCCGCTGTTCTTGGCTGTGCGGGTAATCAAATCCTCGATCAACAATTCCTCACGCCGTTGTTCTGCCTTGTGACCGATTTCCATCGCCTTTGCCAGCACCTCCACATGACCGGCGTTCATATTCATGGGAAAATGCCCCACAACCAGGCTTTGCCAGGCCTTGGGCAGCAAATTGCGGAATTGAGTCACATTTTCATCAGAACCCCCCAAAACAATGCGCCGAACGCGGTTGGCTTCAAAAAACTGCACCGCAAATTCCACCGAATCTTTCATGTTCCGTTCGACGACCTCTTCCATGTGACGGCTTCGGCCGGCAATACCACCCCGTGCAGCGGGTACCGTCGAAGCCCCGCCGCGTTTGACGCGCTTGACCGCCTCTCCCACCACACCTTCCTGCTCGCGCAATTCGCCAAGATGGAAGTAAAACAGGCGGGCGCCTTGTTTGTCCACCAGTACAACCCCATAGCCACCGTAACTATCCAGCAGATCCGCCAGCACCCGCACGCTGGGGCGGTCGCTGATATGCACCACATCCGGCACTGGAATGGCTAATGGATAAACCCGGAAGAACTTTTGAGGAGCACAGGAAAACAATACCACCCCTCTCCCGCTCCAATCGTATTCCCACTGAAAATAATTTTCAATGGCTGCAACATCATCCGGCAAGTTGACCCCCTTCAACATATTGCGCAATCGTAGCCGGTACGCATCCGAATTGCCAGCCGATGGATCAGTATTGAGATAGACGCTCAAGACGGGATCCGGCGATACGAATTGCAGCAATTCCCGCAGCTCACGTTCAGCCAACATGGCAACCTCCTTTTTAGTTGTGGGATGGATTATTCAATTAGCCTGCTTCCGGTTTACTTCATGGACGTTTTCCGAGTGTCAGGTTCACCTCCCTTTCCTGCCCGTCACGCACAATGGTTAGCACCACAGTGTCTCCGGGTTTTTTGTTCTTGATCAGATAACCGAGCAAATCATCAAAGGTCAACACCGGTTTGCCGTCAATGGCAATAATCAAATCGCCGCCGGCCGGCAATCCGGTAATACTGGTTGGTCGGCTGCCGCCCCGTAACCCGGCCCGGTCTGCCGGGCTACCCGGCGTTACAGCAGTAATGTAGGCGCCGGTCTGGCGCGGCAAGCCCAATTCTTCAATCATGCGCAAGGTCAAATTGCTGCGGCTGGTGATTCCCAGATACGGATAGTCGTATTTGCCGTTCGCAATCAACTCCGGCACAACTCGCCGCACAATGTTGCTGGAAATGGAAAAACCAATGCCGCTGTTGACCGGATCACCCGTGATGGTTGTGCCGGTAGTGCGGATGGCGCGGTTGACGCCGATGACCTCACCGTTCAGGTTGAGCAGCGGCCCACCGGAATTACCGGGGTTGATGGCGGCATCGGTTTGAATGATGTCCCCCGCCGTAAAGAACGAACCGCTTTCGGCTTGCCGCAGCGACTCCAGCGTCCGCCCTTTGGCAGAAACAATCCCCAAGGTCATGGTGCCATTCAGTTGGAAGGGATTGCCAATTGCAACCACGGTTTGACCAACCCTGACCTGATCCGAATCGCCCAGCGGAAGCGGGAGGAGGACATTTTCCGGCACATCCACCTTGACCACAGCCAGATCCGAGTCGAGATCAGTGCCGATCACTTCACCGCGCACTTTCAGGCCAAAAAGAAAATCCACTTCCACGTTGGTCGCGCCTTCCACGACATGATAATTGGTTACAATGTGTCCCTGGCGGTCAATCACAAAGCCGGAGCCGGTACTGCCGCCCTGACCGTTTTCCACAAGCAGCGAAACCACCCCCGGCGAAACCCGCTCATAGAGCGAGGTCAGCACAGCATCTCGTTCCGCATAACTCAGAGCAGAAGCATCCAACGGCGCGCTCGGGTTTGGAAGCGCGGGTAAAGTCACTTGGGGGCTGACCGGAACGGTTTCAACTCGAACTTCGGCAGTTGAGGCCGGCGTTTCTCCAGCCATTAGACGGGGTATCTGAAACGTGAACCCGCATGCAGCCGTTGTGAGAAGAATGATCAGCGAGGTGAGTAAAATCGTTTTCTTGTTCATGGTGTACCTCTCAATTACCAGTTAATTCTGCGATGAGGTTAATTTAGGGTGTGGTTGAAGCCGCAGGTTCAACCTGCTTGCTTCAACCCATGCTCACTTGCGGTTCAGGCGCGGGCCGCCGATTTCTGTTTTTCTAAGGCACGCAATTGCTCAAACAGACGGCGCTGCTCGTCGGTCAATTGTCGGGGAAGTTGCACCTTGACCGTAACGTACAAATCCCCAAAAGTTTGCGGATTGCGCAAGACGGGCATTCCTCTACCCGCCAGCCGGATTTTTTGTCCCGGCTGGGTTCCGGCCGGAATCGTCAGCATCACCTCACCGCTCATCGTAGCAACCCGCACCTGGCCGCCCAGCACGGCCGTATAAAGATCTATCGGTACTTCTGTGTAAAGGTCGTTGCCTTTTCGTTCAAAGCGAGGGTCGGGTAAGACCTCAATCACCAGATACAGGTCGCTCTTCTGACCGTCCGCCCCAATCGGGCCGCCGCCCGGCAGGCGAACTTTTGTGCCAGTTTGAGCGCCGGGTGGAATTTTGCCCTCGATCCGGCGGTTATCCACCTGAATCTGACGGGTTGTACCGCGGTAGGCCTCCTCTAACGTGATTTGTACCGGATATTCAAAGGCTTGCGGTTGGCGTGTACGACGGCCGGTGGTGGCGCGCCGCACTGTTTCGCCGCCCATCCCGCCAAAAATCGCGCTGAAGAAATCCGAAAAGCCGCCCATCCCGCCAAACAGGTCTTCCATATCCACCTGCACGGTTCGACCGCCGCCCGGTGCGCTGGTAAACCACTGCTCCCAGTTGAATGAACCCGGCTGACCGCCCATCTGCTGCCATTGATGATAGGATTCGCCTAATTGGTCATAGCGCGCCCGTTTTTGAGGATCGCCCAGCACTTCATAGGCTTCGTTGATCTCTTTGAACTTCTCCTCCGCGCTCTTATTGCCGGGGTTGCGGTCCGGGTGGTACTTCATGGCCAGTTTGCGGTAAGCTTTTTTGATCTCTTCCTCGCTGGCTGTCTTTGAAACACCCAGTATTTTGTAATAATCCTTATATTCCATGCTTTCATTTTATTCTTTCCGAATACCACAAGTCAAGTGATTTGTAAGACCTCTAATGGAACTCTTACAGACTTTGAATATTTTGCTAACAATCCTGCTAAGGTTCAACGGATTTCTCTTTGATCTTTCGAGAACAGGATTCTGCTCTTCCAGCGTCAGTGTTTTGAACGATTCCGGCTATAATGGATATAGAACACCTTTTCCGAATGGAGTGGTTTGGGTTGGCAAAGCATCCTTCCAAGAGCCGAAAATCCCCTGTTT
>FWWL01008242.1_pt1 | contig 13517 bp, 9 predicted proteins | sample 2228331 | NCBI WGS metagenome assembly FWWL01 (sample SAMEA103939775, study PRJEB20133) | metagenome | reverse complement strand
CAGGTAGGGCAGCGCAGGTGATAGCGGACGTAGTGCAGGCGTTTTGGGAAACAGCCCTCACCCGAAGATGTGTACCCTTTCAAAACCGACACTATAAAGCCTGAAAATCGCCCGCCGCCGGGCTACTTAGAAAACTCAAGATAAACAGGCGACGCATAAACCCTAAAATTGCCCCCAAAACAGACGCTGCATTGCCATGAACAAGAACCTCCTCCTTGCTGCTGCACTCCTTGCGTTAGCTCTATTGGGCTGCACCCATGCCAAACAAAAGAACACTGCGACGCTCATTCTTTACAACGGTCAGATATTCACTGCCGACAGTGCGCAGCTTTATGCCACAGCTATCGCCATGAAAGGAGACACCATCCTGTACGTGGGCGATGATGCTACAGCGCGCTCCTTGGCAGGGGCCGACACAGAGCTATTAGACCTACAAGGCGCATTCGCCATGCCAGGTTTCATCGAAGGGCATGGCCACTTTTTGGGCTTAGGCCAAAGCCTTCAGATAGTCAATCTCGGAGGAGCTAACACCTGGGCGGAGGTGGTGGAGCGCGTTGCTCAACAGGTAAATAGCACGCCACCGGGTCAATGGATCGAAGGCCGAGGATGGCACCAGGAGAAATGGACTGAGCCGCTGGCACGCGCGGTTAACGGCTACCCTTATCACGATGAACTCAGCGCCCGCACTCCAGAGCACCCCGTCGTATTGCGTCACGCCAGCGGTCACGCACTCATGGCCAATGTCAAAGCTATGGAATTGGCCGGCATCAGTCGAGAAACACCCGACCCCGTAGGAGGCCGCATCGTGCGCGATGCCTCAGGCAAGCTCACGGGTGTTTTTGAAGAAAATGCCATGGAACTCATCACGCGCCCACTGGCCGCATGGAAAAACCTGCGCAGCGAAGAAGAAAAGCGGGCTGCTTTAGAGCGCACCGCAGCTCTGGCCGCCGAAGCCTGCCTACGCAATGGGATTACCTCCTTCCAAGACGCAGGCAGTAGCTTTTGGGAAATTAAAGAAATGCGCCGCCTAGCCGAAAGCGGGCAACTCCCCGTACGGTTATGGGTCATGGTAGCACAGCCCAGCGCCGCCGACTTACCGCGGCTGGCTGAGCTCCCCCTCCTCAACGCGGGCCGAGGATTCCTGACGGTGCGCGCTGTAAAGGCATACCTCGATGGCGCCCTTGGCTCCTATGGCGCTTGGCTACTACAACCCTACGCCGACAAGCCTGGCCACACCGGGCAAAATGTTACACCGCTCGATACCCTCCGCCGCATTGCAGAGGCCTGCCGCCAGCACGGCCTGCAACTGTGCGTACACGCTATCGGAGACCGCGCTAACCGCGAATTGCTCGACTTATACGAAGCCATTGTCGGCCCAGACAAGGACCTGCGCTGGCGCGTGGAGCACGCCCAGCACCTCGACCCCGAAGATATCCCGCGTTTTGGCGCTCTGGGCGTCATCGCCTCCGTGCAGGCAGTGCATTGCACCAGCGATGCACCCTTTGTCGTCAAGCGATTAGGAGTAGAGCGCGCGCGCACAGGTGCGTACCCGTGGCGTCAGCTACTGGACACAGGTGCTCACTTGGCCAATGGAACCGACACGCCGGTAGAGGACATCAATCCTTTGGCCTGTATTTATGCCGCCGTTACGCGCAAACGACCTGATACCGGCGAAGCCTTCTTTCCTGAACACGCCATGACGCGCCAAGAGGCTTTGCTATCATACACCCTCTGGAATGCCTACGCCGCCTTTGAAGAGCAGGAAAAAGGCTCGCTTACTCCCGGCAAGCGCGCCGATGTAGTGGTGCTGTCGGAGAACCTCTTGGAATGCCCTCCTGAGCGCATCCTCAAAGCCAAGGTACTCCATACCATCGTTGCCGGCCGGCGTGCCTGGTCTGCTCAGTAAGCTAGCAACTCCTCTGTTGCTCCGAAGGGGTACTCATACGCCGCACTCAAACCAAACGGCAGGTATCAATACTTCCACCAAAGGGCAACGGCTGCAGCAATTAAAAAAGAGCTCAGATTTGCCGGAACGTCTACCTTTGCTCGTGTTTATGGCAACCTATTTCTTTCACAAAACTTAACGAAGTGGAATACGGGTCTTTTAGGCGGCGCAACTCTGGCAACCATCAACGCAATTTCGACCGCCGCGAACGAGGAGGAGGTAATCGCGAGCGAGGTGCATACCGCGAACGAGACGCATACCGGGAGCGCGGAAACTGGCGAGACCGCGGCGAGTACAATCATTCGCGCAATCACGAGGGCGAAGAAAGCGTCTTCTCCAAGCGCGTAAAAGCCGGCAAGAGGCGCACCTATTTCTTCGACGTGCGCAAGACGCGAGGCAACGACTACTTCATTACCATCACAGAAAGCACCCGCCGCGAAGACGGCTATGGCTATCGCCGGCATAAAATCTTCCTTTACAAAGAAGACTTCAACCGCTTTGTCGCTTCCCTCAATGAAGTCGTTGAACACGTAAAAACTGACCTCATGCCCGACTTCGACTACGAAGAATTTGACCGCCGCCAAGCCGAATGGGAAGCGCAACAACAAAACCAATCCGGTGAAGATGAGCGCGCAGACGATTTCGCAGAATTTGAAGATGAGGACTTTGACGAGGAAGACTTCGAAGACGAAGACCTCGATGAGGAGGAGCAGGAGGAAAACCGCCCAGGACGAAAATCTTCTGCGCGCAAAAACCCGCCAGAAGACGACGATATCTCCTGGTAAATGACTCGAGCAGAAAAATCAGCCCTCAGAGGCACCATCTTTCGCCATCTGGACGGCATCGCCACCGCGCCAACGGCCTACGCCCTGCTGGAAAAGGGAGTGCTGGAATACCTGCTTCAGCATGAGAAAGTGGAACTTGCAGAGCTCACCGAACGCTTCCGCGCCAACGAGGGCTACCTGAACGTCGCTCTGCGCGTATTGGCCTCCCAAGGTTGGCTCGACTATCGCGTGGACAACGCCTCCAACACGGTGCACTGCCGCACCAACGACGTCAGCTCCATGGCCTTTGGCCTTTGCCCACTCTACAAGGAAGTGGTGGAACTGTTGCGTTTCTCAGGGCGCTTTCACCGCCGCAAGTTCGAACGCGCCCCTTTCAACGCCTTGGAGCGCATCTTCAAAAAATACCAACGAGGATATGACCTGCCCCCCAGCACCTCAGAGGCTGAGCGGCAGATTCAACACCAAGTGCTCAGCCACATCGAGGGCATCGCCATAGGTCCTACCGTGGTTGCCTTGGGTATGGGCGGTATGTTCCACAAGTACTTCATGGAGGCCTCCTTCAAGCCCGAGGAGTTTCACGACGATGCAGAAAGCTTTGGTAAAATCCTCGATTTCTTTACCTTCTTAGGCTGGTTCGAAACGCGCGGAGCCACCTATCGCTTTACGGAAAAAGGCCTCTTTTTGGCTCGGCGCGCCAGCGCCTACGGCGTAACAGTATCCTACATCCCTACTTTCCGCCAAGTGGACGAGCTCATCTTTGGCAACCCGGAAGTGCTCTGGAACACCGCACCCGGCGGCCCAGAATTGCACGTAGACCGCGAGATGAATGTCTGGGGCAGCGGCGGCGCTCATGCTACTTACTTCAGCAAACTCGATGACATCGTCGTAGAAATATTTAACCGCCCCATTGAGGAACAGCCCCGAGGCATCGCCGACATGGGCTGCGGCAATGGCGCTTTGCTCGAGCATCTTTTCGATGTCGTCTCGCGGCGCACCCTCCGCGGCGAAATGCTCGATGAGCACCCACTCTTCCTCGTGGGTGCCGACTTCAACGAAGTGGCCCTCCGCATTACGCGCGCCAACCTCTCAAAAGCCGACATCTGGGCCAAGGTCATGTGGGGCGACATCAGCCAACCCGACCGGCTGGCTCGCGACCTGCACGACGATTACGGTATCCGTATCGAAGACCTGCTCCATGTGCGCACCTTTCTCGACCACAATCGCCCATGGAACCCACCCCAGCAACCGCCCTCCCGAGTGAGCACTTCTACCGGAGCTTACGCCTACAGAGGTCAGCGACTGAACAACAACGACGTGGAGGCCAGCCTGTTGGAGCATCTTCGGCGATGGGCACCTTATGTGGGCCGTTTTGGCTTGCTCGTCATCGAACTGCACACTTTGCCCCCTGAGCGCACTGCCGCCCACCTGGGCCGAACCCCAGCCACCGCCTACGACGCTACGCACGGCTTCTCTGACCAGTATATCCTGGAAGCCGACATCTTCCACCGCATTGCTGAAGAGGCAGGCTTGGTACCAACACCGCACCAACAAGCCCTATTCCCAAACCCGGAACTGGCAACCATCAGCATCAACTTGCTTCAAAGTCATCCTTAAGCCCTCCGAGCGCCCCTTATGCGATATTTCCGCTCTTTGCCCCTATTCCTCATCATGGCCTTGGCCTGGGCAGCCTGTCAGGAGTACGTCCCCGTGCCAAAACCGCGCGCTTATCCACGGGTTATCTACCCGGAAAAAACATACGTCCCCTTCACGGCCGGTGGCTGCCCTTTCACCTTCGACATGCCTGCCTATGCCGAAGTCGAACAGGATGTTTCCTTCTTCGACGAAGGGCCTAAGAGCAGCTGCTGGTTCACCCTTCACGTGCCCGCCCTGAATGCCCAAATCCATTGCAGCTATTACCCCATTATCAACAGGGCGCGCTTCGATGAACTGGTACAGGATGCCTTCACCATGGCCCAAAAGCACAACATCAAAGCCAGCTACATCGAAGAAATACCCATACACCGTAACACCGACCGCGTCCATGGCATCGTCTTCTCTTTGGAGGGCGCCACAGCCTCTTCCTACCAGTTTTTCTTGACCGACTCCACCCGGCATTTCCTGCGCGGCGCCCTGTATTTCAAGACCCAAGCCCGCCCAGACTCATTGGCGCCCGTGCTCGATTTCATGCGCCAAGACGTCGACCGGCTGGTCGAGACACTCCGCTGGCAACAAGCCCCGCCAAAGCACAAGAAACAGCAGTAAGTGCAGCGCGATGGCAAAGGATACAATTTTTCGGAACACCTGCAAAGCCAACTACTCTGAACTCAAGCCTCGCCCACGCATTCGTATGAAAAGCAGAACGGCCACTCTCTACCACCACCTTTCCCTCCTCCATTTTTTAGGGTGAAAAAACGGCCGCCGTCTTCAGCGCGGCTGCTGTGGGCGTAGCGGCGGGGCGCGCGGCTCCTGTTTGGCCCCGTGCGTGTTTCCGTCCCGCTTTCGGGCCTTAATAATCGCGAGATAGCATCTTCCCGCTCCCGCGCCTGCAAGCACGGCGCCTCTCCGATGCCGCTACGCCGTTATTAAGCCCCCAGGGCGAGACGGGCACATGCTCAAGCCCAAGCCGGAGCGCTACGGGTGCAGGTGCACGAAAAAGCCTAGCCAAATCGCCGAGGCCATTTTTCCCAAAAAAACTACCTCGGCGAGAACAACTCAGGTGGTTTGAGAGACATCTTCAGGACTTCTCATCAAAAAAGGTGTACCATTTTACCCCCCTAAAAACAGCCATGGCGGTGGTCCATCTTTGCCTTCCTACGCGGCCCCATGTTAGCGCCCGACAGCCAGAGTACCGTCCTTGGGCTTACCAAGCCAACTGTGCCATGAGAGTGAAGGTTCGCCCATCAGAAGGCCACACCCCCGGGCCGGGATAGAACGTGGGCCGTTTGGTGAAGTACTGTCTGTCTGTCAGGTTATTGATACTCAGCCGAAGATTGAACTGCGGCAGTATTTGCCAGGAGAGGTTGACATCGAGCAGACCATACGAAGGCACCAAACCGACAGCGCCCGTTGCGTTGGGCTGGACGGTATTCAGCGGGTCGGCGAAAGTTTCGGCTGTGTAGCTGTATAGAAGGGATGCCGTCAGGGTTTTGTAGCGAAGGTTCAGACCATTGCGCGATATCCATTCGGGCACAGACTCCACTCGTTTACCAGCGATGCTGCGGTTTTCCGTGGCACTGACGCGTATGGAGTCTCCCAGATACTTGGCGCCCATCCAGGTAGTGGCCGTGAAAGCGGATAGATGGGCGTCGTCGCCCAGCGGAGTGCCATACTCGGCGTACACTTCAATGCCCATAGTGCGCGAGTTGCCGATGTTGGTGCGCCACAGAATGACGGTGTCTAAGCGGTCGTAATAAAGGGAAACGCTGCCCAAGCGATGGTCGTATCGCATGTAAAAGGCGCTGAGATCCCAACGGAAGTTATAGCTTTTGCCGCGCCAGCCTATTTCAGCGTTATACCCATTGCCATCCCGGATATTGGGGTCGGTGCGCTCGTAAGGGTTAGCCGGGATGACGTCTTTGAACAAAACAGGGCGGTATGCCTCAGAGAAGCCAGCGTAGAGGTTTTGCGTGCGGTTCAGGGTGTAGGCAGCGCTGGCTCCGAAAAGTGGAAAGCTGCGCTTCACGGTGGTCTCTATTTCAGCGGGCGGGAGGTAGGACACATTGCCCTCCACGGCCGTTTGGCCCAGTTCCACTCGCGCCCCCGGTGTGATAGACAGGCGAGGCAGCAGCTGAAACTTGTTCTCGACAAACAGGGCCAAATTGCGCGTACGCATCCAGAGGTCGCGCCCCCAGCCCTCCGGGCCGATGGAGAGGTCGTAGTCCAAGCCGGTAGTGCCGCGCCCTTGCTGCAAACGCCTAAAGTCGTTGTGGATGTATTGTACGCCCGCCGTCAGGACAGAGCCAGCCCGGCTACCTAAGGCATACTCGTGCAAGAGGCGGATTTCAACTGTTTTGCTATTGTAGATGTCAATATCCACCTGTCGCCTTCCGAACTCTCCAGTATTGCGGTCAACGGTATCCTTAATGGTAGCGGGCCGGTCGAATAGCACGCTGCGCCGCTCTCCAAAAATACCAGAGATAGTGCCTTGCACGCGCGTGTATGCGCCAACCTGCCACGTCATCGTCAGCGAGGGGAGCCAGATTTCTGGAGCATAGTAATTGCGGAAACGCGTCGCTTGGCGCGGGTTTTCTGCAAATTGGGCATCTGTCAGTGGGCCGGGTATTTTGTACAGGTAATAAGAACGGAACAACTCAGCGCACAGGCTGAGGCGGGAGGAAGGTTCGTAGCGCAACATTACTCCCTGCCCGTCGTAGTCTGAGCGACTGTTTTCCCTATAACCTCTGGATGCCCGACGGCTGTAGAAGGCGTAATACTCCCAAGGCCCTCTGCGCCCACCTACGGCGTGGTAAGTGCTCAACAACCCATAAGAGCCTACAGAAGTAAAACTCTCCCCCGACAGCACGCGCGTGGTATCGGGCCGCTTGACAATAAAATTGAGCATACCACCAAACTGCGCTCCGTACTGCAGCGCTCCGGTGCCGCGCACCAACTCGATGCGCTCCAGCGCCTCAAAGGGCAAAGTGAAATGGCTAGCGGGATAACCGTAAAGGTCGGAGTTGGTAAGGATGCCGTTGGTGCGGACATTAAACTCCCATGCCCGGTGAGGGTCCAATCCGCGGGTAGCTATGTTTACCTGATTGCCCGTGCCGTCCATATCGTACACAAACACCCCGGGTACACGAGCAAACACTTGGCGGCTTACTTTCTCAGCGATGTTGGCATTTACATTTGCCACTGAGATGACCTCGCTTTTCTTGCCCTCCCACAGATAAGTGCCCTGTACAGGAGGCACAAAGTAAAACTCTAAGCGATGGGCGCTGACCGCAATCTCTTGCAGGCGCTTATGCTCTAGCGAGTCAAAGATTTCTTGGCTAAAAAGAGGATAAGCGGCGAAAAGAAGAAGTAGGATAACAACCTTTTTCATGGGATAATACCTTGCTAAACAATTATTTGCGGGTCGCAAAGTTACTCTTTCTAAAAGCATGTACTATCACAACGAGAATACTAAACTAAGGGCCTTCCTTGACTGAAAAATGAGCATGAGCGGATAACGCCAGGTATATCTCAGGTATAAGACCTAAGAGACACGTGTTTCCGCAAACACCACGGGCTGAAGTTTATTTGTTCACTAAACTGTCTTACTCCCATGAGAGAGATGTATCTATTTTTGCTACTATTGGCTATCGCTTGCCAATGCGCAATCCCCGCCTCCGCTCAGGTTTCCTTCGAGCCACTCTACGGACCTGTAACATTTCAGAATGTGGTCTATGGCTCTGCGCTGAATTACAACAACAGAGAAGTATCCCTGACCATGGACATCTACATGCCTGCCGTAGGGCGGCAAGATCGCTATCCGCTGATAGTCATGGTGCATGGCGGTGGATTTATCGCGGGTAATCGCGAAGAAATGAGCAGATGGGTAGACTACTTTGTCAATCGCGGATATGTTGTAGCCAATGTCAGCTATCGCCTTGGCTATATCAACACGACTAAGCACCATCATTGCAATTTCATTCCGAACTATCCCTGTTTATTTGCTGCGGATACAGCCGAATGGTACAGGGCCTGGTATCGGGCGGTGCAAGATGTGAAGGGAGCTATTCGCTACCTTGTCAATCGCTCCGATATGTATCGCATTGATCCGGACAGGGTATTCCTGTTTGGCGAAAGTGCAGGAGGCTTTACTGTGCTGGGTGCTACTTTCATGGATGTGCCAGAAGAAAGACCGGTTTTTGCAGGGGAGCTAAACTCGTTGCCTACACCTTTGCAGCCTAATTTGGATATATGTCTTCACCGCATTGGAGAGGTTTTTCCTTATGACTCTATTGCTCGTCCAGATTTGGGCAGTATAGAAGGGGATATAGAATGGCCCAGTAAACCTTACACTATCCGCGGGGTGGCCCATCTCTATGGCGGGATGTTTACGGACCTCCTCGAACACACGCCACCGGGTAAACATACACCTGTTGTCTATCAGTTTCACCGCGCCTGTGACTTGTTTGTACCATTTGATAGTGGGCATGTATATTGGGGGCTTTCCTGGTGCCTAAGCAGTTGCTGGGGTTGTTACGGCATAGATAATGTGCCCATTGTCCATGGCAGCAATGCTATAAGGAGCTGGAACCAGTCAAGGGGGTATGGGCTTTCTTTCAAAAATGATTTCACTACGGTGTCTTTCTCTAACGATTGCCTTTTACCGTGGATGCCGCACAATTGCTTAGACCAGTTAAACAACCCTTGCCATGCGCCCATCGGCTTTAATATAAACCGAGTAGAGGAGTTTTTCCGGCAGCAGTTCTTTACTGAAGAAGCCCAGGAACGCACGGGCGACAGCCAGCAGGAGGTAATAGCCCTGGCGGCAGGGCCAAATCCATTCTCGGAGGTGTTATACTTGCAAAACTCCGCCTCGCGGGCCGTGCAGTACTGGGTCGTCAATGCGCACGGTGCCTTGATGGCCGAGGGCCGTGTGGCAGCAGGGGAGCAATACCCACTGCCGACAAATGACTGGGCCAGCGGCATCTATTTCCTGCGCATGCAGGAGATGGAAGGAGGCCAAGGCCACACGAGCAGACTGATCAAAAAGCCGTAGCGTAAAGCGCACTTCAGATCAGCCCGCGCGCCTTGAGTTCCAGGTACTTGTTGATGGTGTTTGCCGAGAGTTCCTCGGGTCGGGTAAGTATGGCCTGTATGCCATACTGAGCGAGCATTCGACAGATTTCTTGTTTCTCTTCCATGAATTGCCGCGCTACCGTCTGGCGGAAAAGGTCGAGGATAGTATGCGGCGCTTCATGGGCGAGGGCGTTCACCTCAGCATTTTCGAAGAAGATGACGACCAACAAGTGCAGGCGATTAAGGCGCCGCAAAATGGGTAGCACGCGTTCGAGTGCGTAGCGGCTCTCAAAGTGGGTAAACAACAGCAGTAAGGAGCGTCCGTGGATGAGGCGCCGAATGGCTTCGTAGAGCAGTTCATAGTTCGCCTCTCCTGGACGCTCCTCTTCCCGATAGAGAGCTTCCAGCAGATTGCGCAGTTGGCGAGTGCCGCGTTCTGCAGGCAAGGCTGTGCCCAGCACATCGGAGAAAGACAATAGGCCCACTCTGTCTTGCTTTTTAAGGGCGATGTTCCCAATAGTCAGCGAGGCGTTTATAGCATAATCCAGCAAGCTCAGACCATTGAAGGGCATGCTCATGATGCGACTCTTATCCAACAGGCAAAAGACTTGTTGGCTTCGCTCGTCCTCGTATTGGTTGACCATCAGCCCTCCGCGCCGGCTCGAAGCTTTCCAATTGATGCTCCGGTAATCATCACCTTGCGTGTAGTTCTTGATATGCTCAAATTCATAGCTATGCCCTACGCGCCTGACCCTCTTGATACCTGCCTCGCGCGCAAGGCTACCCAAGGCCATCAGTTCGTAGCGCCTCATCTGCAGTACAGAAGGATATACAGCCACCTCCTGCGAGAGTTCAAATGTGAAGCGCCGCTCAACGAGACCTAAGGCTGTCTGTGCAAAGAGATGCAGATGGCCAAAAGCATAAGCCCCTCGCATCAGCGGGCGCAATTCGTGGTGCAAAGTGGTCTGGCTCCGGGCGTTCAGGGCAAACCTGAGGGCAAAGTGGCGCGCCTGAAACTGGGCAGGTAGCTCATCAACAAGGGTAATATTCAGCCGAAGAGGCCCATGATTGCGCACCGTGTAAGCCACTGAATTGGGGTCGCTTAAAGAAAACATCTTTCCTATCGAACGCTCCGCGCTCAGGTAGCGGCGCCGTCCATAAAGCAATACCGCATCTGCAAGCACCAGCAAGAATGCCACGCCCAAGAACAACTGCGCCCACGAGAACAACTCGCCAAAGGCGAAAGAAAGGGCAAATAGAGCGGCAATGCTACCCAAAAGCCAGAAAAAGCGGTCAGTGAGGAAAAAAGAGCGCATGGTTCCCAGAAATTCCGGCCTTATAGCAAAGAAAGCTGAAGGCGTGTAGCACTTGATTCGGGTTACATGCAAAGGAGCAGGCGAGAGGGTTACTGCTCGCGCTTGGGCGGCGCCAGGGTACCCGTCTGTTGTTGCTGTGGTGTAGGTGCCGAGGTGCCTGTCTGCTGCTGAGGATTAGGCGTAAGTGTACCCGTTCGGCCGCCTGCTGGCGGCGTAGTGCCCTGAGGTGTAGCAGAAGGCGGAGCCAGCACTCCAGGCGATGCCGGTTGTGCGCTGGCAGGCGGAGCGGGTGTGGCTCCCGTGGACAATAGCGTACTCCCCCCTTTCAGATTGTAAGCGTCGGGCAGCTGAGGTGCAGGCATGTTGGCAGAAGCAACTTTCTCACTCTCCGGCAAGGCTTCCCAACGGGCCAGCATGTCGTTATATGCCTTTTCTGCATCATTCAGGAAGGTTTCCATGCGTCCCACGCGTTCGCGGTACCCATCAAAGTTTTTAAGTAACAGGTCTGACTCCTTCTGGGCTTCCTCTTTCTTTATTTTGCCGTCAGTGTAATCCGCCAAGAGGCCCTCTACCTTGCTGATCATCTCATTTTGGCTGACAATCATGGACGTATAGCCATCGTGCAATTGTACTACCCGGCCATACAGTTCAGCATATCCGAAGGCAGGGTTGTTTTTTAGCCCTTGAGGCGCCTGCTCCATTCTTTCGAACAAAGCTCGGGCTTTCTGCATGCCGGCTTCGAAGGCCTCGCGGTTCTCATTGGCGCGGCTGATGCCGCCCTGCAATTGCTCTACAAAAGCGGTGTCAATGCGGTTACAAGCAACGGCCAACAGCATCAGGGCCATTGTAGCTAAAAGGCGCGTGTTTCGGTAAGACATAACTGTTGTTCTGTGTGTTTTTGATGCAGGATTAGCAGCGCAAAGGTAAGCCCTCTTGGCAAGTGGGCTTATCTGTGCTTCGTAATGTGTTTGACAACAACATCCAAAAATTGGGTATCACCCTGCGGGAGGAGAGGACGCATATCTCAACAACTCCTCCACATACTGGCGGTGATTGGCCAAGCGCGGTACCTTGTTTTGGCCCCCAAGTTTGCCGCGTGCTTTCATCCAGCGGTGGAAAGTGCCGCGAGGTACGGAGTGCAGACGCAAGCATTCAAGGGCCAGATTTCGGAAACGCTTGGCTTCGTAATCCGAGTTAATACGCTGCAGCGTCTCATCGAGCAGCAAGTTAAACTGCCTCAGATCAGAGGGATCTTTTTCAAATTCAATGACCCATTCGTGTCCACCACGCCCCTTTTCGTTAGCGAAGTAAATAGGTGCGGCGGTGTACTCAGCCACTCGAGCTCCGGTCTTTTGGCAGACTTCGGCCACAGCCTTGTCGGTATCACCCACCATGACCTCTTCACCAAAGGCATTGATATACTGTTTGGTACGTCCTGATATTTGAAAGCAGAATGGATATTTTGAAGTGAAGACTACTGTATCCCCCGGTGTATAGCGCCACAAACCATTATTGGAAGTGATGACTATAGCGTAATCTTTCCCTAGCTCTACTTCTTGCAGCAGTACTGTCTTGGGCTGCTCTCTTTCCCATTCTGACATAGGAATAAACTCATAGAAAACGCCATTGTCCAATAACAGGAGCATATCGTTGCGCTTGAGGTCATACTGGGCGCCGAAGTAGCCTTCGGAAGCATTGTAAATCTCCTGATAAGCAAATCGCTCATCCGGAATTAATTCCTGGAAGGTGCGGCGGTAAGGCTCAAAGCCAACGCCCCCGTGCATATAGGCCTGCAAGCGAGGCCAGACCTCCAGGAGGTTAGACTTGTCCGTTTTTTCCAAGATGCGCCGAAAGAGTACGAGCAACCACGTCGGCACTCCGCTAAAGGTAACGATGTCATCGCGCTGTGAGGTAAGCTCAGCGATGCGCTCAATTTTCTGCTCAAAGTCCGGCATCAGCGCCGTCTCCACATCCGGCACCTGAAAGATGCGACCGATGAAAGGCGCATGATGCGCCAATATCGCACTGACATCACCTACTCTTGTCTTAGGGTATTCGGGTATGCAGGTAAAACTACCTGGCATGTACAAGTTGCAGTAGCGAAAAGCTTCTAAATGAGGGCAATTGTGGTAGAGGAGAGCGAGCGAGTCCCAAATACCAGCTAGATGCGCCTGTACAAGGTTGACGCGTGGCACAGGTATGAATTTGCTGCGGTCGCTGGTAGTGCCGCTGCTTTTGCTAAACCATCGCACTTCCCCTGGCCATAAGACATCCGGCGCTCCTTGCATCATTCTGGAAATTAGCTCTTTCAGGGTTTCGTAATCGTGGATAGGCACTTGAGCGCGAAACTGTTCAATGGTGCGCATGTGGGCAAAGCCATAGCGTTGGCCGAATTCCGTGTACCTAGCGCTCCCTATCAGACGTTGGAACCAGCGCCACTGAACAGGCTCTGGGTCGCGCATAAATTGCTCTATACGACGCATCCGCCATCGCAAATAGTGCTTGATGCCGGTGTTAACCCATCCTTTCATACACCTTGACGGTTGGTTTCCCCATTTTTTTTCAGGCGAAGGTATAAAGCAACCTCTGAAGTTTTCCGAAATCCCAGCCTGGACGGATGCTTTGCAGCTTACCTCTCAGTTAAAGTTGCCTTTAGTGCAGATGGCGCCTTTGTCTTCCCTCTCTATGGTGTTTGTCAAAAGTCCAAGGTGTTGATATGCACATAGGATAGGATATTTTTCT
>FWWL01000328.1_pt1 | contig 13517 bp, 10 predicted proteins | sample 2228331 | NCBI WGS metagenome assembly FWWL01 (sample SAMEA103939775, study PRJEB20133) | metagenome | reverse complement strand
GTACATGCAGGCGGTTGGTGCATTTGCTCGAGAGAAGCAGTTGAAACTCCATGTGGATGGCGCGCGGATTTTCAACGCGGCGGTGGCGTTGCAGGTTCCGGCGGCGGATCTGGTGCGGGATGCCGACTCCGTGACCTTTTGCCTGAGCAAGGGACTTTGTGCCCCAGTGGGTTCGGTGTTATGCGGTTCTCGAGAATTTATCTACAAGGCGCGGCGCATCCGTAAACAGTTGGGAGGGGGTATGCGGCAGGCAGGCATTCTTTCCGCGGCAGGCATTGTCGCTCTGGAGAAAATGGTGGATCGTCTGGCGGAAGACCACCATCGCGCCCGTTTACTCGCCGAAGGACTTTGCAATGTCAAAGGGCTGATTGTGGAAAATCCTCATCCCCAGACCAATATGGTGTACCTGTGTCTGGAAGAGGGAATTGCCATGGATGCCCCTCAGGTATCGGCAGAACTGGAAAAATTGGGCGTCAAAGTGGACTGGGTGGATGCTCGCCGCTTTCGGTTGGTGACCCATTACTGGGTCAACGATGAGGACATTCACCGCACCGTGGCGGCTTTTGCTCAGGTACTGCAATAATTTGTCCTGAACAAAAAACAATCACGCCCTCATAGATTTTGTCTGTGAGGGCGTTTTTTATTCAGGAGACTCTTCAATCAGTTCAGCCGTGGATAACGGCGCTTCGATTTGATCGCGCCCGCGGCTCTTTGCCTGATACAAGCGCTGATCGGCAAGGTCAATGAGCGCAAAGATTTCATCCGCCTCTGTTGGAAAGCAAGCAATTCCCTGGCTGATGGTGGGTGCGGGAATAGGATTTCCCTCTCGATCCTTCAGTTCCAGCCGCGTCAGCGATTTTCGGATGCGGCGGGCAACTCCCCATGCTTGTGGAATGGTGGCATTGGGTAAAATCACGGCAAATTCTTCGCCACCCCAGCGCCCCACCCAGTCGGTGCTTTTCAAGTATCGTTGAATGTTTCGGGTGATTTCGATCAGTACCTGATCCCCTGCGAGGTGCCCATATCGGTCGTTGTATTCCTTGAAGTGGTCGATATCCAGCATGATTAAACTGAGCGGGTAACCGCCACGTAAGGCTTTCTGGCACTCTTCGGTGAGTTTTTGCAGGAATGCCCCGTGATTCAGCGCGGTGGTCAGACTGTCTTGCATAGAGCGCGTTTCTACTTCCTGATGGTGGAAGGCGTTTTCCAGCGAGATAGCAGCCTGTTGGGCGAACGACTCCAGCAATTCCAGATCGCTTTCGTTGAAGGCATTGACCTGGTATGATGCCACCGCTACCATGCCATAAAGTTTCTCATGGGTTTGCAAGGGCGTTCCCATCCAGGAACGGCTTCGTTCTGGCTTGCCGATACTTTTCAGGGTGATTCCCAGCCGTGCCGCCTCTTTATCTATATCCTTTACCAGCAAAGAACGCTGGTTGATGACCACCCAACCTGTAAAGGTATTTTCGAGTTCTACCTGTTCATTTTCAAAAAATTCGCCATCGTCGTACAGCAGAACCAGACGCAGATGGCTGTTTTCCAGAAATCCGATGTAGTAAGTGTCAGCGTTTAGCGCCGATTGGATGGCGCTGCTCATCAACGAAGTGACCTGTGAAGGCTCGATGGAAAAAGCCAGACTGCGGGTCATTTGATTGATAATTTCCAGCCTTTCCACCTGCTTCTCAATTCGCTTTTTCATCCAGTGGAACGTCTCATTGATGATGGCGGCGGACAGGATTAAACTCAAGGGGTGATCCCATGTAGTGTAAACCAGGGGAAAGACTTTGAATGGGAACAAAGGGGAAAGCAGGAAGATCACCATCCCTAAAACAGCGTAGGCAAACCACCGTCCCATCAAAATGGTGATGTTGATAAAGAAAAGCGTGGCAACCGCCAGTTGAATCCAGCGAACACTGTACGGTTCGATCACAGTGAACCAGAGCACATAAGCCACATGGAAAAGAAAAATCCCTGTACTGGTTAGAGGGTTTTGATGCCAGTCGGCTTTCAGAAAAAGATTCTGAAACAGGAAATACGCGAACAGGGCAATCCCGCTCAGGATATTGATCCAGCGTAGTGTGATGAATGGGATTTTTACAAAAGCGTAGACGCATAAAATAAGCCCTATACCCGCACTGCTCAAAAGAATAGGGAGTAACAAACGCTGGTCTTTTCCGTTAGTGGATACTCGCAGGATACGATGGAGAAATTGATTCATGCTTCTCCCAGATGCAAGGTTTTCTTTTGCAGGCAACGCATCAAGGCATTCACAACCGCTGGATCAAATTGTTTCCCAGATTGTGATCGAATGTAATGAAGTGCATCTTCAGCGTTGATACGCTTTCGGTAAGGGCGGTCGGAGAGCAGAGCATCCAGCACATCGGCGACCGAGAAAATGCGCGCCAGCAAGGGAATCTCCTCTCCTTTCAGCCCCTTCGGATAACCGCTCCCATCCCAGCGCTCATGGTGATATTCGATGACGGGGATAGCATTACTGAGGAATGGAATCTCACGGATGATGCGGGCTCCAATCAATGGGTGTTCGCGCATCAGACGCCATTCGTGATCATTCAATGAGTCAGGTTTATGGAGAATGGTGTCGCTAATGCCTATTTTACCAATATCGTGCAAAAGCGCCCCTCTTTCCAGGGCTTTTTGATCCGCGGGAGATACGCCCATTTCCTGTGCAATTTTCAAAGCAATCTCGCGCACCCGCAGGACGTGACGTTCGGTTTCGTGGTCGCGGGCATCCAGCGAGTTCATCAGCGCCAGAAGCGTCTGGTCGTATGAGCGCTCCAGTTGATCAAAAGCCTGTGCCAGTTCATGCGCCTGGCGGCGGGTTTCTGCCAGTAAAATCGATCGCTCCAGCGCAATGCTGGCTTGATTGATCAGCAACCTCACCTCATCTACAGGATAGTGATTATTCCTGCTGGAACTTTCCATCAATTCCAGCCACAATGCACCATAACAGCGCCGATGGGTCTGGAGCGGAAATGCCATCAGGGTAACCCATTCGTTCACCCGTTGCGTGGAAATCTGGCGGGATTGCATGGCTTGTTGGATGACTTCTACGGGATGGGAAATCTCGGTCTCGTCCGATGGATACTGTAAACTGATCTCCATCTCGCCGTCCATCCCATACAGCACCATCCCACAGGCGCTTGCCTGGAACATGCGGTAAGCGGTCAGCGCGATGACCTGCGCCGCGGCGTTCAAATCGTCCGATTCGGCGATTCGCATGCTCAGTTCGTGAAGCATTTGCGTAACCATTAAGGAGGATCGCAATTCTTCATCCAGAAAACTGCGTTCAATTGCGACGGCGGCGTGCGTGCCAATTAAGTCCAGTAAAAACTCATCCTGTTCATTGAAATTCAATCCCTGTTTTTTCCCAATCGTCAGGATGACCCCAAGAGGCTGACTTTCCCGCAGGATGGGAGATACCAGCATGGAGCGCAGGGTCGGATCGCGCAGATCCAGATGACTGGTGCGTGGGTCTCGGCGAATGTCCCGCACTCGGATGGCTACTCCCGTTTGATAGACATGATTGACGATTTCCTGTAAGGTTTCGCTCAGGGCAATTCCGCCGATTGAACCTGCATGCGCCCAGCGCCAGGTTTCTTCGTAACGCACCGCAATCACACCCGCGTGCGCGTATGTGCTCTGGCGGGCAATTTCGGCAATTTTCTCCATCAACTGGTTTAAATTCAATGTGGAGGTGAGCAGGGCTGCCGACTGCACCAGTTCTGCCAGTGTGTTGCGGTAGCGTTGATACGACCATGCGCTGGTCAGTCTCATCCCCAGGGCTTCTACGAAGGGGATGTCCTGTGGGGAAAAATCCTCCATCTCCCGAGAGGCTATGAACAGCACGCCTTCCAGATTGCCATTATCCAGCAACGGACAAACCATTTGGGAAGGGTACACTTGGGGAATCAGTTTGAACGGTGGCTCGTCCATTTGATGGTGCCGTAACAGAGTCTTGCGGGAGCGAATGGCACGCCCGATCAAACCACGGGTGATGCTGTGTTGAAATCCCGAAGGAATCAGCGGGGCGTCTGGACCTGCTACGGCAAGCAGTTGCAGACGTTGAGAAGCGGGGGAAAATCCCAGCACCATGCATAAAGAGGCATGCAGGGTTTGATGAAGCACATTGGCTGCTAATTGTGCCTCGACGGGAATATCCTCCAGGGTTTCCAGTTGCTGATTGAACTGGTTAAGCCTGAGCAGTTGTTCATTTTGAAGACGCTGGAGCAGTAATTGTTGTTCCAGAGCCTGGATTCGGGCTTTTAACTGACGCACTTCCTCACTGTTCTCATGATTTACATCAATGCCTTCTACCTCCGTGTGAACGGTCTCTTTGGGTTTTTCGGTGATGAGTGTAGAAGAAATCAGTGAGGATGGTTTCATGAGGAAATGACTCAAACTGCAATGAGATTAAATATGGAACAGCCGAACAGGTTGCCTGTAAGAAGTCTAGCATACCCTGAGATGAAACACAATTACAATAGCATTTCGGCTTCATTTCAGTTTTGTAAGGAATAGACTCTTATAACCGAAAAATTATGACTTCCGCTGGTGGGTGGGAACTTCAGCACCTTTAAACTCTGATATAATCCAGCGGGGGAGAACCCATATATCTTCCATGTGGAAAAAGCATTCAAGGAGAAGCATTCATGCCAGAATTTTTCTCATTACAAGAGATTGATGAAGCCGCGCAGTCCATTCGCCAGCGATTAGACGTCCAGCCAGCGGTAGGATTGGTGCTTGGTTCGGGGTTAGGAGGGCTGGCAGATCAGGTCCAGCGCCCTGTTTTTATCGAGTATCCTACCATTCCTCACTGGCCTGTCTCTACTGTGCAGGGACATGCTGGCAGACTGGTCATTGGGGAACTGGCTGGCACGCAGGTGCTGGTACAGCAGGGGCGCGCTCATTTCTATGAAGGGTATTCCATGGCAGAGGTGACCCTGCCGATTCGGGTGATGAAGCGTCTGGGAATCGAGACGGTGATTTTGACCAATGCGGCAGGCGCCATTCATCCGGAGTTTGAGCCGGGCGATGTCATGCTCATCACCGACCATTTATCTTTGATGGGGATGACCGGTTTCAATCCCTTGCGAGGTCCTAATCTGGAAGAATTTGGTCCACGCTTCCCGGATATGAGTCAGGTGTACGACCGGGGGCTGTTGCAGATTGCCCGGGAAGAAGCCCAAAAAGCCGGGATTGCCTTGCGTGAAGGGGTGTATGTGGGATTGTCCGGTCCTTCCTTTGAAACCCCTGCCGATTTGCGTTTCCTGCGCATCATTGGCGCGGATGCAGTGGGGATGTCCACCGTGCCAGAAGCCATTGTTGCCAGACATGCCGGTATGCGCGTTCTCGCGTTCTCCGGCATCAGCAATAAAGCCAATCTGGACGGTAATACCATCACGACCCACGAAGAGGTGCTTGAGGCAGGAAAGCAAATTGTCCCTAAACTGGAAACGCTGATTACCCGGGTATTGCGGAGACTCTAAACCTGACATCTGCAATCACTGATTTGTTGGGATTGGGTGCCGCCACAGGATTATGGACGAACTGATCCGTTTTCTCCAGCAGTACGAAAGCGGAGTGTACTTCCTCGCCGGAGGAGTGGCGTTAATTTACTTGTGGCGGCTTTTATCTGCCTGGGAAGAGTACCGAAAATCTATTTTTGGGATTGAACGGGAAATTGCCCGTCGCAAAATCCTCTCTGCCCTCACCATGATGGGGTTGATGGTGTTGCTGGTGTTTGCCGAGTTCTTTCTGGTCTCTTTTGTTGCTCCCACTTATATGGGCAGACCGGTTTTTCAAACCCCAACCCTCGATCTTCTTGAGACTCCCTCTGTACTGCTCACAACTCCTCAAGCCAGCACGCCCACTCCCTCGAATCTCATTATGACGGTAGCCCCTTCACAGGAAGGCTGCATTGAGGGGCAGATTGAGTGGATTTCACCCCGTCCCGGCGAAGAAATTGAAAAAACTGTAGAATTAAAAGGGACGGTAAATGTTCCAAATCTGGGGTTTTTCAAGTATGAGTATGCCAGCATGGACTCGGAAGATTGGGTGACCATCGCCGCGGATAACCGCCCGAAAGTGAATGCGTTGATTGGCTACTGGGATGTCAGTCAAATGCTCCCCGGCGATTACCGTTTACGTCTGGTGGTCACCGATAACCAGAACAATGTCTTCCCTGCCTGTGTGATTCAGGTGAGGATCATCAATTCTCCATAAAGGAATGCCATGCCACAAGTAGCCATTCGCCCTGCCGTATCATCGGACCTTCCAGCGCTCAGTCAGATTCTTCCCTCTTACTATACTGTGAAAGTCTGGCAAATGGATCGGAGCGGAGAGGAAGCGCAAATTCAGGTGCGTTTTCGTGAGGTGCGTCTGCCGCGGGAGGTTCTGGTGGAATATCCCCGTTCACTGGAGGATATCTTTCAGGAAGGCTGGCTCGAAAAAGATATCTTCCTCACTGCCAGCCTTTCCAATATACCGGTGGGGTTTGCCCGTCTGGCGCTGGAAATCACCTCAGGAAATTTATGGGTGAAAGACCTCATCGTTCGTCACGATGTGCGCCGTCAGGGCATTGGTACTGCGCTATTGATTGCGGTGCAGGATTACGCCCTTGAGCGGAGATATCGCCGGATCATGCTTGAAATGCAGTCCAAGAATTATCCTGCCATTCAACTGGCACAGAAACTTGGCTATGAGTTTTCGGGTTTCAGCGACGCTTACTTTGCGAATCAAGACATCGCTTTATTTTTTGCGCAATCTTTGCGCTGATGAGAACGGATCGACTGGAAAAGTATGCAGAACGACGGCATGATGGCATTACAGGGAGTCCTTCGGGCGCTCAGTGATATTTTTACTGCTGGGATTGCCATTACCGCATTTGCGCTCTTGCTATATGCGCTGGCGTTCAACTTATTCAACCGGGTCGTGCGTTCTTTTGCTTTGATTCTGGTATGTGTGGTGGTGGCGTTTACTGCCGAATCCATGGGGAATATTGCCTCTTCCAGCACCGAGCAAATGTTCTGGTTGCAGGTGCAATGGGCAGGGGTGGTATTTCTCCCGGCTACCTATCTGCATTTTGCAGATGCCGTGCTAGCCACTACAGGACAGCCCAGCCGGGGGCGCAGGCGCTTCCTTTCCCGTCTGGCGTATTTCATCTCTTTCCTTTTCCTGCTGGCTATCCCGCTTGGATGGTTGATCGGTCCTGTGGTCAGCGTTGATGGCAAAATCAGCCATTTCCAGCCCACCCCTCTGACCAATATCTTTCTCCTGTATTTGATTGCCCTGTGTGGGATTGGAATCAGTTTGCTGGTGCGTGCCATGCGGCGATCGACGCTCTCCGCCAGCCGACGCCGCATGGCATATCTGGTGTTCAGTTCGGTGGCGTTGGTTTTGGGGGTGTTTCCCTTCCTCCCCTATAACCCCGATTTTCCCTTGCGACATCCTATCTGGTTCTGGGGGTTGGCGGCGCTGGTCAACGCACTGGTAGGGACGCTGTTGGTGGTCATGGCGTATGTTGTGGCTTTCTTCGGGGTGATGTTGCCCGATCGGGTGGTCAAGGCTCGCCTGTTCAAATGGCTGATGAGAGGTCCCTTTACCGCATCGGCAACTTTAGGGGTGGTCACCTTGATTCGGCGAGGTGGGGAGGTGTTCGGTTACAACGCCAGCATTCTGGTTCCCATTGCGATGGTTGCCACGATTTTGATTTTGGAGTATTTCATCACCCTCTTCTCACCGCTCGGAGAGCGCATTCTCTTCGCCGGAAACGACCGTGAAGAGTTGGAGATTTTACGGCGTCTGGAAGAGAGGCTGGTCACCCGCAACGACCTGCGTCAGTTCCTGGAGATGATTTTAACCGCCTTGATGGACCGCACGCAGGCTGAAGGCGCTTATCTGGTTGGGTTGGGAACCGGTTCTCCGTTCATCCTTTCTCAGGGAAAAACCCGCTTTGAACGTCCGGAGAATCCGGCAGAATCCCCTTTGAAGATTTATCCGGAGTGGGAAAAAGCCCGCGAAACCCGTTATTTCATCTGGGAGGGCGATTGGCTTTTCCCGATTCATAATGGAGAAGAAAGCCCTTTGCTGGGCTTCATTGGAGTGAGCGGTGTAGAGGGCAAAGAGGTGGTGCTTGAGCCTGATGAAACCATCTGGATGTTGATTGATCGAGCGGCGATGGCGCTTCGCGACCGTAAACTACAGGAACGAATTTTTTCTTCCCTGGAAGCCCTTACCCCTCAAGCCGATTTGATCCAGCGCCTTCGGACTGCAGGTCAGTATGATCGTCAGGAATTCATGCAGGCAGAAGTCCCGGAAGCCCCTGAAGATGTGGCAACCTGGGTGCGTGAGGCGCTTTCGCATTACTGGGGTGGTCCTAAATTGCTGAATAACCCCCTAATGAAATACAGGGTGGTTCAGGAAGCCCTGCGAGAACATAACGGCAATCAAGCCAATGCACTCCGCGCGGTACTCCGACAAGCCATTGATCAGGTAAAACCGGAGGGTGAAAGAAAGTTTACAGGTGAATGGATATTGTATAATATTCTGGAAATGAAGTTCGTTGAAGGGCGCAAGGTGCGGGATATTGCCATGCGTTTAGCCATGTCAGAAGCAGATCTTTACCGGAAACAGCGGGTTGCCATTGAAGCCGTCGCAAAAGCCATTCTGGAGATGGAAATGGATGCTCGGGAGGGAGCCAACCAGAGGCAGGAATAGCCGCGGTTGGTATTTTATTCTTAACAACTTACAGAGATGGGGTATGGAGGTAAGAAATGGCGGTAAGGCGATCAGTTGCCAGTATTGAGGATGTGGAGATGCCCATGGATGAGGGCTGGTGGGCTTCGGTGCTTGCGGATGAGCAGGTCTATGGGGAAAACCTGATCAGATCTGCCGCAGGAAAATCCACGGGAATCTCTGCCAGTGTCAACTGGACAAAAGCGCGCCAGTATCTGGAAAACGACGAAGTTGTCAAACTGGAGGTGTACGGCTTCAACCGCGGAGGGCTGCTGGTTCGTGGGGAGGACATTCAGGGTTTTGTGCCGGTGTCTCATCTGGTAGAAATGCCCTGTGTGCCGGGTGATGATGAACAACGCAGACAGAGCCTGGCAAATTACGTGGGGCGCATTCTTTCCCTCAAGGTCATCGAATGTGAGATGCAATCCGAGCGGATCGTCCTTTCGGAACGGGCGGCGCTGGCAGGTGAGGGGAAACGCAGGCAACTCTTCAACACCCTGCGCGCGGGCGAAATTGTCAATGGCACCGTGACCAATGTCACCGACTTCGGCGCTTTTGTGGATTTGGGTGGCTTGGAAGGGTTGATTCACGTCTCGGAATTGTCCTGGGGGCGGGTTCAGCATCCCACCGACATTGTGCAGGTAGGCAATCCCGTACGTGCGCTGGTGCTGACGGTTTCGGCGGAGAATGGAAGAGTAGCGCTCAGCCTCAAACGGCTCTGTCCCAACCCATGGGAATCTTTACCGCAAATTTATCACCCCGGCGATGTGGTGGAAGCCGAAGTGACTGCCATCATGCGGTTTGGGGCTTTTGCCCGCCTGAAAGAAGGCGTGGAAGGGTTGATTCACATCTCGACCATGTCCCTCCCCGATGGGGTAAAGGACATTGAAAAGGTGATGAAGATCGGGCAGAAAGTGCAGGTGCGCATTCTTCATCTGGATGCCGAGCGTCGTCGGCTTGGGTTAGGGCTGGTTCGAATCGAATGAAGTTAGAGGCAAAGCGCAAGCCCAGAGGATTAACTCCAAACCCTTCTCCATCTGGTGAGGAAACCGCAACCACGACTGGATTGGAGTGGTGGGGGCGTTTCCGCCGTTTTGGTTGGGACGTTCTGGGCATCTTTTTGATGGCATGGGCGTTCATGACCTTCCTCGGTCTGGCAGGATGGTCGCGGGGTGTTTTGCTGGATGCCTGGGTGATGAGTATTCGCATGGCTTTTGGCTGGCTCGCCTGGGGCATGGTGGCGGTTTTCATCCTGCTGGGTTTGCTCTGCTTTCGTCATTATTTTCAGGAATTCCCTCAAATTTCTCTTGGACGCACACTGGCTCTGGAAGCCAGTGCTTTTTTCCTTCTAGCACTGCTGGCAGTATTTGGAGGAATGGATCTCGCCCGTGCTGAAAGTGGGAAAGATGGCGGGGTAATTGGCTGGGGACTGGCAAGTTTGCTGGAGGTGGCTTTCCCCTATCCGTGGATTACCATTGTCCTTCTGTTTGTCCTGATGGTGTTGTTATCTTATGGCAGTGGACTTTTAGGGTGGGGGTTTCATGCGCTCTTGAAGTGGCTGGATGCGATGAGCGCTTCTTCAGCAACTGGGGCTGTTCAGGGATCTTCTCCGTTAACCTCACCCCGTCCTTCTGAGGAAAGCGAACCCGATAGATCCCTTTCACAGGCACAGCGTGATCCTCGTTTACCCCCTCTGGATTTGCTGGTGGAGGAACAATCCGCCGCCCCTGATGAAGAAACCATCATCGAGACGGGTTTACGGATCGAACAGGTGCTGGCAGAGTTTGGGTTACCGGTAAAGGTGGTAGGGTATCGAGTGGGTCCCACCATTACCCAGTATGCGGTAGAACCGGGCTATGTGGAGCGGATGGGGGCTGATGGTGAAGTTACCCATATGAAGGTGAGGGTTGCTCAAATCTCTGCCCTACAGCGCGACCTTGCCATGGCGCTTTCTGCAGAGCGATTACGAATCGAAGCCCCTGTGCCGGGTCGTTCCTATGTAGGTATCGAAGTTCCCAATCCTCGCAATACGGTGGTACGGTTGCGTTCCCTGATGCAGGATGAAGCCTTCCAGCGCTTAAATTCCCCTCTGGCTTTGGCATTGGGGAAGGACGTATCGGGTCAGGCGGTGGTGGCGGATCTGGCACGCATGCCCCATTTGTTGATTGCGGGCACGACCGGTTCCGGAAAATCGGTGTGTGTTTCAGCCATTGTGACCTGTCTGGTCATGAACAACTCTCCGGAACGTCTGCGTCTGGTACTGCTCGATCCCAAGATGGTGGAACTGGTCCGCTTCAATGGATTGCCGCATTTGTTGGGCAAAGTTGAGACTCAAATGGAGCGCATGGTGGCGGTTCTGCAGTGGGCGGTGGCGGAGATGGAGAATCGTTACAAAGTGCTTGAGCAAGCCCACGCTCGCGATTTGGAGACCTATAACCGCCGTGCGGAGAAGCGCGGACAATCCCCCTTGCCGAGAATTGTGGTGGTAGTGGATGAACTGGCGGATCTAATGATGACAGCGCCCGAACATACCGAACCGGCGCTGGTGCGTCTGGCGCAGAAAGCCCGTGCCATAGGTATTCATCTGGTGGTTGCTACCCAGCGCCCTTCTACAGACGTGATTACCGGATTAATCAAAGCCAACTTCCCTGCGCGCATTGCCTTCAGCGTGGCGTCCTCGGTGGATTCGCGCGTCATTCTGGATGTGGTAGGCGCTGAAACCTTGCTGGGAAAGGGGGATATGCTCTTCCTGAATCCGGAAGTGGGCACACCCCAGCGTGCCCAGGGAGTCATGGTCGCTGACCAAGAGGTAGAGCGCATCATTGCTTACTGGCAAAAGCAAATGCCTGCTGGTGAAGAGCCCGCGCCGGTGCCATGGGAAGAGTTTATGGTCAATGCCGCAGAAGAAGAAGGCGATGCTTTGCTGGAAGAAGCCATTCGTATTGTCCGGCAAGCCCAGCGTGCCAGCGCTTCTTTGCTCCAGCGACGGATGCGCATTGGATATCCGCGCGCAGCCCGTTTGATTGATCTCATGGAAGAGATGGAAATTGTGGGTCCCTCTCAGGGGGGTGGGAAGGACCGCGAAGTACTTTTGCCTCCTTTGCCGGAAGATGGCGAGGAAGACGAAGAGGGTTCTTGACAGTTCCTCATGGGTAAGATAGCATAGGGCGCAGTGCCGGTTATCGGTATGCGTTTATCTTTCCCTTCGAGGTGAAACTGTGGAACAAATTGTCAGGAAAGAACCAGTGACCTTCACCGATTTTCTCCGTAAGACTTTCAAAAATGTGCTCGAACCGGTGGCGATGTTCTTCAATCGCCTTGGTATGATGCCCAATACCATGACCATTCTGGGGTTGGTGGGGAATATCTTTGGAGCCGTGCTTCTGGCGCTGGGGTACATTCCCGCAGGCGGTGTGGTGATCTTACTGATGGGACCGGTTGACGCTCTGGATGGGACGATGGCGCGGTTGCGTGGCTTATCCAGCGAGTTTGGCGCTTTCGTGGACTCCGTAACTGATCGCTATTCTGAATTGATCATCTTCCTTGGCTTGCTGATTTATTTTTTAAGGCAAGAACTCTGGCTGGGGACGTTGATGGTCTATCTTGCCGCGGCGGGTTCGGTGCTGGTATCTTACATCCGTGCCAGGGCGCAGTCGGTTGGATTTGAAACCAAAATTGGACTGTTTACGCGGGTCGAACGGTTTCTCGTGCTGGTTCCGGGGCTGATCTTCAACCAGCCGATCATCTCGCTGGCATTGATCGCCTTTTTTGGAAACATCACAGCATTACAACGCATCTGGCACGTGCGTAAACAGGCGTATGAACGTACAACCGTAAAACGAGAAGAATGAGGAGGAACAGTCCGTATGTCTATCCAGTTCGACGGGATTCTGATCGGTACATTTAAGATTTATTATTACGGCATTCTGATTGTGTTAGGTGCTGTAGCGGCTACCTGGCTTGCCAGCCGGGAAGCCAAGCGGTATGGAGAAAATCCCGATCTGGCATGGGATTTACTGCCCATTGCCTTGATTGGCGGCATTATCGGCGCACGGCTGTGGCATGTGTTTCTTCCGCCAGCCTCGATGGTAGAGCAGGGCATCACCACCGCGTACTACTTTACCCATCCGTTGGATATGCTGAATCTGCGCCGGGGCGGTTTGGGAATCCCGGGTGCGGTAATCGGCGGTTTGCTTGCCGTATGGATTTATTCACGGAGCAAGAAATTTCCGCTGGGAGTTTGGGCAGATGCGATTGCTCCCGGTCTGGCGCTCGCCCAGGCGATTGGCAGGTGGGGTAATTATTTCAACCAGGAATTGTATGGCGCGCCCACGAATTTGCCCTGGAAACTTTATATAGACGCCGCTCACCGCTTGCCACAATATGCTAACGTGGAGTATTATCATCCTCTGTTCCTGTATGAGTTTCTCTGGAACCTCTTGAACATGGGCTTTTTGCTCTGGGCGGCGAGGCGCTTTGCAGGAAAACTTAAGACCTGGGACGTATTCTTGATGTACGCGGTGATCTACGGCATTGGGCGTTTTGCTCTGGAATTCTTACGCCTGGATCCCGCGCCGTTGGGGACGATCAACGCCAATCAAATGATTATGCTGGGGGTAGCGGTTGTGTCTGGTGCGATTTTGTTCTGGCGCCATAGAAGATCTGATAAGGAATTGTAATCTTCTTAGCGTTGGTTTTCTTTTATATTAATGGTAGAGGTTGTGGATGATTCATGCTGAGGGTCTGACAAAAGTTTTTGATGA
>FWWL01008238.1_pt1 | contig 13524 bp, 14 predicted proteins | sample 2228331 | NCBI WGS metagenome assembly FWWL01 (sample SAMEA103939775, study PRJEB20133) | metagenome | reverse complement strand
GAAAGCGAGGCTCCGGCGGAGACCCCGATCGCGGCCGAGGCCGCCGAGCCGGCCGCTGAGGAGGCGCCCGCCGCCGAGCCCGAGAAGCCCAAGCGCCGTTCGCGCGCCAAGAAGGTGGTCGCGACGGCCGAGGACGGCGCGACAGCCGAGGCCGCAGCGGCTCCCGAGCCGGTCGCCGCCGCGCCAGAGACCAAGTCGACGCCGGCCCCGAAGGCTGAACTGGAGGCCGCCCCCGAGCCGGAGCCCGCTCCTGCCCCCGCCCCTCGCGTGGTCGAGGAGCCGGTCGCGGTCGTGCTGACCCCGCCCGACCCGGACCGCCCCAAGCGCGGCGGCTGGTGGAACAAGCTGGCCGGACGAGGCTGAAAGATCAGGGCCGCTGCGAGAGATCGCAGCGGCCTATTTCTTGATACAGGGGACTTGCGATGCCGCCGCCCGGCAACCGCGAAAGGCAGGTTCTGATCGTACTCGGCGCCACTGGGCTTATCGGTCTTGCCTGGCTCGGATGGCAGGCGCTTGGCGGCCTCGGGGTGGCGCTGCTCGGCCTGCTGATTCTGTTCGTCGCGGTCAGGGTCGAGCTTGAGGCCAACCGGCCAGTCGGCACGCATTCGACGCCGGAGGCCTATGCAAGGCATTTTCGCACCGAAGCCGAGCAGCCCCACTCCGAACGCGTCGGCCGCCGGGCCGAGGCCGCGTCATTCGTCTCGGCAGCGCGCCTGTTCGTGATTGCGGGAGCATTGCTCACCACGACCGGGTTCGCCTTGTTGTTTTCTGGCGTTGGTCAGCGAAGCCTGTCGGCCTTTTTCTGGGTCATGGCCGATATCTCGATCAGCCTCTTCCAGAAGGGAAAGCCTTGGTAGAGATTGCCAAAACCGGAACCGGCATTGAATTTCATATTTAAGACAATACTATATATGATACGATTATCGGGTCGGAGATGGTGATGAAAACAGCGCTCCAGCGTGTCGAGGCCGAGTATGCCATCAGCGTCTCGGATCTGAAGAAGAGCCCCTCTGCTGTGCTCGAAGACGCCAAGGGCGGGGCTGTCGCCGTACTCAACCACAACCGGGTCATGGCCTATATGGTGCCGGCCGGCACCTATGAGGCGATGCTTGAACGGCTCGACGACATGGCGTTGATCGAGATCATCAAGGCGCGGGCCGGCGAGGTCGGCGTGCCGGTCACGCTCGATGAACTATAGCCTTGCCTACCTGCCATCCGCGCGGAAGGAATGGGACAAGCTCGGCGAGACGGTCCGGACTCAGTTCAAGAAGAAACTGGCGGAACGCCTGTCTCATCCGCGTGTGCAGGGTGACGCACTGCATGGCATGCCGGACCATTTCAAGATCAAGTTGAGGCAAGCAGGTTACAGACTGGTCTACCGGGTCGAGGATGAGGTGATGACTATCCTCGTCGTCGCCGTCGGCAAACGGGAACATGCCGACGTCTACGAAGCCGCCAAGCGACGTTAGACGGCCTGCCGCCTACCCCGCCGCCGGCGCGAGCGGGATCGGCGGCGGCACGGCCGCGATCGCGGCGGCGGCGTCCTTCTGGCCGCCCTCGCCACCGCGCACCGTCACCGCATTCGACGCGAAGGGCACGCCGGCCTCGTTCAGGCCGCGATAGACCCGCTTCAGCGCCTCACGCTGCAGCATCGAGGCGTGGTTGGGCCTGGCCGTGAATTTCAGCCGGATCACGATCGCCGAATCGGTGATGTCGGCGACGCCCTGCATCTTGAGCTGGGCGATGAAGTGAGGCCCGAACTCCGGCTCCTCCAGCAAGGCCAGCCCGATCTTCTTGATCGCCTTGCGCGCCTTCTCGATATCGGCCGAATGGTCGAGCCGGACGTTGAACTTGACGGTCGCCCAGTCGCGGCTGGCGTTGGTCAGGGATTGGATCTGGCCGAAGGGGACGGTGTGAATCTGCCCGCTCTGGTGGCGCAACTGCATCGAGCGCAGCGAGATCTTCTCGACCGTGCCCTTGAGCCGGCCGGTATCGACATATTCGCCGATGCGGAACGCGTCCTCCAGCATGAAGAAGAAGCCCGAGACGATGTCGCGCACGAGCGCCTGCGAGCCGAAGGAGATGGCGAGCCCCAGTATGCCGAAGCCCGCCAGCAGCGGCCCGACATCGACGCCGAGCTTCGACAGCACCACGAGCCCGGTCAGGCCGATCACGGCGCCGAGCACGACTCCGCGCATCACCGGCAGCACGGTGGCGAGCCGCGACGGCACGCTTTCCTCCACGGCCGCGTCCTCGTCGGCCGGGCCGCTCGGCGCGGGCTTGGGCGCATAGGCGTCGAAGAAGGACCGCAGGAAGACAAGCGCGACCCAGCCGGCGAAGGCCAGCACCGCGACGCCGCCGGCCTGCCGCATGAAGGCGGCGAACTCGACCGAGCTGACCCCGAAGACGAAGCCGGCCCAAAGCCGCGCCATCACATAGAAGCCGCCGGCCCAGACAACGCCGCCGGCCGCCGCACGCAGCGCATGGCCAAAAGCCAGAGCGAGCGGCGCGGGCGGCGCGATCGCGGCCTGGCGAGCCTGCGCGCAGGCGATGAGTCCGGTAATCCCTACCGCGAAAATGGGCGCGAGCACGACGATGATCTGGGTCAGCCCGGCGGCCTGCGCCCAGCGTCCGCCATCGGCCATCATCGCCGCCGCCCTGCCAACCATCCAGATCGCGACCGCGAATCCGACATAGAGCCACGGCGTCAGTGTGGCGATGAGGCGGAGCGCCGGTCCCGGCGTCTCGCTATGGCGCAGCACCAGCGCGGTCAGGTCGTGGCGGGCGTCGATGAACCACCAGACCTTGTAGAGCGTGATCGCGAGCCCGCTCAGCGCAAACAGCCCGGCGACCGGCTCCGGTCCGCTGGCGACGCGCTGCGCCAGCATGATGCTTGTGATGATGATGGGCGTGGCGATGGCGTAGAGCGTCAGCAGCGAAAAATGCCTTTCCGCGCGCGGCAATGGCATCAGCCGCCGCTCGGCTGCGCCAGGCGCGAGCAGGAAGCGCCCGGTCGCGATATAAGCCGCGCCGATCGCCGCCCCGTTGGCGGCGGTGCGGAAGGCGACCATGGCGAGATCGTCCTCGGGCAGCCAGACCTGCCGGGCGATCCGGGCGATGGCGAGCGCCAGCCCGATCGTCGCCAGATCCTGCAGCAGCCCGTAACCCGAGGCGATCAGGCGGGCGGTGAAAGCCTCCGACTCCGGCTGCAACCTCCGCGCGAACCAGCCGGCCGTGGCGCGGCGAAATGCATAGGCCGCGCCGAGCGCGAGCAGCACCGCGCCGAGGATGCGCAGGCCCGCGCCCGGCCCGCTCGCGCCATTGCGGTTCTGCGCCCATGCGGCCGCCCAGTCGCCGGGCAGGCGCGCGACCTGTGGGATCGCGGCGTTGCCGGCATCGAAGCCGGCGACGAACGCGTCCCAGATCGCATTGACACGGGACACCTCCGCCGGCTCGGGCGGAGCCATGGTGATCGGCGCGGCGCTCGCAGGCGCCGCGGCGGGCGCGGCCGGCGCGGCTTGCCCCGAGACCCTGACCTCGACCTTGCGCCCGCCGGCCGACAGCGCCTCGACCAGCTTGCGAACCGTCTCGGGCGACTCACTGCCTTGCAGCGAGAGCGTCACCGGCTGCTCGACCTGCGCCTGTGCGGGGCTCGCCGTCAGAGGCGCGAACCATGCCAGCGCGAGCGCCAGCCAGATCATGGTCGATGCGGGCAGACAGTCGGGAGGACGCATCGCATGTCTCCGCGGGCGGTGTCGGCGGAGGATGTGTGGAGAGCGTCGCGCTGGCAAGCGCGTAAGGCTGCGTAAGGCTCTTGCCGGCCGTCGTTCTGGAGACATCCCGTTTCCGGTCTGCTCGACCGATCAATCCCCTTGCCGCTTCATCCAGCCGCCCAGCCGCGTCACCGCCTCCTCGCACTCGGCCAGAGAGCCGGCGAAGGAGAGCCTGACCGTGCGTGCGCCCCGGCCCTCGTCAAAATCCAGCCCCGGCGTGATCGCAACTCCGGCCCCGTTCAGAACATTGCGACAGAACGCCATGGAATCATTGGAGTAGCGGCCGATGTCGCAGTAGATGTAGAACGCACCGTCGACAGGCAGGAAGTCGCCGAGCCCGATCTCGGGCAGCGCCTTCAGAAGATAGGCCCGGTTCTCCGCATAGCCGGCCTTGATCGCCTCGCATTCGGCGGTGGCGTCGAACGCGGCCTCGCCTGCGACCTGGCTGAGATAGGGCACCGAGATCGAGAAATTCTGCTGCAGACGCTCGATCGTGCGCACCATCCGCTCGGGCACGACGAGCCAGCCGACGCGCCAGCCGGTCATGCAATAGTATTTCGAGAAGGAGTTGACGATGATCGCGTCGGGGTCCGCGGCAAGGGCCGTCGTCGCCGGAGCCTCGTAGGTCAGCCCATGATAGATCTCGTCGGAGATGTACCAGAGGCCCAGCCGCCGGCACTCGGCCGCGACTGCCGCGATGGCGTCGGCGCTCATCACCACCCCGGTCGGATTGGCCGGGCTCATCGTCAGCACGCCGGCGAGCGGTTTTGCGGCATGGGCCTTCGCGATCAGCGCCGGCGTCAGGGCGAAACGCGTCTCGGGGCCGACCTCGATCGCGACCGGCTCCAGTCCCAGCGCGATCAGGATGTTGCGATAGGCCGGATAGCCGGGCGCGGTGATCGCGACACGCGCGCCGGGCTGGAAGCAGGCCAGGAACGCCAGGATGAAGCCGCCCGACGAGCCTGTCGTCACCACGACCCGGCTCGCGGGCACGCTGACGCCATAGGCCTCGTCATAATGCCGCGCGATGGCCTCCCGCAGCGAATCCGTGCCCAGCGCCTGCGTGTAGCCGATCCGGCCATGCTCCAGCGCGCGGCTGGCCGCGGCGCGAATCGAAGCCGGCGTGGGGGCCGATGGCTGGCCGACCTCCATATGGATGACAGACCCGCCGGAGCGCTCGATCGCAGCGGCGTCGTTCATCACATCCATCACGATGAAGGGCGAGACGGCCTGCGCGCGGGCGGCGACGAGCGGCTTGATGGCCGGGCTGAACACTGGATCTGTCATGGCGTCGGCACTAGCGGAGCCGGAATGAGCCCGCAACCATGTGAATTGACGTGACCGGCGCAACGGTCGAGAAGCGGACCAGACACGGCTCTACGCCCGGCATGGGCGGCCCCGAAAGGACAACGACATGACGCTCGCGATCCTGCCGCGCCTCGCGCGCGGCCTCAGCCTTGCCGCCGGCATGGCGCTGATGCTCTCGGGCGCGCCCGCGCAGGCCCAGTCGCTGACGCCGGACCAGAAGAAGACCGTCACCGACCTGATTCGCGAGACGCTGCTGAAGAACCCCGAGATCATCCAGGAGGCGCTGGTCGAACTGGAGCGCCGCAACACGGTCGCGCAGGCGCAGGCGCAGCGCTCGGCCGTCACCGCCGAGAAGGCGCGGCTGGTCGATCCCGCCACCTCGGTCGTCGTCGGCAACCCGCAGGGCGATGTCACCATCGTCGAGTTCATGGATTACAATTGCGGCTTCTGCAAAAGGGCCGCGGACGACGTCCGCGCGCTGGCCAAGGACGATCCGAAGCTGAAGATCGTGATCAAGGACTTTCCCATTCTCGGGCCCGATTCGGTCGAGGCGAGCCGCGTCGCGCTGGCCGTGAAGAGCCAGCTCCAGGGCCAGAAATACTTCGATTTCCATGCGAAGCTGATGGCCACCAAGGGCCGCATCAACGCCGCCAAGGCGCTCGAGGTCGCCAAGGAAGCCGGCGTCGATGTCGAGCGCGCCAAGAAGGACATGGAAGGCCCGGCGGTCAGGGCCGCGATCGAGGACACGGTGGCGCTTGGCGACCGGCTCGGCCTGACGGGCACGCCCGCCTTCATCCTCGGCGACGAGGTCGTCTTCGGCGCGGTCGGCCCCGGCCCCCTCAAGGTCAAGATCGACGCGCTGCGCAAATGCGGCAAGACCGAGTGCAGCGGCTGAGAGCGTCGCCGTTGCCGAACCACCGGCGAAAGGCTTCCCCTCGCCCGCCGCAGCGGCTATGAGGGCGGCCTCTGCCGCCCGCGTGCGGCGCTGGAATCACCACGCGCCATGGTCGCCGTCCACGTTCTCAACGGGCCCAATCTCAACCTGCTCGGCACCCGCGAACCCGCTACCTATGGCGCGGTGACGCTGGCCGGCGTCGAGGAACGGCTGCAGACGAAGGCCACGGCCGCAGGCGTCGATCTCGTCTTTCGCCAGACCAATTTCGAGGGCGAGCTCGTCACGTTCGTCCAGCAGGCGGGGCTGGCCGGTGCGGGCGTGATCATCAACGCCGGGGCCTACACCCACACCTCGGTCGCGCTGCGCGACGCGATCAAGGGGACCGACGCGCTCGCCATCGAGGTGCATGTCTCGAATGTCCATGCACGCGAGGAGTTCCGGCATCACTCCTATATGGCTCCGGTCTGCGTCGGCGTGATCTGCGGTTTCGGGGTCGCCAGCTACGACCTCGCTTTCGACGCGATCGTGCCGCTTCTGGAGAAGCGTGCGGCGAAACCAACCGGCTGAACCGCCGGTACCCATCACTCAAGGACCGCGCCGCCACGCCGGCGCGCCCCCAAAGACCACGAAGACGGTGACACCGCCATGGCGACCAAGAGCCCGATCGATCCCGAACTGGTGCGCGAACTGGCGCAACTCCTCAACGAGACCGACCTGACCGAGATCGAGGTCGAGAAGGGTGATCTGCGCGTGCGCGTCGCCCGCACCGTCACCGCAACGGTGCAGGTCCCCGCCGCTCCGGCCGCGCCGGTCATGATGGCCGCTCCCGCCGCGGTCGCGGCGCCCGTCGAGGGCAAGCCGAGCGCCGCCCATCCCGGCGCCGTGACCTCGCCCATGGTCGGCACCGCCTATCGCCGCCCCTCGCCCGACTCAAAGCCCTTCGTCGAGATCGGCTCCGTGGTGAAGGCCGGCGAGCGCGTGCTCCTCGTCGAGGCGATGAAGACCTTCAACGACATCGTCGCCCCGCGCGCCGGCACCGTCACCGCCATCCTCGTCGAAGACGGCCAGCCCGTCGAATACGGCGAGCCGATGCTGGTGATCGAGTGAGCGCGCGCGAAAGCTTCAAGATGTTCGACAAGATCCTGATCGCCAATCGCGGAGAGATCGCGCTGAGGGTGCTGCGCGCCGCCAAGGAACTCGGCATCGCCACCGTGGCGGTGCATTCCACCGCCGACGCCAACGCCATGCATGTGCGCCTCGCCGACGAGAGCGTCTGCATCGGGCCTCCCAGCGCCCGCGAGAGCTATCTCAACATTCCCGCCCTGATCGCCGCCTGCGAGATCACCGGGGCGGACGCGGTCCATCCCGGCTACGGCTTCCTCTCCGAAAACGCCCGCTTCGCCGAGATTCTGGAGCGGCACAATATCGCCTTCATCGGCCCCAAGGCCGAGCATATCCGCTCGATGGGCGACAAGATCGAGGCCAAACGCACCGCCAAGGCGCTCGGCATCCCGTGCGTCCCGGGCTCGGAAGGCGGCGTCACAGACGACGCCGAGGCGCTGCGCATCTGCGCCGAAATCGGCCTGCCGGTCATCATCAAGGCGGCGTCGGGCGGCGGCGGCAAGGGCATGAAGGTCGTCCGAACCGAGGACGAACTGTCGGTCGCGCTCTCCACCGCGCGCACAGAGGCCAAGGCCAATTTCGGCGACGACGCAGTGTACATCGAGAAGTATCTCGAAAAGCCGCGCCATATCGAGATCCAGATCCTGGGCGACGGCAAGGGCCGGGCCATCCATCTCGGCGAGCGCGACTGCTCGCTTCAGCGGCGCCACCAGAAGGTCTGGGAGGAAGGACCCTCGCCCGCGCTGAACGCCGGCGAGCGCGACAAGATCGGCACGATCTGCGCGCAGGCGATGGCCAAGCTCGGTTATCTCGGCGCCGGCACGATCGAGTTTCTCTACGAGGATGGCGAGTTCTACTTCATCGAGATGAACACCCGCATCCAGGTCGAGCATCCGGTGACCGAGATGATCACCGGGATCGACCTCGTCAACGAGCAGATCAGGATCGCGGCGGGCGCGGCCCTCTCGATCGAGCAGAAGGACGTGATCATCGAGGGCCACGCCATCGAATGCCGCGTCAACGCCGAGCATCATGCCACCTTCCGCCCTTCGCCGGGCAGGATCGCCTCGTTCCATACGCCCGGCGGCCTCGGCGTGCGCGTCGATTCGGCCGCCTATCAGGGCTACGTCATCCCGCCGCATTACGATTCGCTAGTCGGCAAGCTGATCGTGCATGGCCGCAACCGGGCCGAATGCCTGATGCGCCTGCGCCGCTCGCTCGACGAGTTCGTCGTCGACGGCGTCGACACCACGCTGCCGCTGTTCCGGACGCTGGTGCGCAACCAGGACATCCTCAACGGCGACTACAACATCCACTGGCTGGAGAAGTTCTTGGCCGCCGGCGGGATGGGTTCAGAGAGCATCTGAAACCCGTCCGTCATCCCGGACGCAGCGAAGCAGAGCTCCGGGATCCATCCTGGGGCGCCGTCGTGCCCTAGGATGGATCCCGGATCGGCGCGGCTGCGCCGCTTGTCGGGGATGACGGCGAGGGTGTGACAAGGCGTTTGACTCTCTCCCCCCGTCGCGCTCCCCTGCCCGCATGAAGGCCCGCTCCGTCCCCGTCCGCTCGCCGATGATCACGCCGCAGGTGATGCTGCGGGCCTACGCGGCCGGCATCTTCCCGATGGCCGAGAGCGCCGACGATCCGGGCCTGTTCTGGGTCGAGCCGGAGTTGCGCGGCGTCATCCCGCTGGAACGGTTCCACCTGCCCTCGCGGCTGGCGCGGACGGTGCGATCAGACCGTTTCGAAATCAGGGTCGACAGCGAGTTCGAGCATGTGATCGCGGCTTGCGCCGAGGCCAAGGCCGACCGGCCTGAGACCTGGATCAACGCCCGGATCCGCGAAATCTTCGGCGAGTTGTTCCGGCTCGGCCATGTCCACACCGTCGAGTGCTGGCGCGATCACCGCCTCGTCGGCGGGCTCTACGGGCTGGCGCTGGGCGGCGCATTCTTCGGCGAATCCATGTTCCACCGCGAGACCGACGCCTCGAAGGTCGCGCTGGTCCATCTCGTGGCGCGGCTCAGGCGCGGCGGCTTCTGCCTGCTCGATGCGCAGTTCCAGACCGGCCATCTCGCGCAGTTCGGAACCATGGAGGTGCCGCGCCTGGCCTACCAGACCCTGCTGGAGGCGGCCGTGGCGCGCCCGGGCGAGTGGTGGAGTTGGCCGCGTGGAACGATCGCGACAGGCGCGCAGGCGCTGGCCGAACTCGCCGTCGCGTAGACGCGCCCAATCAGTTGCCGCCGGTCGGATCGCGCCCGCCGACAGGGTTGGTCGGGAAGAAGCGCTGGCTCGGCGCCTGGCGCGGCGCGACCGGCACGCCCTGCTGCGGCACCACGTCGATGCGGCCGCCCGGCGCGAGCGGACCCGGCGGCGGCTGGTTGACATCCCGCGCCGGCGTCGTGCGCGGCCGACGCGGCTCCTCGGGGACCGGGGCCTCGGGCTCCTTGGGATCGACCACGAGCTCGGTGCCGCCTTTGCAGTCGGTCAGCCAGACATCGTAGATCGCGTGCTCGACGCCATGCAGGCCGGGGCTGGCGGCATACATCCAGCCGGTGAAGATCCGGCGGTATTCGTTGGAGAACGTCACCTCGTCGACCTCGGTGAAGCTCGTGGTCTGCGGGGCCTCGGTCGGCGGCCGCGTCCAGCAGACGCGCGGTGTCAACTGCAGCGCGCCGAACTGCACCGTCTCGTCGACCGCGACCTCGAAGGAGATGATCCGCCCGGTGATCTTGTCGAGACCGGCGAAGACGGCGGTGGGATTGCGGATGCGGTCGGCGGCAGCGGGGCCGGCGAACGCCAAAATGGCGAGGCCCGCAAAGGCGGCGGACGATATGCGATGCGAGGGCATGTGGAGCCAGCGATTCGTTTCAGCGGCGCGGCCGCGACTCCCGCGCAGTAACACGCCAATCGCAGCGGAAAAAGGGCGTGTCGGGACGACGGGCGATCGGCAGGCGCTTCAGAGACGGCGAGCGCGCCAGGCATTGCTGCGGGCTATGATGAAGTCGATGGCATCGGAGACGCCCATCTCCCTGCGGATGGCCTGGCCGAGCGCGGCGGCGCGACATCGCATGCCCTCCTCCGCCACCTTCGCAAAGGCGGCGGCGACGGTTTCGACCGAGAGCCCTTTGCGATCGAGCGGCTGGGGGCCGACGCCCAGTGCCGCGACGCGACGTCCCCAGAACGGCTGGTCGCCGAAGAATGGACAGATGATGGTCGGAAGGCCCGCACGCAGCGAGGCTGCAGTCGTACCTGCTCCGCCGTGGTGCATGGCCGCAGCGACATGCGGAAAGAGTCTGTCATGCGGGGCGTGGTCGATGATGTGGACGTGGGACTGCGCATACCCGGCCGCGAGCGCGCCGCCTCCCGTCGCCAGAAGCCCCCGGCGGCCGACCTTCGTCAGCGCCTCGATCACTATCGCGGAGAGACGATCCGGATCGAGCCCAGGCATGCTGCCGAAACCAACATAGATCGGCGGATCTCCGCTGGCGAGGAACTGCGCCAGCGCCGGCGGCGGCAGCCAGTCGCCGCTGTCCAGAAACCAGTTGCCGCTGACCTTGACGTCATCGCCCCAGTCGTAAGGGACCGGCACGATACTGGGGCTGTAGGCATAGAGCGTGCCCGCGACCTGTGCGCGGCTGGTGGCCCGTGCGGGCAGCCCCAGCATCTCCCCGCGCCAGGCGCTTACCGTTTTGCGAAACAGGATCGCGCCGCCATGGATCGCCAATCGGTGGCTGATGCGGTTCAATGGCCCCAGCGAGCCGAATGGCAGGAGCGGCGTCGGGAAGGCCGCCGTCGGCGTGAAGCCGGGCAGCGGCGACGCCAGCATCGCGGGAACGCCCAGTTTCTCAGCGATGTTAGGGCTGGCAAGCGATTTGGGATGATGCAGGATGATGTCGGGCGCAAAAGCGCGCGCAACCTCCCACTCCCGGTCGAGGAGGCGCCGTATCAGCGGGCGCACCTGCTTCAGCAGGCTGACCCCCGCGCTGAAGCCGCGCCCGCCTGCGATGGCGGCCTTGCCCTCCGGCGAATCGATCAGCGCGAGAAACTCGCCCGGCAGCGGCGCGAACGGTACGCCATAAGCGCCTGCTTCCTCCGAGAACTGCTCTGGCGCGGCCAGTTGCGCGTGATGGCCCCGCGCGATCAGCCCGAGCGCCAGCGCCAGATAGGGTTGGACATCACCACGCGAGCCGAGCGTCTGGATGGCGACGCGCATGGCGCGAGCCGGCGCAGGCCGGACTACCGCCCCGGCGTCCAGGCCTCGTAATCGCCCGTCGCGGCCGGGCGCTCGCCCTGCGCCAAGGTCGAGCCCTGCGGCCGATAGGCCAGCGCCGTGCCGGTCCAGTTCTGCTGGTGCGGCTGTTGCCAGTCGCGCGGCTGGTAACGCTCCTCGGAGGGGGCGATGTCGACGGTGTGGTGCAGCCAGCCGTTCCAGCCGGGCGGCACTTTCGAGGCTTCCGCCTCGCCATTATAGACGACCCAGCGGCGCTGGATGCCGAGCGCCTTGTCCTTCTCGCCACCTCTGGTGCGGTAGTAGACGTTGCCGAACTCGTCCTCGCCGACGCGCTCGCCCTTGCGCCAAGTGTGGAAGCGCGTGCCGATGGTCTGGCCGTTCCACCAGGTGAATATCTGCAGCAGGGTCTGCTTCATCGCTCTCGTCCGTGCCGGTCGGGCTTGCGCCCGATCTATCGCTTCGGAGCGCCCGCTGTCCAGTCTGCTAGGACGCCATGGCCCTGAAAGTCTGCTGCGCGCCGCGCGGCGCACAGCGCCTGAGCGAGAGGATGTCGAGCACCTCGGCCGGGGCCGCCCTGAGCTGGCGGGTCTTCCTATCCCTGAAAATGATGTTGCTCGAACTGAGGATGTCGCCATTTGCGATCAGCGTCGCCAGAATCTCGAAGTTTCGCGGATCGTCGACATCTCGCGGCTTGCGCGGATCGGGCGCTCCCGCCATCAGCCTGACCGATGCGCTGAGTTCCATGACCACATGGGCGGTGGAGCCGGACACTGTCTTGCTCGCGAAGGACAGACCGTTCACCGGCATGCCGGGCGCCGAGATGCCGCTCTTGCCGATCGTGATGCGGGGTCCCGAGCACCCCATCCTGCGGGGTGACCACTCCCCGGCGAAGGCCGGGGCGAGCGGCTCGTGATCCGTGCAGCCGGCAACGGACAGGAGGACGATGGCGAGGCACGGACTTAGTCTCATCGAAATCCCGGCTTTTGCGATATCGCGCGGCCACCTCACCGTCCTGGTCGCGACGCTTTCGCTACCACGCCCGCCTTAACCCGCGATTGTGCGAGCCCGCGCATTTGCGCCGTCGCCATCAACGCTTTCGCCACGATTCGGCCGCGATTCGGAAACGCGCCGAAATCGCCGCCGAACGGACCAACACCGCACGCTTTCAGCCACTTGCCCGCTGCGGCGCAGACTCCGCTTCCACGAACTGCCGCTGGGTCGCCCGCCTTGACCGAGCGGAAACCATGATGGCTGACATTTTTGCCACTTTCCTTGCCCCCGGCCTGTGGCACGCTCGTCAGCGATCGGGATTCCTCGCGCGATTCCCAAGGCTTAGCGGAGGCCTTGAAACTTATCCCCACTACTCACACATCCCTACCAGATGTCGTGTCCACAGCTATCAGCGCGCACTAATCCTTGACGTCGCGACCCATTCGGGACTAGTTTTTGTCAATCGCGTGACGGCTGGCGGCGACGCCCAATCGACACCCGCGTGAGAGTTTCCGTAAGGGGTCGAGGCCATCACCGCAGCACGCCGGCAACGGCGGCGGCGAGCGATCGTCTGCGGACCTTTGCGGCCGCAACCGGACGAAGCGAGGCGGGTGACAACGCCGAGACGTCCAAGGGGCATCAAACCGAGTTGGGCTGACATCAGGAGCCGGTGAGCAACCGGCCGCGCGAGGCATATCATGCCCGCGGCACAGGATTGAGGGCAGACGATCATGCGCATCGAGCGCCGCTACACCACCGCCGGCCAGTCGCCTTATGCTGCGATTCCGTTCCGCTCAGCCGTCAGCGAGATCCGCAACCCAGACGGCTCGATCGTGTTCCGGCTGGAAGGCATCGAGGTGCCGCAGGCCTGGTCGCAGGTCGCCAGCGACGTGCTCGCGCAAAAGTATTTCCGCAAGGCCGGCGTCCCTGCAGCTCTCAAGAAGGTCGAGGAGAACGACGTTCCTTCGTTCCTGTGGCGCTGCGTGCCCGACGAGGCGGCGCTGGCCGCCCTGCCCGAGAAAGAGCGCTACGGCTCCGAAATCTCCTCCAAGCAGGTGTTCGACCGGCTCGCCGGCTGCTGGACCTATTGGGGCTGGAAGGGCGGCTATTTCTCCTCCGAGGAGGATGCGCAGGCCTTCCATGACGAGCTTCGCTTCATGCTCGCCATGCAGATGGTCGCGCCGAACTCGCCGCAATGGTTCAAC
>FWWL01008233.1_pt1 | contig 13526 bp, 14 predicted proteins | sample 2228331 | NCBI WGS metagenome assembly FWWL01 (sample SAMEA103939775, study PRJEB20133) | metagenome | reverse complement strand
GTTTGCTTCTTCGTTGCGTGCAGCGACGACGACACTCACCATCGGCAACTCGTTCCAAGCTTTCGTTGGAAATCGCCGCTGAATCCCCACGACCAACACGAGGGTTTCAATCGCATAAATGCTAACCATACCCAGCGCAAGCACTTGCAGAACAGTAACAATAGGTTCAAGGACAGACATATCACAAAAGGTTGAATGAAAAACGTCGTGAAAGTTCAGGAAGCGCAATTGGTAAAATGGTGCGCAGTTTTGAAATGGCTGTTTCGCCATCGTGCATCACCACAATATCGCCCGCTACTGCCGAGCGAAGCAAGTGGAGCATCATATTACTAGAAACGCTTGCGTCAAAATCTGCCGTCAAAAGTGACCACATCACAGGCGTTAAGTTGAGTTCTTTCAATATCCGAAGCGCGACAAAATTAAATCTTCCATAAGGAAAACGAAATAGCAACGGACGCGCCGTGTGTGTTGGACAAAGCGTAGATAAGAGTTGCTCAGTTCGACAGACCTCATCGCGGAAAAAAGACACTTGCAAATTGCGCGTGTGCGAGTAAGAGTGATTACCAATACGATGACCGTGCCGAACAATGGCTTCGGCATAATCAGGATAGCGTTCAATCTGTTTGCCAATCAAAAAGAAGGTGGCTTTGATGTTGAACTGCGCGAGTATCTCCAGCAGTTCGGGCGTATGAGGCGAAGGCGAATCATCGACAGTGAGATAGAGTGCATCGTCGGATTTACGCCACACGCATTGCGGGAAGAAAGCATCAACAAATTTTGGAACACGCTTTGGATAAAACACAGGCACGGATTAGGATTTTCCAAGTTGCTTCATGAGCCAGCGAATGTCGCTCTGGTCTTTGTCTCGTCCAGTAGCGAGTTTGTTTGTAAGCAAATCTTCTTTTGAAAGGACGAATACAGGCACGCCGTCAATCGTCAAAGTGAAAGTTGCCACATCATACCAAGTGCCTCTTCGGGCGAAAGAGCCGCCTCGTCTTCCGTATCCGACTTTTGATGAACGTTTCGGACAATGGTTATTTTCGTTTGACGCCTTTCCATTCGTAGCCTTTGCCAAGTTTGAAAAGTTCCGCCAAAAGCGGCGCGAGCGAAACATAACCAATTTGCAGGAACTCCGCCGCAAGAAAGACTCGCAACAAGTCGGTGCGATGAAACGCGCGCGTCATGTGCCGAATCGCCAAGTAATCCACGCTGAACTTGATGAGAAAAGCAAGAAGTGCAATGTGCCACAAGTTCCAGAGCCAAGCCCAAAGTGGTGAAAGCAGTAGCGCAAGGTTGAACGCATAAATCAAGATAAGGACGATGAGAAAAGCAAAAGAGACGTCGCCGTAAGCCGTGCCTTTTGAAGCCCAACGGATTCGCTGTTTGAGAAAGCCCGAAAGTGTTCCAACGGGCGAGGTTCTCACTGTGGCGCGCTCCGAGAGAAGAAACTCGACGGCATAGCCAGCTTTGAAGATATTGCGCATGACGGCTTCGTCGTCGCCCGATGCAAGTTTCATTTTTCCGAATCCGCCTGTTTCAAAAAACAACTTTCGGCGATAGGCGATATTTGCACCGTTGCAAATGGCGGGCTTGCCGAGTTGAATAAGCGCGCAACCAATTGCGACAAGTGCGAGAAAATCAAGCGACTCACACCGCTCGAACAAATTTTTTTCGTTGTGATAAACCACAGGCATGGAAAGAAATCCCAGCGACGGTTTCTGAAAAGCCGTGGCAATTTCTTCGAGCCAAGTCGGCGGCACGAGGCAATCGGCATCGGTGCAAGCGATAATTTCGCCGCGTGCAATCGCAATGCCTTTGGCAAGCGACGGCTTCTTTCCGCTTGGCGTTTCGTTGCGAATCAGACGCAAACAATTGAGAGGTTGGGCAAGTGCAACTTCAGCAGTCGCATCGCTGGACGCGTCGTCGACAAGAATAATTTCAAGCGGCGCAACTGTTTGATGGTTGAGCGAGTGCAAGCATTGCGCAATGGTTCGCGATTCATTTCGAGCCGCAATCACAACAGAGATTGTTGGCGAAGTCGTGCGACGCGGCGCTGTTGAAAGATTTACGTTCCGAAATCCGAACAGAATCCAAACGACAAAGCCCACATACACCAATAGTGAGGCGAGAAAAAAAAAGAGAAAGCCGCTCACGGCGTTGAAAAGCGAAGTTTGGGAATCACTAAAAGTCCGACCAGCGCGGGCAAAAGCAAGTTCATCGTAAAAATCAAGAGTGAGGCAACAACCCCAGCTTCCGCCGAGTAGCCGAGTGCAGAAACGAAATATGCCGCTGTCGCTTCGCGCAAGCCCAAATCACCAATGAAAAACGGCACAATCGCTTTTGCAAGCCACACCGACGAAACCGCCACAAATGCTATCTCAAACGGCATCGAGCCTTCGCTCAAACACGCATTGATGAGCAAACAAAATTGAACCGTAGAAACCACATGCCGCAAAAAGCCATACAGCAATGCCTTGCGCCATTCTTCTGATGTGTAGTCCAACAAGAATTTTAACCAATCAGGAAACGGAAAGCGCGTTTTTGAAACCCAAATCAAAGTCGTGAGCAAAAGCAAGGCGAAAAGAAAAAGCCAAAGAAAAACTTGCGCAAGATTCGAATGCTGTGTGAGATGGAAAAAGTAAGCGAGCGACATTAAGCCAAAGAGCAATGTGAAAACGCCGAGAATCTGCCCGTTAATGAAGACGAGCGTAAGCAAACGCGGGCGCGGCACTTCGGCATGAAACCACATCTGCGTGGCATATTTGCCGACGTGCAATGGCGTTGTAATTGCGCCTGCTGTGCCAATCAGCACGGATTGAAGTGACTCAAAAAGTGTAAGATGCGGCACTTGGCGCACCAGCAAAGTCCGCCATTTGAGCGACTCCAACAAGAAACTCACAGGCACAAGCAAAAGTGCAAGCAACGCTTCTTGCCACTTCAATCGCATAATGGCTTTTGCAACCGCCGCTATTTCCAATTTGGAAAACAGCAACGCAAGCAAACAGAGCGAGAGCGACAGTTTGAACACCCACGCAAATGATTTCATATAACACAAGGTTAGTTCTGACGTCCAGCAAGTTACAATGAAATTTTCGGAGGTAATAGCGAACACGCCGAAATTCGGCACATTCCAAGCAGAAAGAAGAGTAAGTAATTTCGTTGTATCTTCGCGCTTTACAAAAATTTTCGAATATGCTTGAAGCACGTAGCCTTTCGCTCACCATTGGCACAAAAGAACTCTTGATTGACGCCTCGTTTCGAATCGGCGACGACGAAAAAGTCGGGCTCGTTGGTCTAAACGGCACCGGCAAATCGACTTTGCTGAAATTCATTGCGGGACAAATGCCCGCGCAAACCTTGCACTACACTGGGCAACTGTTGAAATCTTCCTCGACGACAATTGGCTACCTGCCACAAGAAATTTCTTTCGAAGGCGACCTCGAGAAAACCGCCCTTCAATACGCCATGCAAGCCAACGAACGGCTCTTCCAACTCTCCCAAGACCTTGAACGCATGGAAAAAGAACTCGCCCTGCCCATTGACCACGAAAGCGACGCCTACCAGACGCTCATCGAGAAATTCACCGACGCTACGCATGAATTTGAGCATCTCGGCGGCTACCGCATGCAAGCCGATGCCGAAAAAGTTTTGTCAGGATTGGGTTTCTCACAAGAGGATTTTCACAAAAAGGTTAAAGCGTTTTCAGGCGGATGGCAAATGCGACTCTTGATTGCAAAACTGCTCCTTCAAAACAACACCCTACTTCTGCTCGATGAGCCGACAAACCACCTCGATATCGACTCGCTTCGCTGGCTCGAGAACTATTTGCTTTCTTACCCTGGAGCGTATATCATTATCTCGCACGACCGCTACTTCCTCGATAAACTCACCAAGAAAACGCTTGAAATCAGTTTCAAACGCATCACCGAATACAAAGGCAATTATTCATATTACGAACAGCAGAAAGCAGAACGCTACGACAGTTTGATGGCGGAATATGAAAACAAACTCAAGCAAATTGCTCATCTGCAAAGGTTTGTCGATCGCTTCAAAGCCAAAGCCACCAAAGCCTCGCAGGCAAGAAGCCGCATGAAAATGATAGAAAAACTTCAACAAAGTTTGCAAGCTCCCGAAGAAGATTTAACGCAAATCGCCTTTTCATTTCCAAAAGCCGCACCCTCTGGCAAAATGGTGCTCACGCTCGAAGGTGTTACGAAAACCTACACACTCCCCGACCACTCAACGAAAACCGTCTTGAACCACATCGACCTTGAAATCATGCGCGGCGAGCGAATTGCGATTGTGGGCTCAAACGGCGCGGGAAAGTCAACGCTCTGCAAAATCATCTCAAACGAAATTGACTTTGAAGGCAAACGCTATGTCGGGCACAACGTCAGCCTTGCGTTTTTCGGTCAGCATCAAACCGAAATGCTCAATCAACAGCACACAATTTTGGAAGAAATGCTTTCCGTTGCCCCCGATTCGGAAGCACGCATGAAAGTGCGAGATATTTTGGGCTGTTTTCTCTTTTCCGGCGACGCGGTCAATAAAAAAATCGGTGTGCTCTCGGGCGGCGAAAAGTCGCGCGTCGCACTCGCTAAAATGCTCCTCACCGCTTCTAACTTCCTCATTCTCGACGAGCCGACGAACCACTTGGATATGCGCTCAAAAGAAATGCTCATCGAAGCGTTGGATAATTACGACGGCACGCTCATCGTCGTCTCGCACGACCGACATTTCCTCGATAGCTTGGTCGAGAAAGTCGTGCTGGTGCAAAACGGCAAACTCCGAACTTTTCTCAATGGCTACGCCGATTTCGTCAAGCGCATGGAAGCTGAAGGACAAGCTGAATTAGAACAGCAAAAGGAGAGTCAGAAAGCGCAACCTAAATCCGCAAAGCCTGCCAGCGCGCCACCGACCAAAGCCAATCCGAACAAAAAGCAACTTGAAAAACTCGAGAAGCAAATCGAGAAATTAGAAGCCGAAAAAAAATCGCTGGAATCCGAAATAGCATCGCCCGACTTTTTCAAACAGTCAGATGCAAAAGCCAAAACTGCACGATACAACAGCCTGACATCGGAGCTGGAAACGCTCTACGCCGAGTGGGAAACAGTCGCAGGGTGAAAGCGGCTGAAAAGCCAAGTCTCGTGAGTTCATAGATAGATTTGAATGTTCGTTGGAGAGTTGTATATTTGCGCCCTTGTTTTAGAAATTCAGGGTGAGGTAGCTCAGTTGGTTAGAGCACAGGATTCATAACCCTGAGGTCGAGGGTTCGACTCCCTCCTTCACCACAGATAACGACGAAGACATCTTGCCGCATTGCTTATGCTGTGCGGCTTTTTTATTTTTGAAAAACGAAAAGGAGAAGCAAGGTTGTTCCGCGTGACTCTTCTCGCCGTATCGCTTGCCCTGCTTTGCATGCAAGCGAAGGCACAACCCTCATCTTACTTTTTTCGCGTTGATGTTGATACTTTTGCGAAGTCGCAAAAACGCTACGCGCTTGCGCCGTATAAAGTACCTGCGCGGAAAACGCTTGGACTTGCGCTTTCTGGGGGTGGCGCGCGCGGCATTGCGCAAATTGGTGTCCTCAAAGCCCTTGAAGATAAAGGCGTCCCGATTGATTATATCGTCGGCACAAGCATGGGCGCGATTATCGGCGGCTTATACAGCACCGGCTACTCGCCCGCCTATTTAGAAACACTTGTCAAAACCCTTTCTTGGGACGAACTCACAGCGCTACAAGAAAGCACGCGTCGTCAAGACCTTTTTCTCGAGCAAAAGCGCGTGCGGGATAGAGCCTCGCTAACGCTTCAATTCGACGGCTTGAAACTCGTGATTCCTAAATCGCTGAGCGCAGCGCAAGAACTCACCGAAACACTCGATAAACTCGCCCTTTCCGCACCGTATCAACACAAAGAAAACTTCGATGATTTGCCCGTCTCGTTTCGTGCCATTGCTGCCGATTTAGTTACAGGCAAGCGAGAAATCTTGTCCAAAGGCTCGCTCTCGGCGGCTCTGCGCGCAAGTGCCTCCGTGCCGTTGCTCTTTTTGCCCGTTGAAATCGACGGCAAACAGTTGGTCGACGGCGGACTTGTCTCCAACATTGCCGTAGATGTGCTCAACGAACAATCGCCCGATGTGAGTGTCGCTGTCAATACTTTAGGTGTGCTCTATCAGCAAAAAAGCGATGTGGATTTGCCATGGAAAGTCGCTGACCAAATCATGGGAATTATGATGCAAGAGCAAAACGAAAAGCAACTCCGACTGGCGCAGGTTGTCATCAAGCCCAACATCGGCAACCGTGAATCGGGCAATTTCAAAAACCTCTCGCCACTTATCCTTGCAGGCTACCACGCTGGATTAGAAATTGCCGATAGTCTGCTTCGGCTCATTGAAATTGAACCGAAAAATGACATTGACATTTGTGGATTTGAAATAGAAACCGTTGCGCCTGTGCCGCTCCCTGAATGTGTGCGTACCACGCTCCGAAATGGCACGAAAGTCAAAGCCACGTTGAAAGCCGCCTTGACGCACGATTTCTTCACCGATGCCTTTGCAGAAGTCGATACAATTCACAAAAAAGTCCGCTATCACTTCACGCCCGTGCCGAATTTTTCGGTCATCAAAGTGATGAGCAAAAACGAATCGAATTTCACACGATTTATGACACCAAACCTTGTGGAGAAACCTATAACGAACCGCACAGGGCGAATCGTTATTGAGCATCTGGTTCAAGAACTCAAGCAAATCTATCCGCTGTTGCACGTCGAGTCATGCAAAGTCGAGTCCGATACGCTCTTTATCACGATTGATGAAGGCAGGCTCTCGGAAGTTCGCTACGAACTCTCGCGGGGTTGGACAAATCAAAGCGTGATTGAAAAAGAGGTTCAATTTAATACACGCTCCCCGCTGTTGCTTGCGCAGGTAGAACAAACCGTGAATGGGCTTTACAACACAGGCATTTTCAATCGCGTCTCACTTTGGACGGAGCACCATACCGATTCAAACGCAACAATAAGAACAATACTCACGATTCGAATGAATGAAAAATTTAGCGAGCAACTGCGCATCGGATTCCGAGTCGATGATGTCTATGCGGCGCAACTGCTACTTGATTTTCGCAATGAAAATTTTTTAGGCACGGCAACCGAACTCGGCGGCTGGTTCACGCTGGGTGACCGCATCTCATCGGCACAAGTAGAGTATCATGTGCATCGATTATGGAACACTTACTTCACCTTTTTCACCAAAGCCTTTTATCAATCTCGAGAACTCTTTGCGACGGACATTCGCTTTTCAAGCCCGTTGACTCACCCAGAGCGCAACGAACGCACAGAATACGGACAGCAACACTACGGCATCACCGCCGCACTGGGCAAGCAAATCTACCGCGACGGGAACATCTTCTTTGAACTCACTCACCAAAACGCCATGCTCTTCGATAACGACGATGTTGTGTCGAATCAACGCCTGTGGTTGACCTCGCTCAAAACGCGCTTCACAATTGACACGCGCGACAATCCTTTTTCGCCTTCAATAGGCAGTTTCACTGAAATTTATTTTAATTACTATCCCAAGTTTCTGGGGAACGCCGTAACGTTTTCAAAGTTCTTTTTCTCTCATCAAGAGACACAGCCGTTCAGTAAAGATTGGCGTGGGCGTTGGCGGTTCAGCATCGGTTTTGCTGATAATCTCACACCGTTTAGCGAGCAATTCAGTTTAGGAGGAATTGGAGCGAGCTTCAGCATTCCCTTTCATGGCTTTCGATTCGACGATTTCAGAGGCAGGCAGGTCATTGTAGCAGGATACAGCATTGAATTTCCTTCGCCCATTCAATTTGTGGCGCCAACGTTCATCGCCTTGCACTACAACTTGGGCAACATTTGGACGCAATCAAGCCGAATGACCTTGCGGGAATTTACGCATGGCGTCGGCACAGAATTGATTTTGAAAACCCCGCTCGGCACGGCACGATTGGCACTCGCCAAAGCGTTCCGATTAGGATTGCCTACTGACCCCTCGCCGATTAAATTCGCTCCAACGGTCTATTACTTCGTTTTTGGCTACGAACTGTAAGGGATTTATCTTCACACATCAACAGCGCAAACTCACTGCTTCGGTCATGAACGTCCGTTTTATCTCGATTACAAAACCTGAAATTACGATTGACGGCACGCCGCTGTCGCCCGAAGGTTTAATTGCTTACTGCGCCCGTGTTTCAAGTCCAAATCAAGAGAACCCGAACTACGCGAAACTGTTGCAATTCTGTATTCGTCAAGGGCATTGGAGTATTTTTGAAATGGTTGATATGACAGTCGAAATCACAACGACACGCGCGATTGCACCACAAATTCTGCGACATCGGAGTTTCTCGTTTCAAGAGTTCAGCCAGCGCTATGCCAAAGCCTCTACATTTGAAACTTACGAGGCACGTCGGCAAGACGAGAAAAACCGTCAGAACTCTTTTGATGACATTGACGAAGCAACCAAACAATGGTTTAGAGAAGTTCAGCATGAGGTCTGGGAGCATAGTTACAAGCGTTATGAAGAAGCCCTAAAAAAAGGCATCGCCAAAGAATCGGCGCGGGTGCTTCTGCCGCTCAATACTATAACGCGACTGTATATGAAGGGCTCGGTACGCAGCTGGATTCATTATCTTCAAGTCCGATGCGACCCTGCAACACAAAAGGAACATCGCGATATAGCACTTGCCGTGCGCAACATTTTCATTGAGCATTTCCCAACAATTGCCGAAGCCTTATCGTGGAATTTATCAACATGGACTCAAAACGGAACGCATCAACCGATTAACTCAACTGCACCATGACACAATCAAATGACGTTCCGAAGATTCTCGTCGTTGATGATGATGAATCCTCGCTTAAAGCCACAGAATATCAACTATTGGGGAAAGGAATTCGCCCGCGAACAGCAACGAGCGTGGATAGTGCCGAAGCATTAATCGCACAAGAAAAGCCTGAAATCATCATTTGCGATTGGTCTATGCCCGACCGCGACGGACTCGATTTCGTCAAATCGCTTCGGGCAAATCCAGTGACCTCGCCGATTTACTTCATCATGCTCACCGGCAGAGGTGGAACGGAAGATAAAATCACCGCACTGACACAAGGGGTTGATGACTATCTCGAGAAGCCTGTTAAAATTGCCGAACTGCAAGCGCGCATCACAGTTGCTAAGCGCATCATCAAACTCCAACAGCAACTTGTGCATCATCAAAAAATGCAAACTTATGCTGAAATGGCAGCGGCTGTAAGCCACGAAATCAACAACCCGCTCACCGGCTTGCTCGGCTACCTCGAGCTCGTCAAGAAAAAAATTCAACGCGATAACCTCACCGAAACCAACATCGAGCGAATCTTGCAGATGATTGACCGCAGTTACGAACAAGGCAAACGCATCGCTGAAATCGTCAAGAAACTGACTAGCCTCAAAGACTATCGCGTCAAAACTTACAACGACGGCATTCAAATGGTGGATATCGACGCAACCAACCCTGCGACATCAGAGCCTAAAACGCATGGTGTATCTTGAACTGCTTCGTCCGTCTAACATTGTCATTCTCTTTTTCGGCACAATGCTTGGTGCGTTCGTCTCCATCGGCGGCGACGCCTTTTCCCAACTCGAGACTTACCTTGCAGGCGTTGTAACGGTTCTCATTGGCGGCGCAGGCAACGTGATTAACGATTACTTTGATGTTGATATTGACCGCATCAACAAGCCGAAGCGTCCGCTTGCACGAGGCGCGCTCTCTCGCCCACAAGCCTTGCGCTATTGGCTAATTCTTAACCTCGTTGCACTCGTCCTCTCTGTCTTTCTCACACCGCTTAATCTTCTCATGGCACTTTTCACCATTCCAATGCTCTACATTTACAGCCGATACTTCAAACGCATGCTCTTCATTGGTAATCTGGTGATCTCCATGCTGGTGAGTTTAGGATTTCTCTACGGTGCTGCTTCAACAGGCAACGTGCAGAATGTTTTTTATCCGACCATTTTTTCATTTCTCTTGAACTTGGGGCGCGAAATGCTCAAAGATTTGGAAGATGTGGAAGGCGATAGAGCCTTAGGCGCAACAACCATTCCCATTCGCTTCGGCACAACTGTAACGCTCAGGCTGACAACCACCATTTTCATGCTAATGATTAGCGCGACCGTTGTTCCTTATTGGACGCGGGAATACGGGCTTGCGTATTTGCTCGTTGTTACGCTCGGCACAAACGTGCCTTTGCTTTATGTGATGCTAAAAGCGTGGCGCAATCCGACGAAGGAAAACTTATATCGCCAAAACACTTTGCTCAAAGTTGCTATGTCGTTTGGAATTGCGTCGGTGGCTTTGGGGAAGGTGTGAAAAAAGCCGCTTCAAGAGCGGCGCTCGGCTTGAAGTGATTTTTCCACAGTCGATTCCGTAGGGTTCTCTCTTTTGAAAATCGGAACAGCAGCGCACGCTTCGCCATACATCACCTTTTGCGCATGTTGCACCAAATAGCCTGTAACCACCATATACGCCCAAGTCGGAATCGGCGTTGAACCACACCCCTTGATGATGACTTTTTTGCCATCATACTGCGACCAATCGTGCGCTTCCAACTTTTCGCGGAAGACCGATTCCTTCAAAATACCGTTCCATAAAAAATCTTGGATATCGAACTCCAACAACGCTTTGTTTTCCATAGCCTTTGGTTAGTTTTGATTGGGATTGAGTTTGAGTATAAACGCAGACATTCCCTTTGCTCGGAACAAGTCGCTCAAATATGCTTGCACAATTTGGCGCGGAAAATCCAAACACAGTCCCAAAAACAGGGCTGTTCCGCTTAATGTTGAGAGAATCTCCATCGTCATGTTTGAGATTTGAAAAGTTTATAGTGATATTCTCCTAATTTCTCAATGCAAATCACATCACCCGCTTTCAGACCTGATTCTATCACCCACTTTCCTGTGCCGTTCATTGATTTTGACTTTTTGCGAAAACAAAATTTCCCTTTCTCAATATCGGTTTCAAACGACCAGCCCAAGTCGGTTTCGATAAGCAGTTTTTTGCCTTCACCTTGTGCCGTTTCAATCGCATCACTCGGAAAAAAGTCTAAAATGTCAAAGAGGTTGATTTGCTTTTCGTAAAACCAAACGTCCTCTTGTGACTTCACTGGAAATTTTCTGATGTCTCCCATTAGGCGTTGCGCAATGCTTCTTTGAGCGTTGGGATTTTTTTGCCGTCTTTGTAGATGCGAATCAAACCATCTTCAAAGACAAGTTCGGCATTGAGTTCTTGAAGATAAAACCGACCGTGTTCATTGGGCACAAGTTGCGTGTAATCACCGTCATCATTGAGGCGATAGACGAACAGGCGACCCTCTTCGGTCAATTCAGCATACTCTTTTGCTTTGAGCACATCACGATAGATAGCGAACTTACGATGTCGCTCGGCTTCGGAGTTTTGGGCTGACCAGATTTCACAAGCAAACCGCAAGTCAATAGGTGTTTCCCAGAGTTTGAAGGCGTCAGGTTCTTGACCGTGAAAGTCTTTGATGACGAAGGCGTCGGGTGCAACGCATTTGTCGCGCCTGCCTTGCTCGTAGTAAATAAAACGGTCACCACCCACAATCAAGTCATTTCGGCTATCAAGGGCGACTTCGAGAAGCGAAATCAATTCTCGTAATCGCTTTTCATGTTGTTTTCCTTGCCCCAACTTTTCCTCCACAGGATAATCTATTTCATTAGTGTAGGTCTGAATGGTTGAAGCGGAAAACATGACCGATGACATAGCGCGTCTATGATTTAGATGCGTGTTGATTTAAACGGAGAACGATTCACCACAGCCGCATGTGCGTGCCGCATTTGGATTGACAAAGTGAAAACCTTTGCCGTTCAAACCATCTGAAAAATCCAACTGCGTGCCAGCAAGGTAGAGAAAGGATTTCATATCGACGAAGAGTTTGAGGCCTTTATCTTCAAAGACTTGGTCACCTTTTTTTTCTTCATTATCGAAATCAAGTCCATATGAAAGTCCTGAACAGCCTCCACCTTTAACGCTAATGCGCAAGCCATATTCAGGTCCGAGATTTTGTTGGGCTTTAAGGCGCTGAACTTGTGCGAGTGCTTTTTCGGATATGGTAATCATCGTTGTGTTTGGTAAAATCTAAACGCTTTATTGTCTGGATAACGAAGCGCGAAATCTCTTCGAGTCTGTGAGAAAAGACCTCGCGCTTCGAAAGTCTGGAACAAAGTGCTTAAAAGCAACTTTTTTAAGTGTTGGCTAATGCAGCTTGGGCTTTTTCGCGTTTTGCGGTCTGCTTCTTTTTGAAGTCTTCAATTGCGGCTTTAATCGCATCTTCGGCTAAAACCGAGCAGTGAATTTTGACAGGTGGCAAGTTCAACTCTTGCACGAGTTCTGTGTTCTTAATCTTTTCTGCTTCTTCGATGGTTTTGCCTTTAAGCATTTCCGTAGCAAGTGAAGACGAGGCGATTGCCGAGCCACAACCAAAGGTTTTGAACTTTGCATCTTCAATGATGCCAGTTTCTTCGTTGACGCGGATTTGCAATTTCATCACGTCGCCGCATTCAGGTGCGCCGACAAGACCCGTTCCAACGGCGTCGTCTTTTGGGTCTAACGAGCCAACATTTCGGGGATTATTGTAGTGGTCAATGACCTTTGCTGAGTAAGCCATAGAAGTAAAAGGTTTAAGTTGTGAAAATAAGTTCAGATTAGTGATGATTCCATTGAACCGTTTTCAAATCGATACCTGCTTTTGCCATTTCGTAGAGTGGCGACATATCACGTAGGCGATTGACGGCTTCAACCGTGATTTTGATGGCGTAATCGACTTCTTCTTCGGTTGTAAAACGACCAAGACCGTAGCGAATCGAGGAGTGTGCGAGTTCATCGCCGACCCCCAATGCTTTAAGCACGTGCGAGGGTTCAAGTGACGCACTTGTGCATGCCGAACCTGATGAGACTGCTAGCCCTTTCAATCCCATGAGCAAGCCTTCGCCCTCGACATAGGCATAACTGATATTCAAGTTGCCGGGCAATCGGCTTTCCATTGAGCCATTGATGTAGCAGTCTTCAAGTTGAGACATGATGCCGTCTTTAAGCTTATTGCGCAAATAGGCGAGTCGCTTCATTTCGGTCGGCATTTCCTCAATGCAGAGTTCTAAGGCTTTGCCTAAGCCAACAATGCCGGGCACATTCAGCGTACCGCTTCGCATACCGCGTTCTTGACCGCCACCATCAATGATGCCAGTTAATTTCACGCGCGGATTTTTACGACGAACATACAGTGCGCCAATGCCTTTCGGACCATAGACTTTATGACCTGAAATCGCGAGCACATCGATTTTCATCGCGTTCACATCAACGGGCACTTTTCCTACGGCTTGAACGGCATCGGTGAAGAACAGCACGCCGTGTTTGCGACAGATTTCGCCAATTTCCGCCATCGGTTGAATGACGCCGATTTCATTGTTTGCCATCATAATGGCAACCATGATGGTTTTGTCGGTGATAGCCG
>FWWL01008232.1_pt1 | contig 13527 bp, 12 predicted proteins | sample 2228331 | NCBI WGS metagenome assembly FWWL01 (sample SAMEA103939775, study PRJEB20133) | metagenome | reverse complement strand
GAGATTGGGGGTGCGCAGAATGCGGGTGCGGCGTCGAATCTGGATGCGCAGCAGGCGTTGCCGGGCGTAGGTTGCCTGAATCCTGATCGTGAGCCGGGTGAGACGACAGGCGGCTGGTACACGCTTCTGATTCAGTCGCCGCTTCGTGCGGAGATCCGACCGGAGTACGCTTCGGGGACTCCGGTGTCGGATCGGATGCCGAACCTGAGTGCGCAGCCAGGTCCTGGGGTAGATGCGCCGTCGTTGCGCGACCTGCGCGTGGGGTTTGACCTCATGGACACGCTTTCTGGCGGAGCGCTTCGCGACCTCGAGGAGGGCGAATTCACGCTCGACCGCATCGAAATCCGCGCCTACGACGATATCGACGACGGCGGCGGCCTGTGAGCACGGCAGGCGATTTGGAGGATGGGTGGCCGAAAGGGGCGAGCGTTTGTTCTCCCCTGCGGCTGCCCCTTGCCGACCGACGCATGAAAAAAGTGCCTCCGAACTCCGGCCGCAGAGCCCTTCGCTTTGGGGAGCTCAAAGAACGTCTGAGAAAAAGTGAGGCGTCCTGGCCTGTTCTGCAGCGGCCTTGGAAGGAGGAGTTGATGGGAAATGCGGGGGGGAACCGCGAATGTCGCTGGGCTCGTTTCTGAGCCACGTGAAGGGGTCGCCGAAGACTACCTCACCCGCCGCTTCCGAGTAACTCTGGCGCCGGAGACTTTTCGACGGGCGTGGCGAGTCAATTCCGCAAGCAACCGCGTCATCAGCTTCTGTTTCTTGTGGCGGAGGCTATTCGGGGGCGCAGCATTCGGGGGCGCAGCGAGTCGTCGCGGCCAAAAATCGAACGCGGCGGGTTCTCGGTTCACTTCGAGCGACGTGGTTGTGTGTACGCCGTCCGCAAATAGAGCGGTTCGAGTTGCACGGGCTCGTCCACAGCGCCGCGCGCCCATCGGCTAGCTCCAAGAAGAGCAATTTCTTCCGCGGAGGGCAGAGCCCGATGCACTGGCGCCAGCACGAAGTTGTTCCCGAGGGCGGATTGCCATATTTCGCGATGGTGAAGAGCGGCATCGCCCGCGAAAACGGTCGGTTCGGTCACCCACTCCTTGAGGTCGTCGAACGTGCAGGCGCAGGGTTCTCGAAGTGGGCGCAGAGGGGGCAGCGTTCCCCACGCACTCGCGGCCGATCCTTGCGGTGGAGCCACCTCATAAAGCGCGGCGTAAAGCAGGCCCTGCCGCGCATCCATCACAGTGCAGATGCGTGGCGGCAGGGGCGCGACAGCTGCACGCAGGGCCAGCGCCTCCAGGGTGGGAACGCCCACCAAGGGAAGCCGTTGGGCCAGAGCCAGCCCTTTGGCGGTACTCAGGCCGATGCGCAAGCCGGTGAAAGAGCCAGGCCCAAGCGAGACGGCTATGGCCCGCAGCTCCTGCACATGGACGCCGGCGCGCCTCAGGGCCCAATCCACGGCTGGAAGGAGTCGCTGCGAATAAAGCGTGGTGCTTGTGACCATGGCGGTGGCGCGCACGCCGTTTTCATCGATCACGGCCACGCCGCCCGTCTTTCCCGAGGATTCAATGCCCAAAATCATGCTTGCAGCGTGGACGGCGCGCGTGAGACGTTCAATAGCTGATTGCTCGATTGAGGAAAAAAGCCCCTCGCATGGTCTTGACACAAAGGGCTGAGCATGCGTAAGCGTACAGGAAATCAGCGCGCAAGGGCGTCACTCCCTGCGTAAGCTGCGCACGGAGTTGAGCAGCGGGCGCGGTGATCATGGCCCGCGGAAGAGCCATTCGCGGGGCGCCGGTGGCTGCTGCTGGCTCGTGGGGAGCCACACAAAATAAGCGCGGAGTGAGTCGTTGGAGGTGTGAAACGCAATGTCGCAGTCGGAAACGCCAAAAATACCCGAGAAGCTTTACTATCGTATCAACGAAGTGGCGGAGTATACCGGCCTCCAGCAGTACATTTTGCGCTATTGGGAATCTGAGTTCCCGATGCTGCGTCCGGAGCGCGACGAAAAAGGTGAGCGTCGCTACCGCAAGTCCGATATCGAGCTCATTCTTCAAATCAAGAAGCTCGTCTACGATGAAAAGTATACCTTGGCCGGGGCGCGTCAGCAGCTCAAGGCCATGCGCCGGCGAAGCGGCGAAGCCAGCGCTGAGGAGGTGGCAGAAGTTCCCCCCTCGCCACCGAGCGCTTCTGTTCCTGGGGAGCGCCTGCGCGAGCTCGCTCAGACCATCGGGCAGCTTCGTGAAGAGCTGACAGCCGTCTACCGTTTGCTAAGTCAATGAGGAGGCGTCGGGCGTTTGGCGCCTGATATTATGCAAGGGCGTGGCGGAAGGAACTTGAACGCAGCTTCGGATTTGAGAGACAAAAGGAGTCAATGAGCTCGATCATTTCCCCCATGCGTGAAGAAGGCGACGAGCAGGAAGATGCCACGCTGCGTCCGCAACGGCTCGACGTGTTCGTCGGGCAGCGGCGTTTGGTGGAAAACCTGCGTGTTTACATTGAGGCTGCCCGCCGCCGCGACGACGCGTTGGATCACTGTCTGCTCTTTGGCCCGCCCGGTTTAGGCAAGACCACCCTGGCCCACATCATCGCCAACGAAATGGGCACCGACATCAAAGCCACGAGCGGCCCCGTCATTGAGCGCAAGGACGATCTAGCGGCGATTCTGACGGATCTGAAAAAAGGCGACGTTCTTTTCATCGATGAGATTCACCGTCTCAATCGTCTCGTGGAGGAGTGTCTTTATCCGGCGCTCGAGGATTTCAAAATCGACATTCTCATTGGTGAGGGGCCGCATGCCAAATCCATCAAGCTGCATTTGCCGCCATTCACGTTGGTGGGTGCCACGACGCGCGCCGGCATGATCTCGTCGCCGTTGCGCTCGCGCTTTGGCATCACCGAGCGACTCGACTTCTACACGGTCGAGGAGATGATGACGATCGTGCGGCGCTCGGCGCGCATCATGAATGTTGTCTTGGACGACAGCGGCTGCGAGGAAATTGCGCGACGCGCCCGGGGGACGCCGCGCATCGCCAACCGCATCTTGCGGCGCGTGCGCGACTTTGCCCAAGTGAAAGGCGATGGTCGCATCACTGGCGCGATGGCCGCCCACGCGCTGGATCTCTTGGAAATCGATGCTCTCGGCCTGGATACACTCGATCGCAATTACCTCCGCACGATCATCGAGAAATTTGGCGGAGGCCCCGTAGGGCTCAACAATGTCGCCGTCGCGATCGGTGAGGATGAGGAGACAATCGAAGACATGATAGAACCGTTCCTCATTCAGATAGGTTTTGTGCAGCGAACGCCTCGGGGCCGAGTGGCATCGCCCGCTGCTTACCAGCATCTCGGCCTGCCGACCCCAGAGAACCGTCAGTTGGATTTGTTTATATGATGACGGAAAACCAAAAAAATATCGTGCGAGTGGTGGTGCTGGTCCTTCTCGTTGTTGCGGCTGCCGTCTGGAAAGGGCAGGTCTATTTCAGCGCTTGGGAAGGGACTGTCGACCAGGTTGTCGTGCCAGCTGAGGGGCGCCTGGGTTACGTGGTCGTGCGCGACCCGCTGGGACGGACGTTTCGGGTCAATCTTCCGCGAGAGCAACTCGAACAGCTCGGCGTCGGCGACAAGCTCGCCAAGGACCGCATGACGTTGGCGGTCAAGCTTGTTGAGAAGGCGCCCCCCGATGAAAAGCCTGTCATCAGGAGCACGCTTAGCGAACCGAGGCGCTAACGGTGGGGGATGAGCTGCCCCGATGTGACCGAAACCGCCACGCGAATTTTTTCCCTCTAGGGGATGACGCCCCCTCTTTGCGTGTGTCCGTACGTGCGGATTGTCCGTTCGTTCCCCAAGAGGATCTCTCTGCGTTCAGGCGACAGCTTGTCGACCATGGAGACGCAAGGCAACGCGGGTGAGAAGGGAGAGCGAAGGGATGAATGGCGATGCGCAGGACGTAAGAGCTGCAGAGAGGGCTTGCTGCTCTCTCTTTGACGTCAGCGGTATGTCGTCCTCTTCGTGAACATGGATGGCATCTTGTAGCGGCGACAAGCTGTGGGGGGGACAACTCGTCTGATTCAAGTAATTCCCTGGAAAGCAAAGGGCCAAACGCTGGAACGACCTCGGGCGTCCCCTGCACGTTGCTTGCAGCTCCGAAGCTCTTCCCGAACCTTTGTGCAACAGCGCCTATCGAGAGAGTCAGGTCTGTGCCGGGCAGAGAGCGGCCATTGGAGGGGTGCCAGCTCGGTGGACTCTAAGGAACATTCCCTCCTGGCTGGAAAAAGTCCGCTTCATGATCCCATACAGCCGCAAACAGAGAAAGACGAGCTGGGGAACACGGTGCCCCACAGCTCGTCACTCGTCCTCAGACGATACGCCAGATGGGTTTCCTCATGAGGCTCGGTCACAGGGAGTCGGTCGCGGCCTCCGCACGCTCAGTACAAGCTCCAGTCGCTAACCTCAGCAGGTGGCAAAACGGTCCAGCCGAGATCCTTGAAGGCGTCGCCCGTCAGGTCGATGTCATGGTGCGCTCCTGTGTAGGCTGGCTCCATCAGCAGATTGGGCGAGTTGGATGGATCCCAGTGGGATATGCTCGAACCATTTTCATAAGGGTTCGGCGCGTAAATTTTCACAGTCCCGCCCTTCGCGCCGACCACGTTCGGACCATTCCAATATACTTGATCACTTGTTAGCGCGGCAAGGCGTTGAGCATCTGTCATCGTGTCGAAGTCGCCCACACCTTGGCGCATCAGCTGAAGCCCGTAGATGTCAGGCACTCCAGCAAGCCACCCCCCTGTCGAGCTATCGATGAGGTCGGCGAAACCGAAGCCATGGCCAAATTCGTGAAGGACGACCGTGACAAAATCGATGTCTGAGCCCGGGTTGCTATCCGTGCCGTAGTAAAAGTCGACCGATCCCAAGACGACAGGTCCGTCGACGTCCGAGTTGAAAACAGCTGTGATGTCAGGCTGTGAGCTAAGGTCTAAGCCGCGCAGTTGGTTGGCCAACGGCTGCGGATACCAGACGTTGGTGAGTGGAGCTCCCGGGAAATTTGCGTGGACCGACGTGAAGCCAGCTTGGCCCAGCACGGCGCTCGACGAGGAACCCCCTAGCGGATCGAACGAGGCTTGGACTTCCACGGTCACACTTCCCTGAAGGCGGCTGGCCCACAAGTTCATCGCGTAGGCGAAAGCCGCTTGACGCTGCGAACCCAGCGTGGGGTCAAAGAAACCCTCGCCGGGGCTATCGGTGTAAGTCACGTTGATGGTGACGGCAAGTGCAGACCCGCTGAAGCAGCCTATCGCCGCGCACGCGAAAAGGTTGCGAACAAGTTGCTGTGTCAACATGTTAGTCTACTCCTTTCCGCCCGTTGTCAGCTGATTGGCAGATGCCGGCACGCACTCAACGCGTACGCGCCCTTGCGCATCGCGGTGAGCTACTGTCGCCCGCTGGAAACGACCCTTGAGGTCAACCACGACGCCTCCCGCAGGATTGCTTTCAACGGTCAGTCCCTGATGGGTTGAAGGTGCCGTCTTGGCTGTGACGCCTGCGGGGACTGCTTGGACGGGTTTGCCTGCAGGATCGAGGTTGACGACGTAACCTTTCTGGGCGGCAACGCCTGACACGGTTGACGACGTTTTACCATCGCCAGGGCATTTGGAACCGCCCGCCACACCGAGCAACGGCAGCGCCATAAAGACTATCGCTGCTGAGCCCCACACTAACCACCGTCCCGAATCGACGTGGCGTTTCATTTTGTGAAACATGGGCTGATACCTCCCGAAACACTTGAAGTTGCGTGGGTCCCCCGGTTTATCGCACCGGTTATTGGTGGATCTTCCTAGAGAACCACAATTTTCTATTTTAGAACGGCGACGCATAATGTCAACCGCAAGTGAGCGAGAAGGCCGATAGCACCGCCTGGCTGCTTGCACGGCTGGCGGCTAAGTGGCCCTGCTCGCAAAACTGTGCCGTTGGGGCATGCGCCGCAAAATGCTCGTGAAGAAAACATTATAAAGCCACGACCTTCCACCTTGCTTTGGCGATGATCCCCGTCGCGGGAAGCCGCAAGGGAGAGACGTTGCCTACCTGAGTTGAGAGCTCCGCGCCCCACGGTGGTGAGAGAATCCCCTCAGCGTAGCCCCCTGCCACCTCATTTTGGATGGGCCAGCGATTGTCATGACGCATCGGCGGCGACCTTTGTGGTCGCCGTTCTGTTAACCTCGGCGATATCGATTGGATGCGCAGCGGCCTATGGCTAAGGCTATGAGAGGAAGCGTTGTTCGGGGTGCTTGCGAGTGCTGAGAGACCAGGGCGACAGACGGCGAAGGTCCCACATCGCAAGTCGCGCCCAGAAGATTCCAGCTGCAACCCCATGGACCTTGCCTTGCAAAGCATCTCAGCTGAGCACGCTCGCAAGAATCATCGCCACTGTGCTCCATGGTGCGCTCGTCGCATTCCGCGGGGAGTTCACCTTACGTCGTGTCCCATTGGCCTCGTCGAGTCGCCAGATTGAAAAAGGTCCCGAGCTCGTGTTGCCGTGGGATCGAGGACTGCCTAACGTGATGCCCGGGACGTCGCCAGCGGAACTCAGCACGGCGCCCAACCCCGGGAAGGCTCCCGCCAGTGCGCGTGAGCTCGCTCTGGCGGACGACGCACGGACACGGCCATTGCGCAAATCAACTGACGATCATGCGGCTGCGTCGCCTTTGCCTCCGAGCGGAGCAGCGTTGATTCGGAAAGCCTCCCGCCGCCAGCGGGAAAAATGCCATATCGACGAGCTTTCGTTACGGCATGGGGGCAAATCCTCACACTCAGTCACGCTGGGGGCGGGAACAGCGGCGATGAAGGTGCCGCTCTTACTCATCCGTTTTCTTTTTTTGTTCGGACGGCTGAGCGGCCTCCTCAGCCTTGGCCTCCTTCGCCGGTTTAGCCTGCGGCGAGGCCTCCTTCTTGCGCAGCGCCTCAATGTTCAGCTCGATCTTCACGTCATTACCGATAACCAAGGCGCCGTTGTCGAGCACCTTGCTATAGGAGATGCCGAAGTCTTGGCGGTTGATTGTGGTGCGCCCCTCGAAGCCCATGCGCTCATTGCCCCACGGATCCACGACTTTCGCCGGGGGGGTTGCTTCGATCTCGATTTCCTTTGTGGCGCCGTGCATGACAAGGAACCCACGGACGACGTATTTGTCACCCTTCGGCTCAATGCCAGTCGTGCGGAATCGAATTTCTGGGTATTTCTCGACCTCAAAGAAATCTGCCCCGCGCAGGTGCTCATCGCGTTTGGGTTCTGCCGTATCGATGCTTGCGGCCTGGATCACCACCGTGGCCGAGGACTGCGCAATGTCGCTCTCGTTGTACCAAATCGTGCCCTCGAATTTCGTGAACTTTCCCTTCACGTTGCTGAGGCCGAGATGGCGAACACTGAACTCAATGCTCGAGTGGGCGGGGTCGATCGCATACTCAACCTGCGCCCACGTGGGAAGCGCGAGAAGCGTAGTGCCGGCTGCGATGAGAAGCGTGCGAATGCTCATGGTGAAACCTCCTTGCGTTGATATGCTAACTTGCTTCGTGATTATATCGCTGACAACGTAACATGATAATGTGCGAGCGCCCTCCCGGCTTGATCAGGTCTGCCCGACCCACTCCGCCGGCGCCACTTCCCGCCATCTCCGGCGGATAGCTTCGATCTGCTCCGGCGGGAGCGGTCCCGCTTCGAGCGCCCAAGCGTTCTCGAGCCAGCGCCCAGGCTTCTTTGTCCCCACGATCGCCGTATGGACTCCCGGCTGGCTGAGCGTAAAGCGCAGGGCAATCGCCACGGCCTCGCCCAAGGGCAGCTTCGTGAAGGGGTAATCGAGTTGCCGGAGGCGCTCCCAGTACGTGGTGTGATAGGGCTCTGCGGGCGGGGTGTCGCCGTAGCGCCACGCCGCGTTGGCCACGGGTCGCTTGGCGATGACACCGATTTGCGCAGCCTGCGCATGCGGCAGCACGAGGTCAATCGCCTCCTGATCCGCCACATTGATGGAAATCTGCAGCGCATCAAAGCGGCCACACTGCACCGCATAGAGCGCGGCCTGGCCGTCGCCGCTATAGCCAACGTAGCGCGTGTAGCCGCGCCGGCGCGCCTCTTCCAGCGCCTCGATAGCCTCGCCTGCTTTGAGCACATCAAGGCTGCAGCTGTGCAGCTGAACAAGATCCACGCAATCCGTGCGCAGGCGCTTGAGGCTTCGCTCGATGCTCTCCAGAAGCGACTGGCGCGACCAATCTGCCGTGCGGCCGTCAAAATGTCCGCATTTCGTGAAGAGGTAGTAATCCTGGCGGCGGTGGCCCACCGCCTTGCCGATCTTCTCCTCGCTGTTGGGGTAGCACTCCGCCGTATCAATCACGTTGAGGCCGGCGTCGAGTGCCTCATTGAGAAGCCGCTTCACGTCCTCTTGCGGCGCATCTTCGTAGCCAATTTCCGCGCCACCGAACCCCAGAATGCTCACTTCCATGTCCGTTTTGCCAAACCTGCGTCGCTCGATCATGAACCCTCCTTGGCCTTGCGAATGATGATTGCGGGGCGCCGTGGTCCCCCGCGCGCGGGAAAACTGAACTCAGCGCCCACCTGGCAAAATAGACAAGTATCGGTCCTGTTTGTTCCCCAAGAAAAGTTCCGCACTCGACCGCAAGCGATAAAGGATTTAGCAAGATAACGCGCCTCACACTCGGGCGACGTGGCTTCTTCCCATGAGGCGAAGTTCTCTGAAAGGGCAGGGACGATAGCGCGGTCTGCACTCGCGCGGGGCCTTCGGCGCGAAGGGACCGATCGCCACCCCGGACCGTGCCCCTCGCTCAGGGGGCGCGAAGCCACGACGTGAGGCGCCTCTCGCTCGTGGGGAGGGCAGCGGCCATCGCGGCCTCCTCCTGGCTTGCGAGGGGCCTTACCACGTCAGCTCTGCAGTTTCAACCGCTCGGCGCAGCACGTCGCGGATTTCGCCCGGCGAGCTCGTCAGCTCGCATCCCCAGCGCCCAAAGGAGCCATGTTGCGAAACGGCCTCGCACCACTCCCGCAGCGCCGCCATCTTCGCCTTCACTTCGTCGGTGAATTGCCCTTTTGTTTCGAGGACGAGCATCTCGCCGGTGACGAGCCGCACAAGAAAATCGGGCCGGTATTTCTTCACGACACCCCGGTAGAGATACATCACTTCGAAGCCCAAATGGTCGTTCTTCGCCCACGCCGCCACCTCGTCGCTCGTGTCCAGCACGTAAGCGTCCGAAGCTTCCCAGGTGCTATCGTAGACGCACACATTGATGTGCGATTTCTCCGTGCGGTGACACGGCTTTCCCGTGTACCAGGTGCGCATTTCTCCTGTGCTGCGTATCGGATGATCGCGGTCAAAAACTGGCTCAAGACGCTCCGAGTTTTCCTCTCGTATAGCCAGGGACATGTGATTCACCACGCGCGACATGTTCAGGGTGATGATAAGCCGCCGCCCCAGCTCATCCTCCGCAAACACCTTCGGTTGAATGATAATGTGCTTCGAGTCGACGAACTGCTCCACGAGACGCAGAAGCTGCGCAAAAAGGATCGCTCGGTTTCCTTTCCAGCTGGACTGCATTTGGTCGAAGAGATCCCTCGTGACCTCGAAGGTGATTCTCTGAAGTCGGAACTCCTCAGCCAATCGCTCCAGATCAATGCGGGCGATCCGGGTCACATCGGGTTTGCCGTCGATGACGGGGGCAAGCTCGGCCACCTTGGGTGTCTCGCTCGCGTCTAGGACAAGCGGCTCGACTTTGTCCCAATCTAAACTGAGATGTGGCACGAGCACGCGCTCAATACGCACGACATTCGGCCAGTGAATTTCGTAGTGACGCTTGGCCGGATCCGGCTCCACAACTGTCTTGGGCTCTGGTGGCGGGGGCGGGGCTCCCTCCCCTCCCTCATGAGGCAGGAACGTGAATGGAACGCCAAAGATATTGACGTACTCGGGCTCAAACAAACCTGTCGTGGGGTTGATATCGTAGGACGTCCGTCGTAACCCGCGCCCAACAACCTGTTCGCACAGAAGTTGCGACGTAAACGCCCGCAATCCCATGATGTGAGTGACGGTTTTCGCATCCCAGCCCTCGGAGAGCATTCCCACGGAGATCACATTGCGGATGTGCTCGCCGGGCTCCCCCGGCTTCCCCACCGTGTCCACCATTTGCCGCAGCTGTTCCGCTTGCTCGGCCTTGGTCAGCTGGCGTTGCGGCTGGGAGCCCTCTTGCTCACTCTCGTCGTCTTTGCCCACTTCAGTCGTAGCACTGGCCACGTCGTTCTCGCGGGCTTCTGCCTCTTCGAGCACTTTTGAGTCAATATGCAGAATCGTTTCGGGATCGCAGAGCTCATCAATGAGGATGTGCTTCTTCTCAAAAGCATGCCTCACTCGCGCCGCTGTTTCCGTCCGGTTGCAGACGGTAATCATGACCGGCGGTGTGGGAGCCCCGCACTCGAGCCACTTCTTCCACGTCTCCCGCCAGTCGTAGCCCAAAAGGTAGTAGGCATTGAGAACGAGATCTGGCAGTCGCTCCTCGGGCGAGGCGTTACGGTTGAGATCGTTTCTGACCTCAGGGTCGGCGTAGATGTGGTAGAGCCGCGATTTGTACTGGTCTGCATCCGGCAACGCGTCGTCGCGCACCACGACCCGCGGCGTCTTCACTAAGCCCGCTTCAATGGCGTCGTTGAGCCCGAAATCGCTGACAATCCAGTCGTAAAGCGCCTCCTCGGAGCTCGTCTTGCCTGACGGAGCAAAAGGTGTGGCCGAGAAGTCATAGCATTTCAGGATTCCCCGCGAACGGTGAATCCGGTCGAGCCCCCCGATCCACACCGTCGCCTCCTGAAACAACTCTTTGAATTCGCGCTGGCGTTCATACTTGCCGATCGCTTCCTTATTGACCCGCCACGCATGGTGCGCTTCGTCGTTGATCACCAGGAGATTGCGCGCGTTGGCCATCTCGCGCAGGACCTCGCGCGTGTAGGCCTCGTCGCTCTTGGCGCCCCGCTTGTCCACACTCTTGCGTTTGCGAAGCTGCTCTTCTGTTTCCCAGGCCAGCGCATGCCAATTGTGCACGACCACGTTTCCTTGGCGCAATTTGTCGAGGAACGCCGACGGCACAATGTCGAACGACTCGTAGTAATTGCCCGGCGCGCTCACCTTGAGCACTTCGAGTCGCTTCTTCACGGTGAGCCCGGGAGCCACCACAAGCACATTTCTCGAGAAACGCGCGTCTTGGGGATTGGCGACCTTATTCAAGATGTGCCAGGCGATCACCATCGCTATGACGATGGTCTTGCCCGTTCCCGTGGCCATCTTGCAGCACTCGCGCACAAAGTCGCCACCATCGCTGGGGATCTCAATCCCCACCCGCTCGGCTGCTGGTGCCTCCGCCAGCCAGATGAGCGTCTCGATTGCTTCGAGCTGGCAGAAGAAAAACCGCGGCTGACGTTCGGGGTCGTGCCAATGCTCCAGTAGGCGTTTGGTGACACTTGTCACGCCCGGATAGCCCGCTTCACGCCATTCCTTCACGCGCGTCCGGATTTTATTGACGAGCGGAATCTCTATGAATTCGCCGGGATCGTCGAAGGATCTCGAGTCCGGTGTCGCCACCACGTAGCCGGCTGGCCGGCGACCTTCACGCAGCTCAAATGTGCGTGTCTGGCGGTCGTAATGCCAATGTCGCCGCGGTTCTTCGTAAGGCGAGTTGATGACCAGACGTTCAATGTTTGTTTGTCCGCTCATTGGACCCCTTGAGATTTCGCTTTTTGCGCCACGCTCACTATGTCATCGAGCGTTTTCTTGACCTCAGGATCGATCGTGTCTTTGGGCACGAATGCAGCCAAGACGTGGTAATCGGTCTTGCTCATGAGATTCGGCAGGCCGAGCGTTGTGTAGAATTGCTCGAACAGCGGCTCAAGAAACTCTTCGCTTGCTTTGATGTCAGGGCTCCACGCGTCTTTGCCGAGGGGCCGCAACGCATTCTCGACCTGCTGGATTGCTTCCTCCATCACCTCGCGCCACCGTGCGGCGAAGAGCTCCCCGTGACTTTTTCGCCCCTGATCCTCGGCAAAACGGAGCAGTGTCTCCCGCTGGCATAGGTAATTCTCCAGCTCACGTCGGCTCCACATCCGTTGCACCAGGCTAGGATCCTCGGGGGGGGTTCTCTCCAGCCGGTCGTAGATCGCCATGCCGACGAGGTCGGGTTTGGCTTCGCGCAAGGCGTAAAAATGCTCCCGCGCCTTGCGCGGCTGGTTCGCGACGTAGTACACGAACGGTTGCTCAAGCACTCGCTGGGCCGGGTGGTCCAGGACCTTGGCGAAGGCACGCAACATTGCGAGGTCCGTGGAACCCTCCAGATACAGCACCCAGCCAGTCTCCTCAACCAGGTAATAGTGCTCAAACTCGATGTCGCGCAGCGCTTTGAGCACTTGGCTACCCCGGTCGTCAATACGGTGCGGTTGGCCTACGAAGGCGATCACGATGTCACGGTCAGCCGCCTCGTTGAGGATCACCTCTGAATGACTGGCGGCGATAATCTGACTGCCGGTCTCGGCTGCCTGATCGGCTAGCACCTGATAAATCTGGCGCTGGCGTAGAATTTCCAAGTGTGCATCCGGTTCGTCCAAGAGCAGAACGGCGCCCGGATTCACGGCCATGTGCGCCAGCAGGAGGAGGGTCTGCTGCTGGCCGCGCCCACTGCACGAGAGATCGAGTGTCGTCCCTTCCCGCGTACGGTAGTCCATGACGACTTCGCCCCGCTCCCTGATGTAACGTGGCTCGTTGAGTGTCACGCCGAATAGCTCCTGAATCCGTTCGACGATGCGCTGCCATTTCTTATCGCCATCGTTCGTTTGCAGGATCTGCCAGCACAGGTTGCGCAAAACTTCCGCGGTGCGCCCCTCACCAAGCCGGACGTTGATGGCTCCCCACTCCAAGCGGTCCTCACGGGGGGAAAGGCCAGACATCGGCGGCAAGTAAGCCAGCCGAAGGTCGCCCAGGTGGGACGGCACTTCGCGTCGTTGGCTGCCATCCCCGGCTCGCGAGGGCCGACAATAAAACGATTCTTCGTTGGCGTAATCGAATTCGAGCCCGCACGCCCAGGTCTTTCCGTGATCCACTCCTTCGACGAGAATCTCAATGAGGACGTTACGCGTGCGCGTCTTCCCCTCTACGCGAACCCCTTCTCGTACATGCAGATCGCGCCAGAGCAGGTTGGCGCTGGGCACCGGGACGGCGATGAGATCGCGCCGGTTGATGGTCACACCCGGCCGTTTCTCAGGCACGGGACCGCTACCGCGCTTTTCCAGCCAGCGCTTCGTGCCCACGTCCCACAAGGCAAGCGCCTGCAGCGCCGAGGTCTTGCCCGCGTTGTTGGGTCCAATGAAGACGACGCGCTCCCCCAACTCGATCTCGACCTCGTCGGAGAGCTTGAAATTTCGGATGACCAACTTAGTGAGCACGGGTCAGCTCCTTGACGACAAAGCTTTCGATGCCGCGGTCGTCGACGATTTTCACGGCGATGCGGCGGTGC
>FWWL01006274.1_pt1 | contig 13528 bp, 15 predicted proteins | sample 2228331 | NCBI WGS metagenome assembly FWWL01 (sample SAMEA103939775, study PRJEB20133) | metagenome | reverse complement strand
GCACGCGGCGCGCATTTTGGAGTTGACGGCACGCTTGCCGAAGAGCACGCTTAGAAACGAAGCGCCCCTCTTCAGCGTCTTTGATAGAAGGTGAGCCTGTGATGCTGCGTCGATCGCCCTGTCTTGCCGCTGCTTTGATTTTCTCTCTCGCGGCCCCCTCGCATGCCTCGGAGCCACATGTTGCTTTCGAGCTCGTACCCGGCGCGTTTTTGGGCGCCCCTCTTTATGCGCGCTTCGTCTTCTCAGGGCCGACAAGCGAGGCTGCAGCATCGTTTGTGCGCAACTGCCCGGGCTATGCGATCGATGAGCGGGCCGGAGCCGAGTTTTTTGTTCCACGAGAGATCGGAAATGTGACCATCGCGGCAGCCGGTGAGGGCCTTGCAGCCTTGCTCGTGGAAACGCCCGACGGCCTCTTCCAATGCGCGCGGCTTGGAGACAATGGGATTGCGGTGATCCAGCTTGGAGCGCTTGCGCCTGGGCGCTACAGACTCTTGCCAACAGGGGCCTCTGCGCAGGCGCTCGAAGGCCGGGTGATTATTGCCGATCGTCCAACTTCGCCGGTCGAGCTCCTTGGGTTTGATGTTGCGCGCCTTGGGCCGCCGCGGTTTGGCAGGCATCTCGTCTTGCCTCATGAGTCGCGGCAAGTTTTGGCCGAAGGCGCCGCAGTTGTTGGGGAGACGGCCTTTGCGCCGGTTGACCCCGCGGCGTTTTGCCCGGGCTACGGGCGGCTTGATGCCGCAGACGTGGTCGTGTCGTTGGCTGAGCCCGCGGCGCGGCTTAGTTTTTATGCTTTGTCCGAAATGGACCTTACCTTGGCCGTCACGCTGCCCGATGGCCGCTGGCTTTGCAATGACGATAGCTTTGGGCTGAACCCGGCGGTAACCGCCGAGCCGGCTCCTCAGGGCGATTATTTGATCTTTGTCGGGACTTTCGCCGAGCGTGCGGAAGCAACGTTTACCCTTTTTGCAGGTGCGGGTTATCCGCTGTGGAGTGAAGGCGGCGAGCCGGCGGGGCCGCCAAGGCTTGGGAGCACTGTTTTTCAGCCTGAGCCGGGGCAAAATTGGCAGCTCTTGGCGCGCGGCCCGGTGCGCGCTGAGCACCCGTTTTCTGAACTCAGTATTCCGGATTTTTGCCCGGGCTACACGGGCGCAGAGGGCCCTGATCTGGTGGTCACGCTTCCGCGGCAACACGCACAGCCGCTCAGTTTTTATGCCCTCTCTGGCGCTGATACCGTCTTGGCCGTGCAGGGGCCCGATGGCACATGGCTTTGCGACGACGACAGCTTTATGGCGAACCCAGGCGTGACATTTCCGCAGGCGATTGCGGGGGAGTATCGGGTTTGGGTCGGCGGCTTTGAAGCGGGAACCGTTGGCGCGTTCGCCCTTTTTGCGGCCTTGAGTGAACCAAACTGGTCGCAGGCCGCGCAAGCCGCTCTTGCCGCTGAGACGGAGCCGGCTGTGGGGCGGGTCGGCTTTACCGTCGCAAGCACTGATCTGCGTATCATCCTTGATCTTCGCCCCTGAACGTTTTCAGCCACTGCCTTGAGGCCCGAGTGCCAGGGCTTTATTGCCGCCGAAGCGCCGGATTTGGTGATCGATGTCGGCGCAGGCCTGCCGCATGTCATGTTTTACATGGTGGCCGATACCGATGGAGTCCTGGTTGTGCGCGGACCCGACGGAACGATTTACTGTAACGACGATTTCGAGGGAACGCATCCCGGGATCGTGATCAGAGATCCCGCGCCCGGGCCGTATGCGGTTTTTGCCGGCGCTTTCGAGGAGAATGCCCGCAGCCTTGCAACCTTGGGCGTCACGCTAACAAGTCCACAGTGGGTGATGGACCGCGTGCACTAATGCTGCCGCCCATCGTCTTGGCGCGCTTTGCAAAGGACTTAAGCAATACAAGCAAGCTTGCTCCCGCCGCTTGCGCGCGGCCCGTGCCGAGCGGTCACAAAACCCGTTGATCGGATGGTGAGGGGGGGAACATGAGTCTGCTTGTGCCTGGGCGCCGCGCTTGGTTGACGCAAAAGCGCGTGTTATGATGGATCTGGCGGAGGCCTTGACAAAAATCGAACAACTTTCAAGCGGTGCGGAGGAGAAACATGAGCCATTTCACCCTTGTGCGGAAAGGAACTTTAGCCCTCATCCTCGCCTTTGGCGTGGCTGCGGCGTTTGGGCTTGGGGAAAGCCATGCGCAGCATACAGAGCACGGCCAGCAAGCAGGGCAGGGGCATGCGGCAGGGTCTTCTGCGGCGCCGGAGAATCCGATTGTTGCGGCTTTTCGCGCGGTCAATGCGCGTATGCATGAGGCGATGGACATCGATTTCACGGGCGATGCCGATGTCGATTTTGTCCGCGGGATGATCCCACACCATCAGGGCGCAATTGAGATGGCTCGCATTGTTCTTGAGCACGGGCGTGATCCTGAAATCCGCGCCCTCGCTGAGCAAATCATCGCGGCGCAGGAGGCCGAAATCGCCCAGATGCGGGCCTGGCTCGCTGCGCGCGGGCAGTAATGGGCCAGCCTCGCGCCAAACGCGGGTTGAGGCGGCCACGGCTTTCGCACGAGCGCGTAAGCCGCGGGCATTGAAAATACGCTTGCCCCGGACCCAAGCAGAGCTCAGGAACGTCTCGTGAAGCGAATGAAGGGAATCCCCCAACCTTCGCCGTCGGGATACCAGACAAAAACCATACTGAAGCTGAAGGCGTCGAGTTCGGCTTTGACCCGCGCATCCAGAAACGAGTTTTTCAAGAAGGTGCGAATGTCTGTATCCGCCCAGCGTTCCGCCCCACGCGGCACACGCAGATATTCGTAACTTGACAAAAGCCGAAAACCTTCGGCTTGCGCTTGGGCAAGAAACCGCCTTTCGCGTAAGGCGGCAAGGCTTGTTGCATCTCCGGCGAAGACAAACCCGTGCCGGACCGGGATTGGAGAGAGTGCGAAATTCAAAATCCCGTCGCCGAACTCGACTAGACCCGCTCCGGGAGCCAACGTGGCAAGGGTGGTTCGGATTGCGGTGCGGTCTTGCCAAAAGGCTGCTTTGATCGCATGACGAGGCTCGGTCAACAGCTGCCCGCTCCACAGTCCGGCATGAAGCGTGGCGAGAGTGCTCAGGAAAGCCGCCACTGCTTTTGGTGCTGAGCGTGCTTTTGCCACAGCTGAGGGCCAAGCCTGCGCAAGAAGAAGCATTGGCAGCAATGACAAAAACGCAATTTCAAAGGCAAAATACCAATACCCCTGGTGCCAAAAATTGACAAAGAGAAAAAGGTAAGCCGCTCTGAGAACAACCCCGAGGGCAAGGCCAGCGGTCACTATGGCCCAAGCTTTTTCTCGAGAATTTTGCCAGACGATGATCCACCAAACCAACCCGAAAACACCTGGCACAAACAGCTGCACAACACGAAAAGCCGCGTCGTAAAGTGTGAGCCGATCGGGGACATAATCGGAAAAAAGCGCGCGGAGATCTTGCACGGGCGGAAAAAGCGCCGAAACCGCAACCCAAAGATTGCCCGGCAGGCCGCCCTCGCTTTTAGCAAGGCCGCTCACCGGCACGGGAAGGCCCGTTGTGATCAGGCTCCAGGTGAGCCAGGCAAGGATCACACCGGCGGTCGGAAGCGAAAGCAAACACGCGACCCTCAATTTTTGCCTGAAGGCGAAATGCCCTGGCCAAACCATGACCGCAAAGACCAGGCCAGCGACCAGAAAAACCTGATCGAGCCGCGCAAAGACGAGAAGCGCTAAGAGCATCCCGAACGAAAGATAATGGCGCTGGGCGGCCGCCTCTGTTCTCGGCCAGAGCACAAGCGCGCGTCCAAGAAGGCCCGCGAGGGCGAACACAAGCGCGCCCTCCATCCCGTCAAGCAGCGACCAAACCGAGAGGTTTTGCAGCGCTTGCCCAACGAGCAGGAAGTACACCCCCGGCACGACCACAAGCGCAAGCGCCCACGACCCGGTTACGCGCGCAATCGCATCCCCGAGTGCCCAGACGCCAAGGATGACCAGTGCCGTTGCCGAAAGGAGCGCAGCCCAAAGCAGCGCAGTCGGGTCGGAGAAAGCCCGCGCCAAAAGCCAAAGCCAAAGCTGCCAAAAGGGGTGAAAGCCGTTTGTCGGCTGAATTCCGTCAAAGGTTAGAAAGCTAAAACCCGGGCTGGCTTGCGCGATGCCAAGATACAAAAACGCATCCCCTGCCAAGAACCAAAAGGGGGCAAGCTTTCCAGACGCAAGCGTCACCGACGCGAGCGGAAAGACCACCAGGGCGAAAGTAAAAGCGAAGAAGCGGAAGCGCGTTGTTGGCGTAACGTTCACGTTGGGCTCCCGTTGCGGGTTCTTCTTCAGGCCCCGCATCGACGCGAGCAAGGCTAAAGCGGGAAACGCCGGTTGTCCAAACTTTTTCGCCCTTCGCGGGGCGCCTTTTGCACACGTGCTTGATGCTGAAGCACACTGGGCCGCAAGCTTGAGACGGACCACCGGGCCTTTGAATAGTGCAAGGGCGAGCCTTTTGCGGTTAAGCGCGCAGCCGGCCGCGTGAACCCGGAATGAACTCGAGTCAACTGGCTTGACAGAAAAGCGAAATCCCTTTTGGGTTTCATGCAGGCGCCTTTTTGGTGGAAAGCGCCGGGGTGAACGAAGGAAGAGGAGGGGGCACGATGCGATGGGCTAGGATGCGGCGTTTGGTGCGGATTATGGCCTTGGTGCTTTTTGCAAGCGGCTTTGGTGTCGCCCACGAGAGCCTTGCGCAAAATGTCGACGCCCGCGCCTCGTACGGGGAGGTGCAGCTTCAGGCCGGATTTCTGCCTGATCCTTACAGCGTAGGGGTTCGCGCGGGGGGCGATCTTTATTTGACGCACTTTTTAGGCTGCCAGCCGGGCGGGTGGTTTGCCAATTCACCTGATTTCAGGATTCATTTTCAGGCAGGCAATGCGCCGCTGTCGATTTATGTGCGGGCCCCTGGAGACACGATGCTGCTGGTCAATGCCCCTGATGGCCGCTGGTCTTGCAACGACGATTTTCAAGGCTTCAATCCTGCGCTGGTTTTCAACCCGCCCCTGTCAGGGCGTTACGAAATTTGGGTCGGGACCTACGATCGGACGCGCGTTCGGAACGCGGTCATTTATATCTCGGAGCTCGGTCCATTTTCGCAATAGCGTCCGCTAATTGCACGGCCGATGGAGGCAAGGCGGGATGCGCCGCAACGTTCAAACGGCCTGATCGGGGCGCTCGGGCGCCTTGGACATGAACCCAAGGGCAACAAGCGCGCGCTCGGCCTCAACCGCGCACGGGCTCAGCTGATCGGCCGCTTGGCCTGGGGCAAAGCGGGCGCGGGTTGCCGTGGGCATGGGCAAGGGCGAATGGATGATGACGCGCGGAGCTCGGGTTGGGGCGAGGTTGCGCGTCTCGGCTGCCCAGGCTGTGGCAAGCGCAAGTTGAGCGGCCTTTGCCGCAGCATAAGCGCCAAAATACGGCCGCACAGCCCCATTGGGGTTGCGGATTGAGGGGTCGTCAAAAAACAGGGCCGTTGCGCCGGGAAGCGCTGCACGGAGCAACGGCTCGACCATTGGGATAAGGACACCTGTCGCCCGGATGACGCTTGCGACAAGCCGATCCCAGTCTTTCAAAGGAATATGCCCGGCAGGCGAAAGGGGCGGGGCCTGCATAATGGTATGGGCCCAAAGATCAAGCTTTCCCCAGCGGTCAAAGATCCCGCGGCAGAGGGTGCGGAGAGCCTCGTCGTGTGTGACATCAAGGGGGGCAAGGGTCGCACTGCCGCCAAAGCCGCGAATCCGGTCATCGAGCGCCTCGAGCCCGCCCACGGTGCGCGCTACGGCGACCACATGAAAACCCCGCCTTGCCAGAGCTTCCGCAAGCGCAAAACCGAACCCGCGCGAAGCGCCGGTGACAAGCGCAATGCGCTTACCGGGTGCGCCGGGCACCGAAGCGGGTGTCGGCTGGGCTGCGGTGTTTGGGGGCAAAAGCGACATGTTCCGCCCATGCCAGCGCAGCGCGCCAAGCGCAAGTCCCAAACATCGGTCCGCCGCCTCGCCCATGGCTCCTGCCTGCCGGTTTCCGCTCCGCCTCGCCTTTTTCGCAAACGCCCTTGACGCCGGTGCCATCTCTGCTGAAAAGGATCGAGGTTTTTCCAAAGTGTGGAGATTACGCATGGCCCCCACTCTCCTTTCCGTATCCGTTCCTAACCCGGTTGTCCGCTTTCTGGTTGCAATCTTTGGCGGCTCGATCCTGATTGCGCTTGGTGCGCAGATATCGGTCCCGATGATTCCCGTCCCGATGACGCTGCAAACGCTTGCGGTGTTGTTGGTTGGGCTTATGGCCGGTTCGCGCCTTGGGGCGGGTGCTGTGCTCGCCTATCTGGCCGAAGGTGCCATGGGGTTGCCGGTCTTTGCCAATGGCTCAGCCGGCGTGCAGCATCTTGTGGGCCCGACGGCGGGCTACTTGTGGGGCTTCGTTGGTATGGCCTTTTTGGCCGGTCTTGCCGCAGAGCGCAGTCTTGCCCGGCGTTTTCCAGGCGCGCTTCTGACCGCGCTTGTTGCCTCGGCTCTGCTCTATGTGCCAGGCGTACTTTGGCTCTGGGCCGTTACCCCGTTGGATCTGATTGGGGCCATGGGCGCTGGCGCGTTGCCCTTCCTGTTGGGCGATGCGGTGAAGTCTGCGATTGCGGCGCTTGCGGTTGCTGGAGCCTGGAACGTGCTCGAGGGGCGGCGCTGAGAGCCGACCCCTCTCAGCATGACGAGACGTCTTGCGTGAGAGGAAGCCTCAACGGCTTTGCCGCGGAGTTTTTAGGTGAGGCCGACAGCTAGAAGCCTTCGTCTCCGCCGAGGTCGCTGCCTCAACGGCTTTGCGGCGGAGATTTTAAGTGAGGGCGAGGAGGCTGAGCCCGCGTGGCGTCGGTATCGCACGCCTCAACGGCTTTGCGGCGGAGATTTTAAGTGAGGGGCAGGGAGGACTTCTGCCCCTTTTTGCTGAGCCGTGCGGTGCTGCTTCGGTCGGTGTTGTATGGCGGAGTGGGCCGGCTTCTCGGAGGGCTCAGGCACGCTTCTTGAGAACAAATTTCGTGTTTTGCGACCAAGCGAGGGGTTTCGTGGCCCGCTCAATCCGTACATCCGCCAGGTTCTCGTGAGGGCCCCTTGCCAGCGGCGCTTTTGCACCTGCGCTCCTTCTGCGCTGCCACGGCTAATTGCAGGCAAGCACCCAGACGTCGTAGCGCGGATGGTCAAGCGCATTCAGAGCGGGCGATGAGGCAATCATCCAGCCCCGAAAGGCTTGCGCTTCGCGCCGCACATCTGTGATTTCAAGGAAAGCGAAGGCATCGGCGCGGGGGTTCTCGCTTGGATAGCGGCAGGCGCGCAGAGAGACCAAAAGCGGCCCAACCTGCATTGCCTCGCCCACCGCAAGCTCACTGACCCAAGAGCGCCCCGCAAAGCGGTCGAGAACCCGTATGCTCGCCTTGGTGCCTGAGACAACTGCTTGCCCCTCGGCCAAGGCCGGTAAAAGAGCGAGCAGGCTGCAAAGGCTTGTGATTGTAGAAACGATTTTCGATGCGGGCCAAATGAACCTTCTCGCCAAGCGGGCTCGGGCGCGGCGCCGATTGTTCTGGTGCGGAGCGGACATCAATTTGCGTCTGAACTGCTCATCGGGTCAGCGGCCGACACATCTGTGCCCGTGAACGCGCGCAGCAATAAAGGAATGAGCGCGATTGCGCTTTGCGTGTCTGAAAAGCGGTCCCCTGGGGCGAGGGTGTCGGGCATACCGCCCGGGAGGATCTCAAGAAATGTGCCGCCCAAAAGCCCTTCGGTTGCAACCGCAAGCGTGCTGTCCGAGGGCAGCGCAAGCCGCTCGTCAACGCGGATCTCGACCACCGCTTGGAAGGTTTCGGGATCAAGGTCCATCCGCGTTACTTGACCCACTTTGACCCCAGCCAGGCGCACTTCGGTGCCAACGCGCACACCGTCAGCCGAGCGAAATTCGGCCACAAGCGGGTAGCCCGGGGTTCGACCAAACACCGTGCCCGCCCCTTGCGCGGCAAAAACGGCAAAGCCTACCGCCACTGCCAGCACCACACCGCCAAGGGCAACTTCCCATCCTTTTTCCGCCATGGCTTATTCCGGCTGCCAGGCTTCGTAGTCACGCCGCTCTACCGGCTGAGCCCGGCGCAGCGAGCCGGGCGGAACCCAGGCTTGAGGCGTGCCTGTAAGGTTTGGTTGATGCGGCCGCTCCCATGGTTTGCGGCGCGGGGGCGCTTTTGTGGGTGGATCGCGATGCGTGTAATGCAACCATCCATGCCATTCTGGAGGGACACGGCTTGCCTCGGCTTCGCCGTTGTAGATGACCCAGCGGCGTTTCCCGTCGCGCGATTCGTAATAGGAATTGCCCTGGTCGTCTTGCCCCACTTTGCGCCCGTGCCTCCAGGTGAAAACCTGCGTTCCCAGCGTCATGTCGTTCCACCAGGTGAATAGGCGCAAAAGCCACCGCATTGCGACCTCCGTGCTAAACGCCTTTGTCCGCCGCTTGGGCGGGTCAACAACGCCGCTTCTATGCCCCGAAATTCTGGCAAGGAAAAGCCCGATTGCCATGACCTGAGGCTTTGACTGGGTTTGCGCGCAGAATGCGCAGCTTGCGCGCGGGGGAAACTGGGCTCCTTTAGGCTCTCGCTCAGGGCTTAGGGCGCTCGATGCGGACGCGGACCATGCGATCAGGCTCGCCAACAACGAGGCCGTTTGGGCCTGTGCCGCGACGAATGGCGTCGAGCACCTCAAACCCCTCGATGATCTGGCCGACAACGGTATAGGTGCCATCAAGGTGCGGTGCTGGAGCGAACATCAAGAAAAATTGGCTGTTGGCGCTGTTTGGGTCGCGCGCGCGGGCCATGCCCATCACCCCGCGCAGGAAAGGCTCGTTCGAAAATTCCGCAGGCAGATCGGGAAGATCCGACCCGCCCGTTCCCCAAAGTCGGCGATCGCCATCGAGCCGACCATGACGAACGTCACCTGTTTGGGCCATAAAACCGTCGATGACCCGATGAAAGACCACGCCGTCGTAAGCGCCCGCCTCGGCAAGTGTGATGATCCGCTCAACATGCAAGGGGGCGAGATCAGGGCGCAAGGCGATCCGAATCACGCCATTGGCCTGCCCGGCAACCTCGATAGAGAGGATCGGCGCATCTGGCGGAGGCGGGGTTTGGGCTTCGCCCTCTGCGGTTGGGGCAACGAGGATGGCAAGCGCCGCGAGTGCGGCAAAGATCTTAGGCCTGAACATCGGCAGCAACCCTCACGCTCAACATCCGGTCGGGCCGAGCGGGTGGCTCACCGCGCGCAATGGCATCAATATGCTCCATGCCCGCCGCCACCTGTCCGAACACGGTGTATTGCCCGTCGAGAAAATGATTGTCAGCGAGATTGATAAAGAATTGGCTGTTCGCTGAATTGGGATCACGCGCCCGCGCTGCGCCCACCGTTCCGCGCAAATGGGGACGATCCGAAAATTCTGCCGACAAATCGGGGAGGGTCGACCCGCCCATGCCGACGCGCTCGGGGTCATAGCCACGGCTCAGGTTCCCAAAGCGCACGTCCCCGGTTTGGGCGACAAATCCGTGGATCACACGATGGAAGACGACATCGTCGTAAGCCCGGCCGCGGGCCAGCGCTTTGATCCGCTCAACATGACGCGGCGCCACATCAGGCCAAAGGGTGATGACAACGACCCCGCGCGCATCGCCATGCGTAAGCTCGATGAACAAGGTGTTTTCCGGGTCGAAGATTTCTCGGTGCTCTGGCCCGGCTTGTGTGGCATTCATGCGCGTGCTCCTTTCGCATTTGCTTTCGCCTTAGCCGATGCACCGTTGCAACAAAATAGGGCATCGCGGGGATGTGAGGTTTTTCAAAAGCTTTCGAAAGGGGAAAGGTCCGTGCCAACCGGGAAGTGTAAGCAACTTTGAAAACTGAGCCGTGCGGCCGCTCGTCGCCTTTTTGTGAGCACCGACCGCCGCGCGGAGCATTCGCGGAGCCCAAGGAGCGTTCGATCGCTGGGTTGAGCTCGGGGATGGAGGGCAAGCGCGGCTGCGGCCGAGGGGGGTAAGCGCGCGTTGTTGCGCTTGGCCAACGCTCTGCTTTGGACGCACGGAGCGACAGGGGCTAAGCGGGCGCTTGCTGCGCTTTTGTCAGGACGGGAACAAAAACCGCATCCCGAGCACAAGGATTAGCCAGAAGTGCGATCAGCCTCTCAGCGCGGTTCGGTCAAGAAGCAACCGCGCGCGGGCTTCGGCGTGAAGGGACAAGGGTGATGAGCCGAGCCACACACAGCGCGGCGCCCTCGATCGCCGAGGTTCCGCCAGCGGCTGGTTTAGCTTTCGTGAGTGCGCTGGTGCAAACGCGCGGGCGGCCTGTAAGCCGGATTCTGTCTGGGGTTCGCGCTCTGCCTCAGACAGAGAGCAAACCCCAGGGCGACCATTCCTCTGGGCCAGCCGTTACCGGCTGGCTCAAGCTGCCTACCCGGGTTCCTCGGGTCGAGACCACCCGGCATCCGCCCTTTCTCCTGCGCAAGACCTTGCGCTGGCGCAGCGAATGCGCGGAACCCCTATGCGGCATTGCTCCCGGTGGGGCTTGCCATGCCAGACCGGTTGCCCGTTCTGCGGTGGGCTCTTACCCCACCCTTTCACCCTTGCCACCGGCGAAATGCCGGTTTGGCGGTTTGCTTTCTGTGGCGCTTTCCCTCGGGTTGCCCCGGCCGGGTGTTACCCGGCACCGTTGTCTCGTGGAGTCCAGACTTTCCTCAGGGGCAAAGCCCCTGCGGCCGCCCGGCCGCCCGCGCACCGCTTATGTGCGCACGCGCACGAGCCCCGTCAAGCCTGATGCGCGCTTTGCCCGCACGCGCGCGAATGCAGGGCGCGCTGGCTGGAGCGCACCAAGCCCTTTGCTTAAGTCTTGCACGCGTTGGATGGGTCAGTTTCCCTCTCCTCCTGCTTCGGTCGGCTGGCCAAGATGGCCCGCTAAGATCTCGGGGAGGGGCGGAACTTCCCCGCCAAGGGCAGACACAATGACCACCGTATTGTGAACAAGCATCCCAAGCCATGTGTTTTGGGGCGGGGCATGACCAAGCGAGTCCGACAAAAGCTCACCCCCTAAGAGGGGCCGGTGCCCGCGTGCGGCTGCGGTTTCGATCAAGGCAGCGATTGGCCTCGGGTTTACGGTTGTCTCCATGAACACGGCCGGTATCCGCCGTTCGGCAATCAAGGAGGCAAGCGCTTCGATTTCGGCCAGCGTCGCTTCGGCCTCAGTCGAGATGCCTTGTATCGCCAAAACCTCAAGCCCGTAGGCGTCGCCGAAATAGGCGAACGCATCATGCGCGGAAAGAAGCACGCGCTTCTCAGGCGGGATCGAAGCGACTGCTGCGGTGATCCAGCCGTGAAGGGCATCGGCAAGCGCCAATTCCTCAGTAAGTCTTTCGGCAATGGTCTTGGCGCAATCTGGGGCAAGGGCGGTGAGTTCGGCCGCAAGGAGCGGAAAGGTGGCGCTCCAGCGTTTTGCGTCCATCCAAACATGCGGGTCCGGTTCGCCTGACGCTGGATCGTAAAGCAAAAGGGCCGGAGCAAGCGCCTCGCCCAAAAGAAGCGCCCCCGCGCGGGCCAAAACCTCAGCCAGGCGCCCTTCAAGCCCGAGGCCGAGGGCGACAACCCGATCCGCCTGTCTCAGCCGCGCAATATCGGACGGGCGCGGCGTGAACAGATGCGGATCTAGGCCAGGACCAATGAGCGCGTCGACCTCAACACAGGATTCGGCGATGCGCTCTGCAGGGTCGGCAATCATTCCGATTGTTGCCAAAAACTGCGGTTGGGCAAAGCCCTTTGCCGCCGCCGCAGAGAGATAAGCGCAAGCGAGCAGAACCATGCCAAAAGCTGCACATAATGAGCGAAGCCACCGCTGCGTCCAACGGCCAAGCATCGCACGGTGAGGTCTTTTTAGACCAAAAGGTCGAATCGTTCGCATGTCAGCACGCGTGAAGGGGTTGCAAAGTAGATGCAGGCTCAAGCAGCGCCGCGCACAGTTAGGCACCATCGCAAAACATCACAAAAGGCGTTGCGACCTTAGGAAAGCTTGCGCAGCCGTTCGATGAGACTTGAGGTATCCCATCGCCCGCCCCCCATCGCCTGCACATCTTTGTAAAACTGATCGACAAGCGCGGTTACAGGCAAAGGCGCCCCGATCTCGTCGCCCGTCGATAGGCAGATGGCGAGGTCTTTGCGCATCCAGTCGACCGCGAAGCCAAAGTCATAGCGGCCCTCGAGCATGGTTTGATGGCGGTTGACCATTTGCCACGACCCGGCCGCCCCCTGGCTGATGACTTCGACCACTGCGCGCCCATCAAGCCCGGCCTTCTCCGCAAAGCGGAGCGCTTCGGCAAGGCCTTGAAGAAGCCCGGCGATGGCGATCTGGTTGACCATTTTGGCAAGCTGGCCTGCGCCCACGTCCCCAAGCCTTCGGCAGATTCGCGCGTAGGCAGCCATGATTGGCTCGGCACGGGCGTAGTCCTCAGGCGAGCCCCCGCACATGATGCTGAGAATTCCTTGCTCGGCTCCCGATTGGCCGCCCGAGACGGGCGCGTCCACATAGCCAAGCCCAAGCGCACGTGCCTCAGCCGCAAGCGTGCGCGTAATCCGGGCAGAGACGGTGGTGTGATCAACGAAAACCGCCCCCTTGCGCATGCCCGCAAAGGCTCCCGTTGGCCCGCGGCAGACTGCCGCAAGGTCGTCGTCGTTGCCCACACACGCCATCACAAATTCGGCATCTTCGGCCGCCGCGCGCGGGGTTTCAGCGAGCTTGCCGCGATGGCGGGCAACCCAGGCGTCCGCTTTGGGGCGTGTGCGGTTGTATACGGTGACCTCATGCCCGTTTGCTGCAAGATGCCCGGCCATGGGAAACCCCATCACCCCAAGCCCCAAAAAAGCCACCTTGGCCATCAGTTTTTCTCCTCTTGGTGCGTTGGACTGTGCGTGCGGTCTCGCAATCTGATTTGCCGTGACTGTAAAAAACGCTTAGGGAACGATCCAGACCCTGCGGTCAATAAAGTGTAGAGGGCTTTGCTCATGCGCAGGCTGTTTCGCTGGCTGTTTCGTCTTACCGTTGTTTTGGTCAGCCTGACTGTGCTTGCCGCGCTTGGACTCTATTATTTTCTGTCGCGTTCTTTGCCGGACTACCGCGCGCGTTGGGAAGTTGAGGGGATCTCGGCGCCGGTTGAGATTGTGCGCACGATCCACAATGTCCCCCACATTTTTGGGAAGACCGACGAGGATGTCTTTTTTGGCCTTGGGTTTGTGCATGCGCAGGATCGGCTCTGGCAGATGACGCTGTTGCGGCGCACCGTGCAGGGGCGACTCTCAGAGATCTTCGGGCCGCGCACGCTGCGCACCGACGAGTTGATGCGCAGGCTTGATCTTTACACGCTTGCTCTTTCCTCGGTTGAGGCGCTCGATTCGGAAACGCGCAAGCTGCTTGAGGCTTATGCGCGCGGGGTCAATGCGTGG
>FWWL01008231.1_pt1 | contig 13531 bp, 11 predicted proteins | sample 2228331 | NCBI WGS metagenome assembly FWWL01 (sample SAMEA103939775, study PRJEB20133) | metagenome | reverse complement strand
CGGGCTCCTAGACGGGGCGCGCACGGCGCGCCGGGGCGGGCGCCGCCGCCGTGGCGGAAATGGTATGCTGGTTTCACGCTCCTGGCAGTGCGGGAAGAAAGCCAGTCCATGCCAACCAGACCAGGCGTGCGTCCACGCGCATCGCCCTTACAGCCAACATGCCTACCCTGACCGCCAATGGAATCCGGATCGCCTTCGATACCGCCGGCGATCCCAAAGCCGTTCCCATGCTGCTCGTGCATGGCCTCGGCATGCAGCTGACCGCCTGGCCCGATGAATTCATCGAAGGCCTGGTCGAACTCGGCTTCTATGTCATCCGCTACGATCATCGCGACAGCGGCCTGTCGACCAAGTTCGAGCAGGCCGGCGTGCCCCATCTCGGCCTTGCATGGCTCAAGTCGCGCCTCGGATGGCCGATCAGGAGCCCCTACCGGCTGGACGACCTGGCCGAGGACGCGCTCGGCGTGCTTTCCGCCCTCGGCGTGGCGCGCGCCCATGTGGTGGGGGTGTCGATGGGCGGCATGGTGGGCCAGATCCTGGCCGCGCGCCATCCGCAGCGCGTGCTCAGCCTGAGCTCCATCATGTCCAGCAGCGGGCGCCGCGGGCTGCCCGGCCCGGCGCCGGCCGTGCGCAAGGCGCTGATGCGCCGGCCGGCCGACCCGCACGATATCGACAGCGTGATCGACCAGGCCGTGCATGCCATGCAGGCGATCGGCAGCCCGGCCTACCCGACGCCGGAGAACGTCCTGCGCCGGCGGCTGTCGCGCTCGCTGCGGCGCAACTACTGCCCGGCCGGCCTGGCCCGCCAGATGCTCGCGCTGACCGCCTCGGGCGACCGCTGCGCCCTGCTGGGGACGATCGCCGTGCCAACGCTCGTGATCCACGGCGCGGCCGACCCGCTGGTGCCGCTGGCCTGCGGCGTCGATACGGCAAGCTGCGTGCCGGGCGCGCGGCTGGAGGTGATCGAGGGGATGGGCCACGACCTGCCACCGCAACTGATCGAGCGGCTGCTCGCCTTGCTCGACGCCCATGCCCGGGGTAAGATGTTGCCAGACTCAACACCCCGGCTCTTCGTCAAACAGTGATCACTCAAAAACCTGGCATTGCCATCGTCGCGCCGGCCGGCTGCGCGCTGGACCCGGCCGCCGTCGAGCGCGGCATCGCGCGCCTTGCCGCCCACGGCTGCCTGGTGCGCAACTACTACGACCATTCCTGCATCCATCAGCGCTTCGGCGGCACCGACGAGGCCCGGCTGGCCCAGCTCCACGCCGCCGCGGCCGACCCGGATGTGCAGGTGGTCATGGCCCTGCGCGGCGGCTACGGCATGTCGCGCCTGCTGCCGTCGATCGACTTCGAGGCCCTGGCCGCCAGCGGCAAGATCTTCGTCGGCTACTCCGACCTGACCGCCTTGCACATGGGCCTGATGGCGAAGGCCGGCGCGATCAGCTATGCCGGGCCGATCCTCGCGGGCGATTTCGGCGCCGAGGAAGCGGTCGATTTCACCCTGGACGACTTCTGGCGCTGCCTGGCCGGCCCGACCCACACCATCCGCGGCGAGGCGGCCGGCAACCCCGAGCTCGACCTGCGCGGCACGGCCTGGGGCGGCAACCTTGCCATGCTCGTTTCCTTGCTGGGTACGCCGTACTTCCCGCGCATCGATGGCGGCATCGTGTACGCCGAGGACATCAGCGAACATCCCTACCGGGTCGAGCGCATGCTGCTGCAACTGCACCAGGCCGGCGTGCTCGAGCGCCAGCGCGCCCTGGTGCTGGGCGACTTCTCCGGCTACCGGCTCACGGCCGGGGACAACGGCTACGATTTCGACGCCATGCTGGCCTACCTGCGTGCGACCCTCCCGATTCCGGTGCTGACCGGCCTGCCGTTCGGGCATATCGCGCGCCGGGTCACGATCCCTTTCGGCGCCCAGGCGCACCTGGTGTCCGAGCGCGCCGGTTTCACGCTGACGCTGTCGGATTACCCGACGCTGCGCCATGCCTGAAGGCCTCGCGGCCCACGATTACTACCGGGCGAGCGCCTCGCCCGCTTCCCACGCACCCCTGGACGGCACGCGCGAGTGTGCCGTCTGCATCATTGGAGCCGGTTTCGCCGGCCTGGGCACGGCCGCCTCCCTGCTCGAACGCGGCGAGCGCGACGTCGTCATCCTCGAGGGGGAGGATGTCGGCCACGGCGCCTCCGGGCGCAATGGCGGCTTCGTGTTCGGCGGCTTTTCGCTGGGCGAGCGCGACCTGCATGCGTCGGCCGGGGCCGAGGCCGCGCGCCGCCTGTACCGGCTCACGCTCGATGCGGTCGCCACCATCCGGCGCCGGATCGGCGAATACGGCATCGACTGCGACGTGCGCGAGTCGGGCGTCATCCTCGCCAACTGGTTCGACGATCCGCGCCTGCTCGACGCGCACGAGCGCTTCCTGGCCGAGGAGATGGACGTGCACTGGCAGCGCCTGTCGCGGCCCGAACTGGCCCAGCGCCTGCTGACCGAGCGCTACTTCGGCGGCCTGTACGAGCCGGGCGCCTTCCACTTCCACCCGCTCAAGTACGCGCGCGGCCTGGCCCGGGTGCTGGCGCAGGGCGGCGTCGCGGTCCACGAGCGCAGCCGTGCGCTGCGCATCGAGCGCGCGGGGCAGGGCTGGCAGGTGACGACGGCGAGCGGCCGGGTGCGCGCGCGCGAACTGGTGCTGTGCTGCGGCGGCTACATCGCGCGCCTGCATCCACGCCTGGCGCGCGCCGCGCTGCCGATCGCGACCTACGTGATGACCACCGAGCCGCTGGGCGAGCGGCTGCAGGGGGCGATGCGCACCGAGGCGGCGGTCTACGACACCCGCTTCGCCTTCGACTACTACCGGCCGCTGGCCGACACCCGGCTGTTGTGGGGGGGCCGGATCGCCGTGCGCGAACGCTCCCCGCGCGATGTGGCGCGCCTGCTGCGGCGCGACATGCTCAAGGTCTATCCGCAGCTGGCCGGCGCGCGCGTCGAGCACGCGTGGAGCGGCCTGATGAGCTACGCCCGGCACCGCATGCCCCAGGTCGGGCGCCTGCCGGATGGAATCTGGTACGCGATGGGCTTTGGCGGGCACGGCGTCGCCCCGACCACGCTGGCCGGCGAGGTGCTGGGCGCGGCCCTGCATGGCGACCTGGAGCTGGCGAACCGCTTCGCGCCCTGGGGGCTGCCGCACGCGGGCGGCCCGGCCGGCCTCGCGGCCGCCCAGCTCACCTACTGGTACTACGAGCTGCGCGACTGGCTGCGGCGCTGATGGCGGCGCGGTGGTAAAATAACCGGTTATTCGCAAACTCCGCTTGTAAAGGTTTCCACCAGTGCTATCCACAGCAAATATCACGATGCAATTCGGCGCCAAGCCGCTGTTCGAGAACATCTCCGTCAAGTTTGGCGAGGGCAACCGCTACGGCCTGATCGGCGCGAACGGCTGCGGCAAGTCGACCTTCATGAAGATCCTCGGCGGCGATCTTGAACCGTCGGCCGGCAACGTCAGCCTCGACCCGAACGAACGCCTGGGCAAGCTGCGCCAGGACCAGTTCGGCTACGAGGACGTGCGCGTGCTCGACGTCGTCATGCAGGGCCACACCGAGCTGTGGAAGGCGATCTCCGAACGCGACGAGATCTACGCCAATCCGGAGGCGACCGACGACGACTACATGCGCGCGGCCGAACTCGAAGGCAAGGTCGCCGAGTACGACGGCTACTCGGCCGAAGCGCGCGCCGGCGAGCTGCTGCTCGGCGTCGGCATCGGCACGGAACTGCACCAGGGCCCGATGAGCGCGGTGGCCCCGGGCTGGAAGCTGCGCGTGCTGCTGGCCCAGGCCCTGTTCTCGGACCCGGACATCCTGCTGCTGGACGAGCCGACCAACAACCTGGACATCCATACGATCCGCTGGCTGGAGGATGTGCTCAACGAGCGCAACTCGACCATGATCATCATCTCGCACGACCGCCACTTCCTGAACCAGGTCTGCACCCACGTGGCGGACATGGACTACGGCACGCTGAAGATCTATCCGGGCAACTACGACGACTACATGGAGGCGTCGACCCAGGCCCGCAACCAGCAGCTGGCCAACAACGCCAAGGCCAAGGAAAAGGTCGCCGAACTGCAGGACTTCGTGCGCCGCTTCTCGGCCAACAAGTCCAAGGCGCGCCAGGCCACCTCGCGCCTGAAGCAGATCGACAAGATCAAGATCGAGGAATTCAAGCCGTCCTCGCGCGCCTATCCGTTCGTCCGCTTCGAGGGCGAGAAGAAGCTGCACCGCCTGGCGGTGGAGACCGAGGGCCTGTCCAAGTCGTATGACCGCACGCTGTTCAACAACTTCTCGATCATGGTCGAGGCGGGCGAGCGCATCGCGATCATCGGCGCCAACGGCGCCGGCAAGACCACGCTGCTGCGCTGCATCGGCGGCCAGGACATCACCGGCCTGTCGGCCGACCACGGCACCGTCAAGTGGGCGGAGAATGCCAACGTCGGCTACATGCCGCAGGACCCGACCGAGGAGTTCGCGACCGACCTGAACCTGACCGACTGGATCGGCCAGTGGACCAAGGAAGGCGACGACGACCAGGCCGTGCGCTCGATCCTGGGCCGCCTGCTGTTCGGCGGCGACGAGGTCAAGAAGTCGGTGCGGGTGCTGTCCGGCGGCGAGAAGGGCCGCATGATGTATGGCAAGCTGATGCTGGGCCGTCACAACGTGCTGCTGCTCGACGAGCCGACCAACCACATGGACATGGAGTCGATCGAGTCGCTGAACATTGCGCTTGATAAATACGCGGGCACCCTCATCTTCGTCTCGCACGACCGCGAGTTCGTGTCGTCGCTGGCGACGCGCATCCTGGAGGTGAAGGAGAACGAGATCGTCGACTTCCGCGGCAATTACGAAGAGTACCTGGCGAGCCAGGGCATCGTCTGATCCTGGGACTGGCGGGCCGGCCCGCCTGGACGTGGAGCGGCCCGCGCCATGTGGCCGCTCATGCAATGTGAGATCATGTTCCCTATGAATATCCTACCTATCAAGACCTTCGAATACGACCGTCCGCTCGGCGGGGCCTGCTCGACGGCCGAGGCCTGGGCGCGCACCCCGGCCCAGCCGACGGCGGCCGAGAAGACCGAACTGAAGGAGCGCATCCGCCGCCTGCTCAAGGAGCGCGAGGCGGTGCTGGTCGCCCATTACTACGTCGACCCCGAACTGCAGGACCTGGCCGAGGAGACCGGTGGCTGTGTCTCCGATTCGCTGGAGATGGCACGCTTCGGCCGCGACCATCCGGCCAAGACCCTGGTGGTGGCCGGCGTGCGCTTCATGGGCGAGACGGCGAAGATCCTCAGCCCGGAAAAGACGATCCTGATGCCGGACCTGGACGCGACCTGTTCGCTCGACCTGGGCTGCCCGGCCGACGAGTTCGCCGCATTCTGCGACCAGCATCCGGACCGCACCGTGGTCGTGTACGCCAACACCAGCGCCGCCGTGAAGGCGCGCGCCGACTGGATGGTGACCTCCTCGATCGGCCTGGAGATCGTCAGGCACCTGCACGAACAGGGCAAGAAGATCCTGTGGGCGCCGGACCGCCACCTGGGCGCCTACATCCAGAAGCAGACCGGAGCCGACATGCTGCTGTGGCAGGGTTCGTGCCTGGTGCACGACGAGTTCAAGGGCGTCGAACTGGACCTGCTCAAGGCCGAGCATCCCGGCGCGAAGGTGCTGGTCCACCCCGAGTCGCCGGCCGCCGTGGTGGCCCAGGCCGACGTGGTCGGCTCCACCACCCAACTCATCAACGCGGCGCAGTCGATGGACGCGGACACCTTCATCGTGGCGACCGACAATGGCATCCTGCACAAGATGCGCAGGGCCGCGCCGGGCAAGCGCTTCATCGAAGCGCCGACCGCCGGCAATAGCGCCACCTGCAAGAGCTGCGCGCATTGCCCATGGATGGCGATGAACGGGCTGAAGAACCTGGCCGAGGTGCTCGAATCGGGCCGCAACGAGGTCTTCGTCGATCCGGAAACCGGCCGCAAGGCGGTGCGGGCGATCGACCGCATGCTCGACTTCGCCGCCGCCCGCAAGGTCAAGGCGGTGCCCTCCGGCGCGCTGGAGAACGAAGGCAAGCTGTTCTCGGGAGTGGGCCCGGCATGACGACCCTGCGCAACCCATTCGACGCGTTCGACGACAAGCTGCAGGCGGCGTTCGAGGCCAACATCCTCGCCGCCCTGCTGGAAGACGTGGGCACCGGCGACCTGACCGGCAAGCTGGTTCCCGACGACCGCCGTGCCCGTGCCCGCGTGCTGGTGCGCGAGGCGGCCGTGCTGTGCGGGGCGCCCTGGTTCGAGGGCGTGATGCTGGCGGTGGACCAGGACATCACGATCGACTGGCGCTACGCCGAAGGCGACATGATGGCGGCCGACAGCATCGTGTGCATGATCGAAGGCTCGCCGCGCGCGCTGCTCACCGCGGAGCGCGCCGCGCTGAACTTCATGCAGTTGCTGTCCGGTGTCGCGACCGCCACCCGCAGGTACGTGGACGTGGTCGCGGGCACCCGCGCGGCCATCCTCGACACGCGCAAGACGCTGCCCGGCCTGCGCCAGGCGCAGAAGTACGCGGTGCGCGTCGGTGGCGGCCAGAACCAGCGCATGGCCCTCTACGACGGCATCCTGATCAAGGAGAACCACATCGCGGCGGCTGGCGGCATCACGCCCGCGCTCCAGGCGGCCTTTGCGCTCGACGCGGGCGTCACGGTGCAGATCGAGGTCGAGACCATCGAGCAGTTGCAGGAAGCCTTGGGCGCCGGCGTCAAGTCGGTCCTGCTCGACAACTTCGACCTGGGCATGATGCGCGAAGCCGTCGCCGTGAACGCGGGCCGCGCCCTGCTCGAAGCCTCGGGCGGCATCAACATGGACACGGTACGCGCGATCGCCGAGACCGGCGTGGACCGCATCTCGATCGGCAGCCTGACCAAGGACGTGCGCGCCACCGACTACTCGCTGCGCATCGTCGGGTAAGGCGACCGTCGTTTCCGCCACTGGCGGAAACGACTTTCCGCCAGTGGCGGAAACGACCTTCCGCAATCCCGCCTTCGCGCACTAGCGTCCGCAATGTTTCCACGATTTTCCCGCCAAAGCTGGAACAGTCATTCCCGCGAAAGCGGGAAACTATGCGGAAATTCCAGTGGCCGGCGCATTCCGCTTATTCGCGGTGCCATCGGGACGGGCTGCGCTGCCTGAGTATGGGTTCCCGCCTCCGCGGGAACGACGGCTAGAGTCCGCTTTCGCTGGCGCGCGCCAGCGCGTCGGCGCGTGCGTCGCGCAGCGCCATCGGCATTCCCGTCTGCGAGGCGATGGCGTCGATCACCGACAGCACCTTGCCCGGGTGCGCATAGTGCGTCATGTGTCCGACACCCGGCTCCAGGTGCAGTTCGCTGTGGCCGATCCCGTCATGCAGCCGTTCGGAATGGTCGGTGAAATCGACCACCGCATCCTGGGTGCCGGCGATGACGACCGACGGCACCTGCAAGCGGGCATAGCGCTTGGACAGCGTCATCGCCGAAGGAATCATCAGCGCCGCATCGGCCGCGCTCGCGCGCAACTGGACGGGCCTTAGCATCATCCAGGGGGGCACCTCGCTGAACCGGGCGGGCACCGGGCGGGGCGAGAACATGGTCTTGGCCATCAGGGGCAGCGCCAGCCGTCCCTGGATCGGTGAAATGGTGTAGCGCAACAGGTCGCCGAGCACCGGCAGCGCCAGCGGCGAGACCGCCGGCGCGTCCACGCGCAGGTTCGGGTAGTAGTAGCCTCCCAGCAGCACCAGTCCGCGCACCAGTTCGGGCGACTGCAAGCCCATCGACACCGCCACCAGCGCGCCCCAGGAGTGGCCCAGGACGATGGCCGAGTCCACCCCCATCTCTTGCAGCGCCTTGCACAGCAGGCGCGCCTGGCTGTCGGCGGTCCAGAGCCTGGTGCGCGGACGCTCGCTGTAGCCGTAGCCCGGGCGGTCGAAGGCGATCACGCGGTAGTGTTCCGCCGCCTGATCGAGCAGGCCGGACGCCTGGAAGTCGACCGAGTACACGGCGTTCCCGTGCAGCATCACCACGACCGGCCCTTCGCCGCGCTCGAGGTAGTGCAGGCGTACGCCGTCCACCTCGATGAACTTGCCCTGCGGCGGATGCTCGCGCTCGGCCTGGCGCGTTTTCGACCGCACATACAGCGCGGACGCGACAAGGCCGATGGCGGCGAGCAGGGCGCCCTTTTGCCAGTTGGGCGAGCGCTTCGTCGGTGTGGTGCTTCGGTAGGATTCCCTCACAATGACCCCCTTTGGTTTATCAGTGGAAGTGGTCTTTCAGGCGCATCGGTTTGCAGCAGGTCCGCTACCAGGGGCAGGATATGCTCGGCGGACTCTTCGATCTTGATCGATATGAGCGGATCGGCGCGCGTGCGGCCGAGGTTGATCGCGGCGATCGGCTTGCCCGCCTCGCATGCCATGCGGCAGAAGCGATAGCCGGAATACACCATCAGGGACGAGCCCACGACCAGCAGGGCGTCGGCCGCCTCCATCTGCGCCAGGGCGCAAGCGGAACGGGCGGGCGGGATGGTGTCGCCGAAGAAAACCACGTCCGGCGCCAGCGCCCCGCCGCAGTGCACACAGGCCGGCAAGCGGAAGTCGGTGAGCGCATCCGGTTCGATCTGGGCGTCGCCGTCCGGCAGCGGGGCGGCCAGCGCGTCGGCCAGTTCGGGGTTCGCTTCCTGCAACTGGACCTGGACGAAGGCGCGCGGGAAGCGCGCCGCGCATTGCAGGCACAGCACGGAATGGATGTTCCCATGCAGTTCGAGCACCGCATGGCTGCCCGCCTGCACGTGCAGGCCGTCGACGTTCTGGGTGATCAGGTAGCCGATGCGCCGCCCGTGTTCCAGAGCGCTGAGCGCATGGTGGCCGGGATTCGGCGCCGCGCGCGCCAGCAAGGGCCAGCCGACCATGCTGCGCGCCCAGTAGCGGCGCTGCACGTCCGGCGAGCGCCGGAACTCCGGTCCCTGGATCGGCGTCCTGCCATGGCGCACGCCTTCCCGGTCGCGGTAGCCGGGAATGCCGGAAGCCGTGGACAGTCCGGCGCCGGTCAGCACCAGGGTCCGCGGGTGGCGCTCCAGGAACGCCGCGAGCGTCTCGGCCTGGCCATGCATGTCGAATCCTTCCGCCATCGGGTGCGTCCTTTCCTTTGGATGGGATCGTACCACCTTGATTGCCGGACGCAGAGCACGGTTCCGGCGTTGCCATTTAGTAACAGTCGTTGTCTGGCCGGCCGCGCAATGCTACGATCCGCCCCTTGTTCATGCTGAAAGGATGTCCCGTGCGCCGTTCCCTCCTGCTTCTGTCCGTCCTCGCCGCCCTTGCCACCGGTTCGGTCCAGGCCGGTCCGGTTCCTGAATACATCGGACGCCGCGTGAGCACCCCCCAGGACATGGCGGCGATCAAGAAAGTCGTGGAGGAATTCAAGGCGGCGATCAAGGCGCGCGACACGCGCGCGCTGTCGGCGCTGCTGCTGCACGGCGACATCCTGTTCGCCTCGCCCGCTTCGCCCGAGGCCGTGCGCCGCGCGCGCGCCAACGTGAACGTGCATTCGGACGGGATGCCGGCCGGAGGCTTCGACAGCTTCGCGCGCTTCCTGACCAGTGCCAAGGGGCCGGTGGAGGAGCGCTTCTTCAACGTCAAGATCATCCAGGACGGCCACCTGGCCTGGGTGATGTTCGACTACGACTTCCTGGTCAACGAAAAGCCGGTCAACTACGGCGTCGAGTCCTGGCAGATGATCAAGAACGCCGAGGGCGAGTGGAAGATCGTCACGGTGTTGTGGTCGATGAAGCCGGCACCCGCCCCCAAGCAGTAGGGGAGCGACCGCCCCGGGGAGGCTAGCGCGAGGACACGGCGATCCCGCCCACGATCAGGGCGAAGGCCAGCGCGTGGTAGGCGTGCGGGGCCTCGCCCAGGAAGGCCGAGGACAGGATCGCCGTGAACAGCGGGGTCAGGTTGATGAAGAAGGCGCCCAGGTTCGGCCCGGCGCGCATCACGCCGGCGCCCCAGCAGCGCATCGCCAGGATCGCCGGCCCGATCGCGACGTACAGCAAGGCGGCGCCAAGCGTCCAGCTCCAGTCGATCGCCACGCCGCCCAGTCCCCACTCGATGCCCGACAGGGCGCCCGACCACAGCACCCCGTAGCCCACCTGGGCCAGCAGGAAGGCGGCCCAGTCGCCGCGCAGGGCCGGCACGTCCTTCTGCTGCATCAGCAGCCAGCTGTAGAACGACCACGCGATCGTCGCGAGGATCATGTACAGGTCGCCAGGCACGAGGCGCAGCGCCGCCAGTTGCCCGATGTCGCCCCGGGACAGCACCACCAGCACGCCGGCGATCGAGAGTACGGCGCCGCCCACCTGGCGCCGGCGCACCGGGATGCCGAAGAACATCCTGCCCACGAGCAGCATCCAGACCGGGATGCCGGAGGCGACCAGGGTCACGTTGATCGGGCTGGAGCTTTGCAGGGCCAGGTATTGCAGCGAGTTGTACAGGCCGACGCCGAGCAGGCCGAGCATGCTGTAGCGGCGCCAGTTGGACAGCACGCCGCTGCCGTGGCGCAAGGCGGCGTGTCCGAGCGGCAGGAGGATGAGCAGGGCGATCGACCAGCGCAGCAGGTTCAGCGTCATCGGCGGCACGGCGTCGCGCACCAGGCGTCCGACGATGGCGTTGCCGGCCCAGAGGACGGGCGCGGCCGTCAGCAGCAGCGCCGTGGAAACGGTGAGGGGTTGGCGATTCATCTGAAGACAGAACGGCTCCGGCCCGCGCCTGCGGGCCGGAGATGGATGGTGGCGGGAATCAGCGGCGCGGCGGCGCGAGCACGCTGGGCAGGGCTTTGGGCAGGGTGTCCGGGTAGTCGCGCGAATAGTGCAGGCCGCGGCTTTCCTGGCGCGACAGCGCGCTGTTGATGATCAGTTCGGCGACCACAACGAGGTTGCGCAGTTCCAGCAGGTCGGGCGTGATGCGGAAGTTGCGGTAGTACTCGTCGATCTCTTCCTTGAGCAGCGCGATTCGGTGCTGCGCCCGCTCCAGGCGCTTGGTCGTGCGCACGATGCCCACATAGTTCCACATGAAGCGGCGCAGTTCGTCCCAGTTGTGGGCGATCACCACTTCCTCGTCGGCGTTGGTGACGCGGCTCTCGTCCCAGGCGGGCAAAGTTGGGCTCTCGACCTTCGGCGCGGCGGCGATCTGGTGCGCACACGCGCGTCCGATGACCACGCATTCGAGCAGCGAGTTGCTGGCCAGGCGGTTGGCGCCGTGCAGGCCGGTGCAGGCGGTTTCGCCGACGGCGTACAGGCCCGGAATGTCGGTGCGGCCGGCCAGGTCGGTGACCACGCCGCCGCAGGTGAAGTGGACCGCGGGCACCACCGGAATCGGCTCCCGCGTGATGTCGATGCCCAGTTCGAGACAGCGCGCGTAGATGGTCGGGAAGTGCTCCTTGAGGAATTCGGGATCCTGGTGGCTGATGTCCAGGTGCACATAGTCCAGGCCGCGCTTTTTCATCTCGAAGTCGATGGCGCGTGCGACGACGTCGCGCGGGGCCAGTTCGCCGCGTTCGTCGTGGGCGGGCATGAAGCGCGCGCCGGCGGACGGACCGGCTTCGGGGGGCAGCTTGAGCAGGCCGCCTTCGCCACGGATCGCTTCGGTGATCAGGAAGGACTTGGCGTAGGGGTGGTACAGGCAGGTCGGGTGGAACTGGATGAACTCCATGTTCGACACGCGGCAACCCGCGCGCCACGCCATCGCGATGCCGTCGCCGGTGGCGGTGTCGGGATTGGTCGTGTACAGGTAGACCTTGCCGGCACCGCCCGTCGCCAGGACGGTGTGCTCGGCCTCGAAGGTCAGCACCTTGCCGCTTTTTTCGTCCTGCACATACAGGCCGTGGCAGCGCGGCTGCCCGACGAGGTGCGGGGCGCCGCCTTGCACGCCCTTGCCGGTCAGCTTGTCGGACGTGATGACGTCGATGGCGCAGTGGTGCTCGAACAGCGTGATGTTCGGATGCGCGCGCACCTTCTGCTCCAGCGTGACCTGCACGGCGTGGCCGGTGGCATCCGCCGCGTGGATGATGCGGCGCTGGCTGTGTCCGCCTTCGCGCGTCAGGTGGAAGCCCAACTCGGCCGAGGCGTCGCGGGTGAAGGGTACGCCCTGTTCGATCAGCCATTCGATGGCCGCGCGCCCGTTCTCGACGATGTAGCGGGTCGCCGCCTCGTCGCACAGGCCGGCGCCGGCGACGAGGGTGTCGGCGGTGTGCTGGTCGTGGCTGTCCCCGGAGTCGAGCACGGCCGCGATGCCGCCCTGGGCCCAACTGCTGGCGCCGTCGAGCAGTTCGCGCTTGGAGATGATCGCGACCGTGCGCGTCCTGGCCAGGTGAAGGGCGACGGAAAGTCCCGCAAGACCGCTTCCGACGATGGCGACATCAAATTTCATGGCATTCAGAGTTTTGTACAGAGGCATCACTATAGACGATTTGTGCGCTCCCTGTGGGTGGTCGGTGCATTGGATGAAGGCCCCGGCCGGAGATTCGCGCCCCCGCGGCATGGCGCGTGCCAGGCGGAGAGGGTGCGGCGCCGGCGCACGTTTGCGTCCGCTTAAATCGCGGGCGCCGGAATTTGCGCAAGATCGCTCCTTCCCGTCCCCGAGGACCGGCAGCGCCGAGTCGAAGCGAGCACTACCCATGCGCATACTCCTGACCGATCCGGACCAGGCCCAGGACTGGCCCGCGCCGTTTTTCCGCCTGCGCGAGCTGCTTGGCGCCCTGTCCGGGTTGGCCGGCCGGGACGGCGCAGGCACCAGCCTCGAGTTCCTCGACGCCGCGCCCGGCGGCCAGGCCCGCCCAGGATACGACCTGCTGCACGTGTTCGGCCTCGGTGGCGCGAGCGTCCATCTCGTGGACGAGGCGTTTCGCGCCCGCCGTCCGGTGGTGCTGACGCCCCGCCTCCCGTCCGCCGGGCGCGCCCAGGGGCCGACGGCGACCGGACGGGCCGGCCGGGCAAGGGCGTATCGACCTTGCGCGAGCGAGGCGCACGCCGCGCCGCGACGCGCCGTCGATCTGGCCGACCTCGTTCTCGCCTCCAGCCGCGCCGAACAGGCAAGGCTTGCCGCCGCCTTCCGGATTCCCGCGCACAAGCTGCGCATGCTGCCGGACGGGGTGGCCACGCGCTTCTTCGCCGCCACTCCAGGCGCATTCCGCAACCGGACACGCATCCACCAGCCGTTCGCGCTGATGCCCGCCAGGGTAGCCGCCTGCCACCATCAGATCGGCGTCGCGCGCGCGCTGTGGCGACTTGGCCTGCCGCTGGTCGTGGTCGGCGAGGCGCGCGAGCGTGACGCCGCCTATCTGCGCACGCTGCGCGCCATGCCGCAAGTACGCTGGCTGGGGACGCTCGAGCGCGACCCGGCCCTGCTCGCGAGCGCCTACGCGGCCGCCGCCGTGGTGCTGCTTCCCGCCGCGCCGCACGCGCCG
>FWWL01008228.1_pt1 | contig 13533 bp, 14 predicted proteins | sample 2228331 | NCBI WGS metagenome assembly FWWL01 (sample SAMEA103939775, study PRJEB20133) | metagenome | reverse complement strand
CATTTTTTTCCTCCCAGCCCCGCCGTAAACCGGCGGGGCTGGAAAGACCGCCCTACAAGGGGGCCGGAGGGATGGGGTTAGGTCAGACGACCTCACCCCCGCGTCGGCGAAGGCCGCGCGCCCCACTACGGGCTGTGGCCTGCGGCCTGCGGACTATGGACTGCGGACTGTGGACTGATCCTATCTCCCCCCATCCTCTCCACCAGCGCCTCGGCCAGCGTCCATGCCACCATCGCCTCGCCGACCACGGCCGCCGCCGGGACAGCGCAGATATCGGCGCGCTGGTATGGGGCATCGGCGGGCCGGCCCGTCGCCAGGTCCACCGACCGCAAGGGCCGCTTCGTCGTCGGGATGGGCTTCATCGCTGCCCGCACCACAATGGGCTGACCGTTGCTGATACCGCCCTCTACCCCACCGGCCCGGTTGGACGCCCGCCCGATGGCTCCGTCTTCCCCGACGACAAACTCGTCATGGACACGCGTGCCCGGCTGGCGCGCGTTCTCAAAGGCCGGGCCGATCTCCACCCCCTTCACCGCCGGGATGGACATCACCGCTGCGGCCAGGCGCGCGTCCAGCCGCCGATCCCAGTGGACGTGACTCCCCAGCCCTACCGGCACCCCCGTAGCGATAACGACGAAGACCCCACCCAGGGTGTCCCCCGCCGCCGCGGCGGCGTCTATCGCCGCCCGCATCCGGGCCGCGGCCGCCTCGTCGGGGCAGCGGACATCGCTGTCCTCGGCCCGCCGCCACAACTCCTCCGGCGGCAGGGGCGGGATCTCGGCCACCACCTCCCCGATCGCCTCCACGTAACTGCCAACGACGATCCCGAATTCGGTCAGCAGGAGTTTCGCCAGCGCCCCGACCGCCACCCGCGCCGCCGTCTCCCGGGCGCTGGCCCGCTCCAGCACGGGACGGGCATCGCTCAGGCCATATTTGACCATCCCGGCGTAGTCGGCGTGGCCGGGGCGGGGGACGGTGAGCGGGGGCAGGTCGCCCGCCTCCCACCGCGGCCGCCAGTTGGCCCAATCCCGGTTCTCTATCCGCAGGGCCACCGGCGCGCCGGTCGTCCGTCCGCCGATGACGCCGCTCAGGATTTCCACCCGGTCGTGCTCTATCTGCATCCGCGCGCCGCGGCCGTAGCCCCCCTGGCGGCGGGCCAGGTCGCGGTGGATGGCCTCTACGTCCACCTGCAGCCCGGCCGGTAGCCCCTCCACGATCGCCACCAGACACGGGCCGTGGGACTCTCCCGCGGTCAGGAACCGGAGCATCGGTACCTCCTCAGCGCGCGTTGACAAGCCCTTGTCATCACCTCCACCGGCGCCGGCTTCCCCGTCCATATCTCCAGCGCCAGCGCCCCCTGCTCCACCAGCATCCCCAGCCCACCGACCGCCTGCGCGCCCGAACGACGCGCCTGCTCCAGCAGCCGCGTCCGCGGCGGGTTGTAGACCAGGTCGTAGACGGTAAGATGTGAGGGGACGGGGACCCCGTCGGGCCAGGGACTGCTCTGGACGTCGGGCCACATCCCCAGGGGAGTGGCGTTCACCAGCAGGTCGGCCGCGCGGGCGGATTCCACCACCGTCTCCGGCGTGAGGGACAGGGCGACCAGACGCCCTCCGGGTGTCCCGCCATCGGGGAGGGGCACGGCCTCCAGGTCGGCGACGAGTGCCTGAGCGACCGAAAGGGTTCGGTTCAGCACCACCACCTCCGCCGCGCCCGCCCGCCGCAGGGCAAAGACCGCGGCACGGGCCGCGCCTCCCGCCCCCAGAATCACGGCGCGCACCCCGGTCGGGTCCCGCCCGGCGCGGCGCAGGGCCCGGATGAACCCCTCCGCGTCGGTGTTGTGGCCGATGAGGGTCACCTGACCCCCATCTTCCCGCGCCACGGCCACCGTGTTGACGGCCCCCAGCGCGGCCGCGTCCGGCGCCAGACGGTCCAGAACCGGAATAACTGCCCGCTTGTGCGGGATGGTGACGTTGACCCCGCGGAAGCCCAGGGCGGCGATCCCCCGAACGGCGGCCTCCACCTTCCCCGGCGGGACCGGGAGGGGGACGTAGCACCAGGGAAGCCCCAGCGCCTGGAAGGCGGCGTTGTGCATCACCGGCGAGAGGCTGTGCTCCACCGGCCAGCCGATCAACCCGACCAGTTGGGTGCGTCCGTCTATCATCACGGGCCTCCCATCAGGTGTTCCATCACCGGGATGAAATTCGGGAAGGAGTCGGCGGCGCAATCCATGCCCTCCACGACGGTCGGGCCGGAGGCGACCAGTCCGGCCACAAAGAGGGCCATCGCCAGCCGGTGGTCATCATGGCTGGAGACGACGGCCCCGTGCAACGGGGTCGGCCCGGTCACGACGAAGCCGTCGGGAAGGGGCTCTATCCGGGCGCCCATCCTGCCCAACTCCTCCACGACGGTGGCGATCCGGTCGGTCTCTTTGACGCGCAGTTCGGCAGCGTCCCGCACCACCGTCCGGCCGCGGGCCTGGGTGGCGGCGACGGCCAGGATGGGAAATTCGTCTATCATCCGCACGACCAGGTCGCCGCCGATCTCCACCCCTTCCAGCGCCGAGGAGCGGACGGTCACATCCCCCACCGGTTCGCCCCCCTGCAGGCGCTTGTTCGTCACCGTGATGTCGGCGCCCATCGCCCGGAGAACGTCCAGCAGGCCGGTACGGGTGGGATTGAGGCCGACACCGCAGACGGTGACCCCGGAATCCGGCACCAGGGTGGCAGCGACCAGGAGGAAGGCTGCCGAGGAGAGGTCACCGGGAACGGTCAAACTCAGGGTTTGCAGAGGGTCAGAGGGAGGATGGATGGCGACGGAGTTCCCTTCTCGCCGGATGTCGGCCCCCATTGCCGCCAGCATCCGCTCGGTGTGGTCGCGGGAGGGGGCCGGTTCATGGACGACGGTGGGGCCATCGGCCAGGAGGCCGGCCAGCAGGAGGGCGCTCTTGACCTGGGCGCTGGCGACCTCCAGACGGTGTTCGCAGCCCCGCAACGGCCGCCCCCGGACGGTCAGAGGGGCGTGGCCGTCGGTGTCGGTGATATCGGCGCCCATGCGGCGCAGCGGCTCCACCACCCGACGCATCGGGCGGCGCAGCAACTGAGGGTCGCCGGTCAGGACGGCCTCCAGGGGCTGGCCGGAAAGGGCCCCCGCCAGCAGGCGCATCGTCGTGGCCGAACGGACGCAGTTCAGGGGCGTCGCCGGTTGCCGAAGGCCGCGCAGCCCCCGGCCGACAACGGTCAGCACGGGGGTGCCGTCTCCTCCGACCGAAAGGGCGGTCTCCACCCCCAGGGCCTGCAGACAGCGGAGGGTCGCCTCGCCGTCGCCGGTGAGGAGAGGGCCCTCTATCCGGCTTTCCCCTTCGGCCAGCGCGCCCAGGAGCAGGGCGCGATGGGAAATGGACTTATCGCCGGGCACCCGTGCGCGGCCGCGCAGGGGCCCCGATGGATGAACGGTCACTCGGCTCATTTTTTTCTCCGTAAAGGTGACAACGGTATGTGTCGTGCAACGGGCTTTGCACGCCACTCCGCTCCGTGCGCACTAAAAACGGTTGCGCGCTGCCCCGCCCTTACGAACGGTGTCAGAAATCCGTGCGTTTCTTTCCCCGGACATTTCCAGCCGCCGCCGACGGACGGCGGCCAGGGCGGCCTGCAGGGCATCCTCGTCTCCCTGCTCTATCCACCGCGCTATATGGTCCAGGTGTAACTGGCATGTCCGGAGCGCGTGGAGCACCATATCCGGGTTGGTCAGCAGGATGTCCGTCATCATCGTCACGTCGCTGCCTGCCAGGCGGGACGTATCGCGGAACCCCGAGGCGGCAACTGTCCGCGCGGCTGGATGGTCGGCCAGGACCTCTTCTGCGGCGGCGACCAGAGCACAGGAGAGCAGGTAGGGCAGATGGCTCAGGAAGGCAACCCAGCGGTCGTGAGCACAGGCATCCAGCACCAGAGGGCGTGCGCCGACCGCGCCAGCGATTTCCCGTCCCAGGGCCAGCGCCTCCGGCGACGTGCGCGGCAGGGGGACCAGGATGAAGGTGCAGCCCCGGTAGAGGTCGGGGTCGGCGGCCTCCAGGCCCGATCTCTCCTTCCCGCACATCGGATGACCGCCCAGGGGCTGGACGTGGGCAGGCAGACGCTCCATCGCGGCCAGGACGGCCCGTTTGGTACTTCCCAGGTCCATCACCAGGCAGTCCGGCGGCAGGAAGGGGGCTATTTCGTCCAGTTGCCGCAGGATGGTACGGACGGGCGTCGCCAGGATGACCGCATCGGCCTCCCGGACACCGTCGGTGAGGGAAGTCGTCCCCTCGTGGATGAAACCCGCCATCCGGGCCATCTCCACGGTCTCCGGCCGTCGCGCTACGCCGATGACCCGCCGACAGTGACCCTGGAGAGCCCCGGCTATGGAGCCCCCCATCAGCCCCAGCCCGACCACGGCAACCCGGGCTTCGGTCAGGGGTTTCATTGGCCGTTCCCGCTGGCGGGGAGGTCCAGGGTCCGCCCGACGGCCCCGGCGACGGTGCGCAAACTCGCCATCAGCGCGGCGAAGCGGGCGGGCGTCAGGGACTGGGCGCCGTCGGAGAGGGCCTTTTCGGGATGGGGATGGACCTCAATGATGAGTCCGTCGGCACCGACCGCCACTGCGGCGCGGGATACCGGCTCCACCAGTTCCCATTTGCCCGTACTGTGGCTGGGGTCCACCATCACCGGCAGGTGGCTGAGTTGTTTGACCAGCGGGACGGCACTGATGTCCAGCGTGTTGCGGGTGTAGGTTTCAAACGTGCGGATGCCGCGTTCGCAGAGGATGACCTGGCCGTTGCCCTGGGCCAGGATGTATTCGGCGGCCATCAGCCACTCCTCTACGGTGGACATCATCCCCCTCTTGAGAAGCACCGGTTTCCGGGTCTGTCCGACGGCCTGCAGAAGCGAGAAGTTCTGCATGTTGCGCGCCCCGATCTGGAGGATGTCGGCGTACGCCGCGACCAGGGGGACGGATTGGGGGTCTATCACCTCGGTCACGACGGGCAGACCGGTCGCTTCCCGCGCTTCGGCCAGCAGTTTCAACCCCTCCTCTCCCAGGCCCTGAAAACTGTAGGGGGAGGTGCGGGGTTTGAAGGCGCCGCCGCGCAGGATATGGGCGCCGGCCTCTTTGACAGCCCAGGCCGTCTCCAGCAACTGTTCGCGGCTCTCCACGGCACACGGCCCGGCCATCACGACCAGCACCTGTCCTCCGATGGGGATCCCGTTGACCGGGACGACCGTATCTTCGGGATGGAATTCGCGGCTGGCGAGTTTGAACGGCCGGAGGATGGGCACCGTCCGCTCCACGCCCTCCATCCGTTCTATCTGCTCCCGGTCTATGGGACGTCCGTTGCCGATAATCCCGATGATGGTGCGCTCCGTGCCCTGCGAGAGATGGGTTTGGTAGCCCCTTTCTTCTATTCGGGCGACCACGCGGGCGATCTGATCCGGGGTGGCTTCTCTCTTCATCACGACAATCATCTCCCTTCCTCCTGGGTTATCTGACCATCGGTTCCTCTCCCGCCATCGGCGTTGTGGCGGCCGGATAGGAGCCGAGTAATTTGACGAACGAAGAACGGCGCAACAGCCCCATAATCGCCGCTTCACAGACAGGGTCCTGCCAGTGTCCCTCAAAATCCAGGTAGAAGATGTACTCCCAGGGGCGGTTGAGGCGGGGACGGGATTCAATCTTGGTCAGGTTGATGCCCCGGACGGCGAACTCGCCCAGGCATTCGTACAGCGCCCCGGGGCGGTGGCGGACGGAGAAGATCAGGGATGTTTTGGAATACGGCGCCCGAGGGGGGTCATCCAGGGAAAGGACGAAGAAGCGGGTGTAATTGAAGGGGAAATCCTCAATGTCGGTGGCGACGATTTCCAGGCCATAGAGTTCGGCGGCCAGGGCGCTGGCGATGACCCCCACATCCGGCTCCGGATTTGCTGCCAGGTCGCGGGCGCTACCGGCGGTGTCAAAGGCGGGCTCCGGTTCCAGCCCGTAGCGGCTTAGATACCGCTGGCATTGTGCCAGCGCCTGAGGATGGGAACGGACGCGCCGGAGGTCGGCCAGACGGGTGCCGGGGAGCGCCAGCAGCATATGGCGCACCCGCAGAACCGTCTCGGCATAAATCCGCAGGTCCCGCTCCATGAGCAATTCGTAGGTGCGGGTGACGGAACCGCTCACCGCATTCTCCACCGGCACCATCCCGTAGTCCGCCTCGCCGTGCTCCACGGCCGCGAAGACCTCGTCCAGGGTATCGCGGGGGACACTCTGCACCTCCGGGCCGAAGAACTGCCGGATGGCCTCTTCCGAGTAGGCGCCGGCCACTCCCTGAAAGGCGACTCTGGTCATCTCCCCCTCCTTCCCATGGCGAAGTTTATTCATACAAAGCCCAATCCGGGCGCAGGTTACGGGCCTGGCCCAGATAGACATGGCGGATCCGTTCCGGTGGCAGGTCGGTATTCCACAGCACCAGCACGCGGATACAGCGGGGGAGGCTGCCGACCACGGCCATTTCCTGCACGCACAGCATCGGCACCTGATTCCAGCCCATCTCGCGGGCGGCCTGGGCGGGGTAGGCGGCGTCCAGGTCGGGGGAGGCCGTGAAAATGACGGCGGCGACCTCTTCGGCGCGCACGCCGTTGGTCAGGATGATGCGCTCCAGGAGTTCGCGCGTGGCGGTGAGGATGGCGTCGGCGGTGTTGGCTTCCGCGCAGGTCGCGCCGCGGATCCCCCGACAGGCTTTCTTTCTCCACCAACAGAGCAGTTTCATCGCCCTTCTCCGGTGTCAGGTGATAGTCATCTCTGCAGGATAAAAAAAGAACGTGGAGCGGTTGCTCCACGTTCTTTTTTTGCTATCTCGGGCCGAGCCTGCTATCCTACCGGCTCGCCACCCGGCGCGAAGCAACCGCGCCCCCGAAGGCGGGTGGCAAAATACCAGTAGTAATAGCCGGCAGAAGGATGAGTGAGTTGGGCCATAGTTAGCCTACATGATATTCAGAATGGCTTTTTTGTCAAGTCTCTGAAGCCGGAGGGTGAACCCTCCGGGTAAGGGTGGCTTTCAAAGCCGCCCCTACAGCATAACCCTGCTGCGCAGGCTGTAAGGGCGACGCATACATTGCCCTTCCCGCTGCGTTTCGTGGCTCGCTATGAGCAGCCCCGAAGGGGCTTCCGCTTTGAGCCCGACGGTTTAGCGTCGGGCGGAGCATACCCTGTCCCAACTCAAGTCCGAACTTCAGGGTTGTTGCCCTACCCCATTTTCCGGCCTTTTGGTATAATAGGCGCGCTATGAAAACGATTGCCCTGATTCTGGATGCCGACGACACCCTCTGGGAGAACAACGTCTTCTACGAAGAGGCTATAGACGCCTTCGCCGCGCGGATGGCAGCGGAGGGATTTGACCCCCAGCGCGCCCGGCAGACGCTGGCAGAGACGGAGCACGAGCGCGTCCCCATCTACGGCTACGCGCCGCAGGAATTCGTCCGCTGCATGCAGGTGGCCTATCAGCGCCTCTGCCGGGCGGACGGGCGCCTCCCCCGCCCGGAGGTGGAGGCCGAGATTGAGACCATCGGCCAGCGGGTGATAGAGTACCCCATCATCCTGCTGGACGGCGTGGCCGAGACAGTTGCCCGGCTGTCCCGCTACTGCCGCCTCTTCCTGCTCACCAAGGGCGACCCCGAAGTGCAGCGCCGCAAGGTGGAGCGTTCGGGACTGGCCCCCTATTTTGAGGCCATCCACATCGTCCCGGAGAAGGGGCCGGAGGTGCTGCAAGGCCTGCTGGCCCGCCACAACCTGGACCCGGCCCGTACCTGGATGGTCGGCAACAGCCCCCGCTCCGACGTGAACCCCGCGCTGGCGGTGGGCATCGGCGCGGTCCACATCCCCTACCACCGCCCGTGGGCTTTTGAAGAAGTCCCCGTCGCCGATCCGGAACGAACGGTCACCCTGAAACGCTTCACCGAACTCCTGCATCTCTTCCCCGAACCGGAGGACAACCAGTGATCCGTGCGGTGATTTTTGACTGGGGCGGCGTGCTGATGCGCACGATGGACATCCGGCCGCGCGCGGCCTGGGAACGGCGATTGGGCCTGCCCCCCAACGGCCTGGCCGACCTCTTCTTCGGTACGGAAGCCTGGGCTCAGGCCGAGCGGGGAGAGGCCACACTGGAGGACGTATGGGCGGAAATCGCGCGGAGATTGCCGCTGAGTCCGGACGACCTGGCCGCGCTGAAGTGGGATTTCTGGGCCGGAGACCGTCTGGACGAAGACCTGCTGGGGGTCATCCGCACCCTGCGCCGGAAGGGGATACGCGTGGGCCTTGTGAGCAATTTCGCGGCCGAACTGGCCCGCCTCCTGACCGACCTGGGGGTGCGGGAACTCTTTGACGCCGTCGTCATCTCCGCGGAGGTGGGCACCACCAAGCCCGATCCGGCCATTTACCGGCGCGCGCTGGAACAACTGGGGGTATCGCCTCCGGAGGCGCTGTTCGTGGACGACTGGCGGCCCAACGTGGAGGCGGCCCGGCGGTTGGGGATGGCCGCCGTCCACTTCCGGGGCACCGTCTCCCTGCAGCGGGCTCTGGCAGAGGCCGGGTTACCCGTCTCCCCGCCCGTCGTCGGCCCCGTCCCCGGCATCCGGGCCGTCATTTTTGACTGGGGCGGGGTGATGGCCCCGCTGGACTTCCTGTCCCGTTCCGCGGAGTGGGAAGCGCGGCTGGGATTGCCCACCGGAGCGCTGGACCAGGCCCTCTGGGGGCCGGAGTGGAAACGGCTGGAGATCGGCGCCATCTCCCAGGAAGAGTACGACCGTCATCTGATACGCGCCCTGCGGCTGCCGGACCGGGAAGCCCTCCGGCGCTTCTACGAGGAATACTACGCCGACGATGGCCTGAACCGGGACATGGTCGCGGCGGTTCGGGCCCTGCGGGGGAGATACCGGGTCGCTATGCTCACCAACGCCTTCCCCGGCCACGCGGAGAGCCTCTACCGACGGCACGGTTTTGACCCCCGCGCCGAGTTTGACGTCTATGTGAACTCCGCCGAGGTGGGGCTGGCCAAGCCCGACCCGGCCATCTACCAGTTGACGCTGGACCGGCTGGGGGTCCGGCCCGCCGAGGCCGTCTTCATAGACGACCACGTCCGCAACACCGACGCCGCCCGCCTGCTGGGAATCCACACCATCACCTGCACCGACCCGCATACTGCCCTGGCCGACCTTTCGGCTATGCTGGGACATCCGGTGAAAGGAGAGAAATGAAATCGCCCGACATTTCTCGCGTTGTAGATATCTTCTTAACCCTCCCTCCGGAAGACCAGGAGGAGATTTTTCAGGTTGGTGCAACGTTTCGGCGGATAGACCTGGAGAAACAGATCGCGCGCGCCCAGGAACGCCTGCGCCAGCTGGAAACAAAGTACGGGGTAACTCTGGAAGAACTGGAAAGGCAGGGGCTACCAGATGACGCCGATTACGAAATGCACGAGGACTACGTGGAATGGCATTACTGGGCCACCTTGCTCAAAAAGGCACAGCAAACGCTGGATTTGCTGGCGGACTTCTCCAGAGTGAACGAGTAAGCGCGAAATGCGGGCGCGGATACTGGCCATCTACGCAAGATACGGCGACTATATTGCCGAAATTGTCCCGCTGAAGGTAGAAGACGAGTATCTGAAGATCGTGATCCGCTTCCCGGATGGCTCCACTTTGCGAGTGACCGAAGAATGGGACAGGGGCAAATTGGTGCACTACAGTTACTTCTGGCTGACGCCGGATAACCATCTCAAGACCGGTTGGGATAACTCGCCTCATCACAAACGGTTGGAAACATTCCCCCACCACAAACACATCGGCGATCGGAGAAACATCCAGCCGTCATTTGAAACGTGTTTAGAAGAGGTGATGGAGATTGTCCTGCGGGAGTTGCTCGCCACGCAAAGGTGACTTTTTACCCGCTGGAAGAAGTCGGGGGATATGAAGACCAGAATAGAAATCAACCCCAACATCCTTGTGGGCAAGCCCGTAATCGCTGGTACGCGCGTTCCTGTATACCTCATCCTGAATCTGCTGGCTTCGGGGTATAATATTCCGCGAATCATAGAAGCGTATCCCGGCCTTACCAAAGAGGATATCCGGGCCGCCCTGGAATACGCGGAAAGAGCACCGAGAGGCCCATTTTGATCAGCATCCCAATGGAGATGTCTCAGGAGGGCCCAATGACCACCCAACCTGCCATTGAAACCTCTGGATTGACCAAATACTACGGCCGCTCGCGCGGTATCGTAGACGTGAACTTGCAGGTGGAGAAAGGGGAAATCTTCGGCTTCCTGGGCCCCAACGGCGCCGGGAAGACCACCACCATCCGCCTGCTCCTGGACCTCATCCGCCCCACCCGCGGCCAGGCCCGCGTCCTGGGGCTGGACCCCCGGAAAGAAGGGGTGGAGGTCCGCAAGCGGGTGGGCTACCTCCCCGGCGAACTGGCCCTCTACCCCGACCTCACCGGCCGGCAACTGGTGGAATACGCCGCCCACCTGCGCAACGGCGTCCCCCGGCAGGAGATCGCCCGCCTCGCCGACCGGCTGGACGTGGACCTGAACCGTCCCATCCGCACCCTCTCCCACGGCAATCGGCAGAAAATCGGCCTGATCCTGGCGCTGATGCACCGCCCGGAACTGCTCATCCTGGACGAACCCACCACCGGCCTGGACCCGTTGATGCAGCAGGTGCTCTACGAACTGCTGGACGAAGTCCGTCGGGACGGCCGCACCGTCTTCTTCTCCTCCCATATCCTGCCCGAAGTGGAGCGCCTCTGCGACCGGGTCGGCATCCTGCGGGAGGGGCGCCTCATCGCCGTGGAGACCGTCTCCGGCCTCAAGGCGCGCGCCCTGCGCCGGATGGACCTGGTCTTTGACCGCCCCGTGGACCCCGAACCCTTCCGCGCCGTCCCCGGCGTGACGGAAGTGACCGCCTCCGGCGACACGCTCCACGTCGCGGTGCAGGGGAGTCTGGACCCGCTGATCAAGATGGCCGCGCAACACACCCTGCTCAACATCGTCACCTACGAACCGAACCTGGAAGAAGTGTTCCTCGCCCTTTACCGGGAAGGAGGCTCCCATGCTGCGTAGCGTCTTCCTCAAGACCCTTTACGACGGGCGCAGGGCGATCCTGGGCTGGAGCCTGGGACTGGGCGCCCTGGGGCTGTTCGTCGTCCTCTTCTACCCGTCGGTCAAAGAGGCTGGGGCCTACTACGACCAGATGTTGCAACTCATGCCCCGCGAGTACCTGGTCTTCCTGGGCAACATCACCTCTTTCACCCGCATAGACGGCTACATGACCGCCTCCCTGCTGGTCTACCTGCCGCTGGTGCTGGCCATCTACGCCATCGGCCTGGCGGTCGGGCTGGTGACCGGGGAGGTGGAGAGCGGCACGATGGACCTGCTCCTGGCCCACCCCCTGCCCCGCTGGCGGGTCGTGCTGGAGAAATATGCCGCGATGGCGACGGCGCTCCTTGCCATCTGCCTGATTTTCGGCCTGATCCTGCTGGTCAGCGGCCTGACCATCCGTTCCCACACCCCCGACCTTCCCCCCGTCCGCTGGCTGCTGGCCGGGCTGAACGTCTTCCCGCTGACGCTCTTCTTCGGATCGGTGGCCTTCGCTCTGGCCTGCGCCGTCCGCGGGCGCGCCGCGGCCGTCGCCACGGCTACCACGATCGCCGTGGGCAGTTTCATCCTCAACGGCATGGCCCCCCTCTCCGAAAAGTTGCAACCCCTGGAGAAGTGGACCATTTACTACTGGTACACCGCCAGCCAGCCGTTCACCACCGGCATCATCCCGGAGCACGTCTTCATCCTGCTGGGACTCTCCCTCCTCTGCCTGGGGACAGGACTCATTGGCTTTGAACGTCGGGACGTTATCCCCTGAAATCCTTCTCCTCCTGCGCGTTCTGGCCTGCCTTTACGCGCTGGTCACCCTCTGGCTGGCCCTCTACGGCCTGCACAGTTGGGCGCTCTTTTTGCTGTACTGGCGGCATCGGCGACGGCCCCCCACCCTACCGGCGGTCCCGCCGGACCGGTGGCCCGTGGTGACGGTGCAACTGCCGGTCTACAACGAACGGCACGTCATCCGGCGGGTGATAGACGCCGTGGCCAGGCTGGACTATCCCCGCGACCGGCTGGAGATTCAGGTGCTGGACGACTCCAGCGATGAGACGACGGGCATCGCCGAGGCGCGGGCGGCGTACTGGCGGGAGCGGGGGGTGGATATCCGTGTCCTCCGTCGCCCTGACCGGATGGGCTACAAGGCCGGGGCGCTGGCCTGGGGACTGACTCAAGCGCGGGGGGAACTGATCGCCATCTTTGACGCCGACTTCTGCCCGCCCCCCGACTTCCTGCGGCGCACCGTCCCCCACTTCCTGGCCGACCCGCGCCTGGGGATGGTCCAGACCCGCTGGGCGCACCTGAACGCCGACTATTCCTTCCTCACCCGCGCCGAGGCGCTGGCGCTGGACGGCCATTTTGTGGTGGAGCAGACGGCGCGCAGCCGCGCTGGCCTGCTGATGCACTTCAACGGGACGGGGGGCATCTGGCGGCGGGCCTGCATTGAGGATAGCGGCGGCTGGCAGAGCGATACCGTCTGCGAGGACCTGGACCTCAGCTACCGCGCGCAACTGCGGGGCTGGCGCTGCCTCTTCCTGCCCGACGTGGAGAGTCCGGCGGAACTCCCGCCGCAAATGCTGGCCTTCAAACAGCAACAGGCCCGCTGGGCGCAGGGGTCGGTACAGTGCCTGCGAAAACTGGCCCGGCCGCTTCTCCGGAGTCTCCACGTGGGGATCGGGCAGAAAATCGCCGGCCTGCTCCACCTGAGCGGCTACCTGATCCACCCGCTCCTGGTGCTGCTGCTCCTGCTCACCCTCCCCACCCTCTTCGTCCCCAGCCCGCTGCAGCGGGTTTCGGGCCTGCTGGGGCCGATCTGCCTGGGGCCGATCCTGGTCTTTGCGACGGCGCAGCGGGCGCTCTACCGGGACTGGCCCCGGCGCCTGCTGGCCTTCCCGCTCCTGACGCTGGTCGGGACGGGGGTCGCCTGGAACAACGCGCGGGCGATCGGACGGGGGATGGTCCGCTGGGGCGGGGACTTCGCCCGTACGCCCAAATTCCACCTGGAGGGACGGCGGGGGGACTGGCAGAACAGCCGCTACCGGCTCTCCGGGGACCGATCGGTGACGGGGGAGATTCTGCTGACCCTCTACGCCCTGGGGACCGCGGCGGTGGCCTGGGAGTTGGGCCGGGTGGGGGTGATCCCGTTCCTGCTCCTCTACGCGGCCTCTTTCGGACTGGTGGCGGGAGTTAGCCTCTATGAGATGCGGGGACGTTTAACGGCACCGGGTATGGGGAAATCGGGGATTGCTTTTTTGCGAAAAATCCGGTAAAATGGGATATGGGAGGTGTATGATGCTCACTCGTCCTCGTTTGATGATCACCCGCCTGATCGTCCGCAACTATCGTTCGCTGGCGGATATCTCCCTGGAACTTCG
>FWWL01008227.1_pt1 | contig 13539 bp, 15 predicted proteins | sample 2228331 | NCBI WGS metagenome assembly FWWL01 (sample SAMEA103939775, study PRJEB20133) | metagenome | reverse complement strand
AAAATGTTCTTAACACAGGTGTTGATATAATAATTACGAGAAATGTTCCAAGGAAAAGTGAGAATGAGTGACGAACTTTTCCATCCGCCAAATTTAAAATTGGAAGAAGTTAGTGTTGATTCATTAGCTTACATCGGAGATGCGGTGTATAACCTGTATATAAAATTAAAGATATTCAAAAATATGAAACTTAGTGATTTGAACAAACTTATGAACAGGTACCTTTCTAAACATGGACAAGCTGATGCACTTGAGACTATTTATCCGCATCTTGGTGAAGATGAATTAGATTACGTTAGAAAAGGTATAAATTCAAAAGGTGCAAAAAAACATGGCAACGATCCAATTTATAGGAAAAGTACAGGGTTTGAAGTTTTAGTAGGATATCTGTACTTAACAAATAAAGAAAGATTAATTGAGATTCTTGAGAAAATAGTTTTTGAATAAAAAAGTGCCGGAGGTTTTCCTCCGGCTAATGCCTGTGAATCTATCTGATCCGCCTTTTTAAAATATACATTAAGAAAAGTTATTTTACGCTTTCGATTCCCTTTTGTATTGCTTGTTTGTTGATTTCAATAAGTGCTGCTTTTCCGCCGGAAAGTTTTTTCTCTATTGCTTTGTAAATACTTTCAGCGGGCAATACGTTTGTTGCTCCAACAACTGCACCGAGCATAACCATATTCGCAACTTTTAGGTTACCAAGTTCATCGGCTACATCGTTGGCTGCAATTTTAAACACTTTTATATCTGTTCTTTTTGGTTCTCTATCAATAACCGATTGATTTAATAAAAGGTATCCATCTTTTGCAACCGTTCGTTCAAATTTCATAAGTGATGGTATGTTCATTGCAACGATTATTTCTGCAGTATCTACGACAGGTGAAGCAACGTCATCGTCGCTAATAACAACAGTGCAATTTGCGGTACCGCCACGCATTTCAGGACCGTATGATGGGAACCACGTTGTTTTTTTACCTTCAATCATAGCGGCGTAAGATATTATCTGTCCCATCAACATTACACCTTGACCACCAAAACCTGCGAATATCATTCTGTAAGTCATTGTTCTTCACCAACCTTGTCAATGAATACACCAAGAGGATATTCTGGAACCATATGTTCTTCCAACCACTTTAATGAGGTTACTGGGTCAAGTCCCCAGTTTGTTGGACAGGTTGAAAGAACTTCTACCATACCAAATCCTAACCCATTTACTTGTGCTAAGAAAGCTTTCTTTATAGCTTTCTTTGTCTTTTGGACGTCTTGAGGAGTGTTAACTTTTGTTCTTGCCAAGAAAGCTACTCCCCTTGTTTCTTTGATTATTTCACTAACATGTAGTGGATAACCATCGTTTTCAGCTTTTCTTCCATATGGAGTGGTCGTTGATTTCATACCTAAAAGTGTCGTTGGTGCCATCTGACCACCGGTCATACCGTAAATAGCGTTGTTTACAAAGATGGTTGTTATTTTTTCGCCTCTGTTTGCAGCATGAACAATTTCCGCTGTACCTATTGCACCGAGGTCTCCGTCGCCTTGATACGTAAATACGTACCTATCTGGAAGCGCTCTCTTCATACCAGTTGCAACCGCTGGTGCTCTTCCGTGTGGTGCAACTGTTGCATCCATATTGAAAAATTGGTACGCAAAGACAGAACATCCAATCGGTGCAACAGCGAGCATTTTTTCACGGATACCGAGTTCATCTATAACTTCAGCAATCAATCGGTGTATAACTCCGTGCGTACAACCTGGACAATAGGTAAATTCTTTCTGTGTTAAACTTTCAGGTTTTTTGTATAGTAATTGTGCCATACTCATTACCTCCCAAGAAAGCTTTCGAGTTTTTCGAGTATTTCCGTTGGTGTTGGAACAACGCCACCAAGTCTACCGTAATACTCAACTCTTGAATGATCCTTAACTGCAAGTTTAACATCTTCGAGCATCTGTCCCATATTCATTTCAACGTCGAAAACAAGTTTTTTACCTTTGGAAATTTCCTCAAGTCTTTCATACGGATATGGCCACAATGTTATAGGTCTAAATAATCCGACTTTGATACCTTTCTTTCTTGCCTCATTAACAACGCTTTTAGCAATTCTTGCAACCGTACCGAATGCTGTAATAACTACTTCCGCATCTTCTAACAGATATTCTTCCCATCTTTTTTCTTCTTTTTCTATCTTTTTATACTTCTCAATCAATGCTAAGTTCATCTTTTCAAGTTCGTGTGGATCGATATCAAATGATACAACTATGTGTTTTTCTCTTCCAATAGCTCCCGTAAGTGCCCAACTGCTGTGGTCTGGAAGTTCTTCAAGAGGTCTAAAATCTGGAAACTCAACCGGTTCCATCATCTGACCTATAACGCCATCCGCAATAATAGTAACTGGGTTTCTGTATTTATCGGCAAGATCAAAGGCAAGTACTGTAAGGTCAACCGCTTCTTGAACTGTTGACGGTGCTAAAACTATTGTTTTGTAATCCCCATGGCCACCGCCTTTTGTTGCTTGCCAATAGTCACCTTGGGATGGTTGAATATCTCCAAGTCCAGGTCCACCACGAACAATGTTAACAAAAACTGCCGGAAGTTCTGCACCAGCGATATATGAAAGTCCTTCCATCATCAAACTGAATCCTGGAGATGATGTAGAAGTCATAACTCTTTTTCCTGTACAGGCAGCACCGTAAACCATATTAACTGTTGCTACTTCACTTTCAGTTTGCAAAAACGTTCCATTAATTTCAGGCATTCTCTTTGACATATATTCTGGCAATTCATTTTGTGGAGTTATTGGATAACCGAAGAATAATCTACAACCTGCTCTTATAGCGGCTTCACCAATTGCTTCAGTTCCTTTAACCATTACTCTTTCAGCCATTTGTATTCCCTCCTCAAGCTTCAACTTCTCTATAAACAGTTATACAAACATCAGGACACATATTGTAACAAAAACCACAAGCGATACATTTTTCGGGGAATTTCGCTTCAGCTGGATGTACTCCCTTAAGGTTGAACTCATCGCTGAAACCAATAACTTTCATAGGACAAGCGTTAATACAAAGTCCACATCCTTTACAGCGTTCCGTATCGATCTCAATTCTTCCTTTTACCTTAGGCATCTTCTTCCCTCCTCACAGTTCCATCTTCAAATATCTTTTGATTTTAAAAACAGGGTATTTCAGTTCTGTTCCGTTCAAATTCAAAAAGTCTGGAACTACGGTGTATTTAACGGGTATCTCCAAAATCTCGGATACTTTTTGAAGAATTTCTTCACCTTTCCTGACGATATCGATATTTGTTTCGTAAGAAAGGTTGGCGTTGTTAATGAGATAGTCAAACTTTAGTCTTGCAACAGCTGAAAGCTGATGATAAGTTTTAATGATACCGTCAACAGTTGATGTAAACGGTCTTTGAATGTTTACAACCAAAGAGATTTCAGTGTCTGTAAGGTATGGTTTTAGATAACCAAGTACGATAACACCGCTCTCTTCACCGCCAACGTCTAAGACTGTTCTAAAATTTGGATTTGAAAGGTATCCCATCGATGCTCCCGTTATAACCGGTAAATCAGAAGTTTTCAGTGCACCTGCAGGATATATAGCCTTTACACCATTTCTTTCTAAAATATCCGAAAGATCTCTACTTCTAAAATAAGGAGAAATTATATCTGCATCGACTAAAGCTACGTTTTCATTTTGCTCTCTAAGGTGTAAAGCGTAATTGATTGCAAGTTCTGATTTTCCACTGCCAAAAAGTCCAACAAAAGCAAAGTTTTTTTTACTCAATGTTTAAGCACCTCTTCAGAATATTTTTTTGCCTTCTCATATCCTTTCAAAACCCTCAAACCTCCAAGTGCCAAAGCTTTTTCTTCATCTCCACCTGGAAAGACCAAAATAGGTGCTAAGAAAGAAGTGTATTCGGTTAACCATTTAACCATAAAGTCTTTGTCGTAAGCGAGCCCACCTGTGAGAACTATAGCATCGACTTCACCTTTCAAAACTGCTGACATTTTTCCTACCCATTTAGCAATTTGATACGCCATTGCTTTATAGACGAGTTCAGCGTATTTATCTCCATTTCTTATTCTGTTTTGAACTTCAAGACCATCATTTATGCCAAGATAATCAACCATTCCACCTGCACCCTTTATTTTCTTTTTCATTTGATCGAGGGTATATTTACCAGAATAACAAAGGTCTATGAGTTGTGTAAGTGGTAAAGTTCCACTTCTTTCAGGTGTGAATGGACCATCACCGTCCAAGGCGTTATTAACATTAATTATTCTTCCTTTCTTATGAGCACCTATCGAAATTCCACCCCCCATATGAACGACTATTAAGTTCACATCTTCGTAATTCTTCCCGAGTTGAGCCGCAGCTCTTCTTGCCGTAGCTTTCTGGTTAAGTGCGTGGAATATAGAACGCCTTTTAAACATAGGGTGTCCTGTGTATCTTGCTAAATCTTCCAGTTCATCGACAACGACAGGGTCAACTATAAAGGCTGGAATATTAACTACCTTTGCGAGTTTGTGAGCGATAAGTGCCCCCAAATTAGAAGCGTGTTCTCCATTCTTTGCACTTTTTAAGATTTCAAGCATTTCTTCATCGACTTCGTAAGTACCACCTGGAATTGGGTCTAAAAGACCACCACGACCGACAATAGCTGAAAGTTCTGAAAGTTTAATACCAACTTCATCTAAAAACTCTTTCACAATCTTAGCTCTGAATTCAAATTGATCTGTTAATTTGCGGAATGGTGCGAGTTCTTCTGAAGAATGTCTTAAAGTTTTTGAAGATATCATATTTTCATCTTCAAAGACAGCCACTTTTGTACTTGTTGAGCCAGGATTTATGGCTAATATCTTCATTTTCCATCACCTACCAATAAACAAGACAATGCAAGAGAAAGTAATTTGGTTTCATCACTATCAGCCCTTGACGTTAGAGCTACAGGACATTTTGCACCAACAATAGCTGAAGCAACTCTTGCTCCACCCAAAAATACCATCGCTTTATAGAAAATATTTCCAGCTTCGATATCAGGCATAAGTAAAATGTCTGAATCTCCAGCGACAACACTTTCAATTCCCTTGTGTTTAGCAGCTTCAACTGAAACTGCGTTATCAAGTGCAAATGGACCATCTATAATGCAACCTTTTATTTGCCCCCTATCAGCCATCTTCGCAAGGATTGCTGCATCGACAGTTGCTTGCATCTTTGGGTTAACTACTTCGATAGCACCTAAGACTGCAACTTTAGGTGTTTCTAATCCTAAAGCTTTTTTAGCAACGTAAAGTGCATTTTCGACAAGGTGGATTTTTTGTTCAAGGTCAGGAGCAACTGTCATACCGGCGTCTGTAACGATAAGAAGTTTGTGATAATTCGGTGTTTCAAAGATACTTACAAGCGACATTGTTCTTCCCGTTCTCAGACCATACTCTTCTTTTAAAACGTTTTTCATCAAATCTCCGGTTTTTATGTTTCCTTTCATTAAGAAATGGCATTTTCCTTCCGCAACAGATTTAACTGCATCATCACCGGGGTTTTTCGATTCTACAAATTCAAATTTAGAGATATCTACACCCACTTTTTGGGCGGCTTTTTCCGTCTTTTCTCTATTTCCAAAAAGTACCGGCTCAACTATTCCTTCGTTGTATGCCATTTCAACAGCTTTGAGAACAACGTCATCATCTGACGCAGCGATAGCAACTTTTTTTCTTCCTTGTGATTTTGCAAGTTGGAGTAATTCGTTTAACGTTTTTAGCATTTTCCATCACTCCATTTCTTTGGAGATTCTTCACCTGTTAAAACCCTCAGTGCCCCATAGGCTAACGCTTCCATTTCCATTTCGCCTGGAACTACAAAAATTGGACTGAATTTGTAAATGTATTGTTTTATCATTTCAACAAATACATCGCTGTACGCCATACCACCGGTTAGCACTATTGCATCAACTTTTCCTTTGAGAACAACAACCATTGCACCAATTTCTTGAGCTATTTGATAAGCCATCGCTTGGACAACTTTATTAGCTTCTTCTGTATTCATTTTCAAAGCTTCTCTTAAATCGTTAGTTCCCAAATACGCAACGAGTCCACCTTTTCCTACAAACATTTTTTTCAATTCAGCTTTTGTATACTTTCCAGAATAAGCGAGTTTAACCACATCTCCAACTGGTAATTCGCCTGTTCTTTCCGAACTAAATGGTCCTTCATCGTTTGCGTTGTTTACATCTATCATTCTGCCTTTTTCAAAAGGAGCAACTGATATTCCGCTTCCAAGATGTGCAATAACCATATTGAGTTCTTCAAATTTTTTACCAATTTCTTCAGCTATCATTCTGCCGACGGTTTTCATATTCTGGATGTGGGATAAGCTTTTTCTTTCAATATCTTTTATTCCAGATAATCTTGCCTCGGGAATCATTTCGTCAACACTGACGGGGTCAGTAATAAAGACCGGAATATCTTTTCCAGATGATTTGCTAAGTTTATAACCAATAATTGCTGCAAGGTTCGATGCGTGCTGAACTGGAGATTTATTCTCAAGATAATCGACCATTATTTCATCAACAGTAAAGGTTCCTGATTCAACTGGCGGTAAAATCCCACCTCTGCAAGCGATAGCGGAAAGTTCTGAAACTTTTATGTTGTGCTTTTCCAAAAACTCCAATATCTGTTTTTCTCTTAGTGGAGCTTGCTCATTAACAGTCTTGCATTTGTCAAGTTCTTCAACTGGGTGAAATATAGATTCAACTATTTCTCTATTTTTTCCATTAAAAAGCGCAACTTTTGTGCTTGTTGCACCAGGATTAATTACCAGTATTTTCATACACCAACAACCCCTTTTTCGTTGCGTATTCAATAACAACTTCTTTCAATCTCTTTATACCTTCTCTTATCTTTTCTTCAGGCGGTAGACAGAATGAAAGCCTCATCGAAGAGCTTGGAGTATCGTCAGTTGTAAAAGCTTGACCGGGTATGTAATAAACCTTCTTTTCTTTTGCTATTTCAAACATTTCCATTGTGTCAAAACCTTCAGGGAGAGTTAACCAAACGAAAAGTCCTCCTTCAGGTTTTGTCCACTTTACACCGGGAATGTCGGAAAATTCCTTTTCAAGTTCTTCTAACATAATGTTCTTTTTCTTTCTGTAAACTTCTATCGCACCCTTTATTTGTTCAAGAAGATCGTATCGTTCAAGATACTTTGCTGCTATTCTTTGGTTAAGACTTGGACTGCAAAGGTCAGCTGCTTGTTTAGCTATAGTAAGTTTTCGAATAAGTTCAGGATGTCCTATGATAGTTCCAATTCTCAAACCAGGTGTTAACACTTTACTAAATGTGTTCAAAAGTAGTACACGTTCCATTCCAGCTAATTTAAACAAGCTTGGCAAGTGTTCACCTTCGAACCTTAGCATTCCGTAAGGATCGTCTTCCACAACCAAAAGATCATATTTATTGATGAGTTCGACGAGTTTTAATCTCTTCTTATGAGACATTGTAACTCCGGCTGGGTTGTGGAAGTTAATAACTGTATAGATAAACTTAACTTTTTTGATTTCGCCGGTTTGTGTAAGATTTTCCAAAACTTTTTCAAGGTAATCAACGTTCATACCATCTTCGTCGAGAGGGATTGTTATGAACTTTGGAAAGAATGTTCTGAACGCAGAAGCAGCACCCAAGTAAACGGGATCTTCAACAATACATATACTATCTTTGTCAAGAAATATTCTTGCAACTAAATCGAGTGCCTGTTGTGAACCCGTTGTGAAAAGCATATTCGAATGTGTTAACCCATCAATACCATAAACTTTGCTAAAAAATTTTGACATTTGCTCGGCTAATTCAGTATCTCCTTCCGTTGTATTGTATTGAAGTGTATACTTGTAATCTTTTTCGATAACTTCCTTGGCAATTTCAGCAAGTTCGTGTCTTGGGAAAGTTTCTGGATCAGGTACTCCACCACCAAACGAAATAGAGCCTGGAACTGAAGCGTACTTTAGAAGTTCTCTTATAAGTGAAGATTTTAAACTTTTCCCAATTTCTGAGTATAGGTTTTCGTAATTCATTAGCCACCGCCTCCTTAAAATTTTGTCCCACTTCTAATTTAGCAACATTGTGCCACAAAAAGTTAATAAACATACGATTTCTTTTCTTTGGATTTATTACGTGTAGCTAAAGACACCTTGTGTGCAATTTTTTTCAGTATGAAAAAAAATGCTTGCAAAAAATTGCAAACAAGAAATATTGTATAATAGGAAAAGATGTTGTAGAATATAATTGTATTATCATCACAAAAAGGGGAGGTAGTGTATTATGGTAAAGAAACATCTGTTGTTAGCTCCTGGTCCAACACCGGTACCTCACGAAATACTCTTAGAAGGTGCAAAAGAAACGATTCATCACAGAACTCCAGAGTTTGTAAAGATTCTTGAAGAGACGCTCGAAGATATAAAGTACGTTTTCCAAACACAACACCCTGTTTATGTTCTAGCTTCTTCAGGAACTGGTGCACTTGAAACAGCGGTCGTTAACCTTGTAAACCCAGGCGAAAAAGCAATCATTGTTGAAGCGGGTAAATTTGGTGAAAGATGGGTTGAAATTGCAAAAGCTTACAGAATCAATGTTGTATCGGTCAAACTCGAATGGGGAGAAGCGGTAACCCCTGAAATGATAAAGAAAGCACTCGATGAAAATCCAGATGCTAAAGTTGTTTTCACAACGTACAGTGAAACATCCACTGGTACAGTTATCGATCTCGAAAGTATCGCTAAGGTTACAAAGGACACTGATGTTGTACTTGTTACAGATGCCGTTAGCGGATTATTAGCAGAACCTCTTAAGATGGACGAATGGGGAGTTGATGTTGTAGTTTCTGGAGCACAAAAAGGTTGGATGTTACCTCCTGGAATTGCATTTATAGCTATAAACGACAAAGCTTGGAAAAAGGTTGAAAATACTCAAAATAACTCATATTATTTCAACCTGAAGAAATATAAAAAATCCGCTCCAGATAATCCTTGGACAACACCTGTTAATTTGATCTATATGCTCAACAAAGCTGTTAAGATGTTAAAAGAAGAAGGTATGGAAGAAGTTTGGGCAAGACACAAACTTTATGGTGAAGCAACAAGAGCTGCTGTTAAAGCGCTCGGATTAGAATTATTCTCAAAGAGACCTGGAAACGTCTTAACAGCTGTAAATTCACCGGTTCCTGCTGGAAAGCTCACAAAAATAATGAGAGACAAATACGGTGTCACAATCGCAGCTGGTCAAGATCAATACAAAGATTCAATGTTCAGAATTTCTCACCTTGGTTACTTAACACCATTTGATATAATCACAGGTATTACAGCTTTAGAGTTCGCACTCAAAGAACTCGGTGTTGATGTACAAGTTGGAAAAGGAGTTTCTGCAGCCCTTGAAGTTCTTTGCAAAGGGGTTGTTGGAAAATGAGAGTGCACATAAATGATCCGCTTGATAAAGAAGCAACCGAGAAGTTAACTGCAAACATCAAAGCGGAAGTTACTTCTTACCATCTTGAAAAAGAGGATTTATTGAAAGAAATTGAAAAGATAGATGTCTTAGTTGTCAGAAGCGCAACAAAGGTTACAGCTGGCATAATTGAAGCTGGTAAAAATCTAAAGATAATCGCAAGAGCCGGAACAGGTCTTGACAATATCGATGTTAAAGCAGCTGAAGCGAAAGGAATAAAGGTAATAAACACACCAGGTGCAAACAGTATCTCAGTTGCAGAACTTGCAATCGGAATGATGTTAGCTTGTTCAAGACATCTTGTAAGAGGTACGAACGATCTAAGAGATGGAAAATGGACAAAGAAACAACTTGAAGGTCACGAAGTTTACAAAAGAACAGTTGGTATAATAGGCTTTGGAAATATCGGAAAAGAAGTTGCAAAAAGACTTTTAGCGTTCGATATGAGAGTTTTGGCTTACGATCCATTTGTCAAAGAATGCGATATGCCTGTTGAATTAGTTGACCTTGAAACGATTTACAAAGAATCAGACTATATTACAATTCACGTTCCATTGACAGCTGAAACGAAAAACTTGATAAACAAAGAGACGATCTCAAAGATGAAAGACGGAGTAATAATTGTCAACTGTGCTCGTGGTGGAATAATCAACGAAGCCGATCTTTATGAAGCTCTCGTTTCAGGAAAAGTCTACGCTGCAGGTCTTGATGTTTTCGAGGTTGAACCACCAACGGATGAACTCAGAATGAAGCTTTTGGCTCTTCCAAACGTTGTCGCAACACCACACATAGGAGCGTCAACATTCGAAGCACAAGAAAGGGTCGGAATGATTCTTGTAGACAAACTTATCGAAGAGTTGAAATAATTTTTGGATTTGTACGCATCAAGAAAAGTGGATTGTTCCATCGAGGGAAAAGACTTAACAAGACGACTCCGCAGACGAAAATTATAATCTTACAGAATAGTTCAAAAAAAGCGGTGCGAGTCGGTTTGCACCGCTTTTTTTCTTCAAGTCGTTATCATTCGCAGGTTACAAGTGTTAAAATTTTTAGTTACCACAAAATTTATCTTCCCATCATTTCCCATTTTCCCGCCTTTTCTTCCATACCGTCCCATCTGTTATCACTCTTGACAAGCGATTGCTAAATAAGTATAATATAATTGCCAAACGAAAAAGAAACATCTGACTTGAGGAGGTGGGATTATGTTGGCAAGGAGAAGAGAAGACTTCTTTGAACCATTTGTTGAACTTCAAAGGGAGATTGACAGACTCTTCGATGATTTTGTAAGACCATTAAGAACTATTAGTTATCTTCCAAAAGTAGACGTATATGAAACGGACGACAACGTTGTCTTAGAATTCGAAGTACCAGGAGTTAGCAAAGAAGATTTGAAGATTTCATATTCAGATGGTGTTCTCAAGGTCTGTGGTGAAAAGAAAGCTGAGAAAACTGACGAAAAGAGAGACTACAAGATGGTAGAAAGATATTACGGAAAGTTTGAAAGAAGTTTCATACTTCCAGAATACGTAGACCCGAAAAAGATTAGTGCAAAATATACTGATGGAGTTCTGAAAGTAGAGATTCCAAAGGTTGAGAAGAAAGAAGAAGAGATCGAAATCAAAGTTGAATAAGAGAAAAATCCGGCGAAAGCCGGGTTTTTCTCTTTCCCATCATCTCCCATTTCGTCCCATAGCTCCCATCTTGTCCCATTCTCTCCCATAGTCTCCCATCTCGTCCCATTCTTTCCCATCACTCAAAAACCTTCATCACTTCCAACTCGACTAATTCTCTCCATTTTCCTTTTTCAACATCTAAAATAAGTTGTCCAATTCTGATTCTTAGAATTCTTGAGTAGTTAATTCCTAAGAATTTTGATATATTCTTTATTTCGTGGAACTTTCCTTCCGTTATAACTATCGAAACCACGTTAGGTTCAATTTGTTTAACCTTTGCAGGGGCATAAGTAGTATCTCCCAAAACCAAACCGTCTACAACCGTTTGAATTTTCGTTTTTGAAAGCTCAATAGTTTCGTCAGAAAAAACCAAGTACTCTTTTTCTATTTTTTTCTTTGGAGAAGTAACTTTGTGTGTGAAATTCCCATCGTTAGTTATTAAAAGCAACCCTTCAACATCTTTATCGAGTCTTCCTACGATATGAAGATGCTTCCTGAATGGGTGGTCAATAAGTTCTAGAACACTTACGCCATCGTCGTTCGTTGCTGAAGATATATATCCTGACGGTTTATTTAGCTCTATATACACGTTTCTAAGTCCCACAACAACTTCTCCATCAAGTCGTACTACATCGTTTTCTTTAACATATGTACTTGGATCAATAACAATAATATCGTTCACAGTAACCCTTTTGCTTTTTATTAGCTCTTTAACTTCTTTTCTCGACCCAACTCCAGCATCTGCCAGAAATTTATCTAATCTTATCCCATCTTTTCCCATCACTTCCCATCTTCTCTCATCAACGCCTCTATCACTCTCACAACCCTAACGTTTTCTTTCACATCGTGAACCCTAATGTAATCCACGTCGTTCAGTGCACAGTAAGCTGTGATAGCTAAGGTTCCTTCGAGTCTTTCCGATGGTGGAAGCCCATCAAGTATCATTCCTATCATCGATTTTCTACTGGCACCTATCAAAATAGGGTATCCCAACTCTTTAAACTCTTTTATTCTTCTCAAGATTTCCAAGTTATGTTCCAATTTTTTCCCAAATCCGATACCCGGATCGAGTATTATCTGTTCAACTCCGTGTACTTTAGCAAAGTTTATTCTTTCAATGAAATACTCTTTTATCTCCTTGACAACATCATCGTACGTAGGATTTTGTTGCATATCTTTGGGGGTTCCTTTGATATGCATCAAAATAACTGGTGCTTTACTTTCTGATACAACTTTAACCATATCAGGATCAAAAGTCATTGCACTTATATCGTTAACTATGTCAGCTCCTGCTTCCAATGCCTTTTGTGCAACTTTTGCTTTGTAGGTATCAACTGAAACTTTTATATCGAAATTCTCTTTTATTATCTTTATTGCAGGAACTACTCTGTTAAGTTCTTCTTCTAAAGGAACTGGATCTGAACCTGGTCTTGTGCTCTCACCACCTACGTCAATTATCTCAGCTCCTTCTTGGATTATGCGGTTAACTCTTTCAAGCAATTCATCTATCTTTACTCTACTGCCTTCATAAAACGAATCAGGTGTGACATTTATTATCCCCATCACCTTCATCCTCATAACCTCCCATCACTTCCCATTTCCTCCCATCTTCTCCCATCTCTTCCCATTCTTTCCCATCACACATTAAACCTAATTGTTATTATATCCCCATCTTCAATTACGTGGTCTTTACCCACGAGCTTAACAAGTCCAGCATCTTTAACCGCCTTTTCAGATCCTAATCTCACAAAATCATGGTATTTGATTATTTCCGCCCTTATAAACCCTCGTGCAAGGTCTGAGTGAATAGCTCCTGCAGCTTCAACGGCACTGCTACCTTTCTTCAACGTCCAAGCTCTGACTTCATCCTTACCAACTGTGAAGAAAGAAATTAAACCGAACTTTTGGTAAAGAGCTCTCGAAAGTCTTTGAATACCTGTCTCTTCGACTCCAAGCTCATGCAAAAGTTCGTTTCGTTCTTCTTCACTGAGTGAGTTAAGTTCCATCTCAAGTTTTCCACAGAGTTCTACGTAAGCGAAATTGTTTTTTTCGCACAATTCAACGACTTTTTCTTTTGTCTCATAACCTTTTTCTTCAAACTGAGTTTCATCCATATTGACAACTACACCAATTGGTTTAATCGTTGCAAACGAAAAACCGCCAATCATCTTTTTTTCATCTTCCGTTAGTTCAACTGTGGAAAGCAGTTCTTCTTTTTCCAAAACTGGTTGGAGTCTCTTCAAAAGTTTTAATTCCATCTCTTCTCTTTGTTCGAGTTTTCTTTTTGCGTTCTCAAGTCTTTCGATTCTTGTTAAGACGAGTTCTAGGTCTCTCAATATAAATTCATCAACAGTTGCTTTCAGCTGTTC
>FWWL01008226.1_pt1 | contig 13539 bp, 12 predicted proteins | sample 2228331 | NCBI WGS metagenome assembly FWWL01 (sample SAMEA103939775, study PRJEB20133) | metagenome | reverse complement strand
CTTCGTTCCTTCGTCACTACGACGAAGCCCAGATCCTCCTTAAATCACAACCTCAAATCTGTGCCATTGGTGCTGACGGCGGACATACGTAATGTTCGCAGCCCGCAGCGTGGGTCTGGGCCAGAGCCCTCTCCACGAGACAACCTCGTTGCGAGCTATCACAAATTACAAGATTTAGAGCTGGCAACGGTGCGAGATCGACGGGCTGAAGGCCTGGCTGCCCGAGCAGTAGGCACTGTCACGTTCATTGCAGCGGGTTTGCAAACGGCGATGCCAAGGGGGCCATTCCCCGGGCGCTCGCAATATCGCTAGCGGCTACTTTCCTGCCTTCATGTGGTGTCAATCTTGTGACGGACGGGCTCGGTTGCATGACCGCATGTGCAGCAACGTTGGTGGTGGCGGAAAATTCGTGTGAGCCGCGCCATCCTCCAAAAGCTGGCGCCGTAAAACTTTCTCGAAGGCCCTGATTGGTTTTTTCTGCGAGGGGTATGCTCGCCCGCTGCGTATCTCTTATGTGCTCTGCCAGACACGCGATCATCATGGGAGGTTGAACGATGATGCACCCTGTTGCCGCCGTGACGCAAAAGCGGTGTGCCCGCCACGGCACTGGCGTCCAAGCTCGGCCTCAGGTGATCGGCAACCGAGCGGTACAGACCCGCGTGCCACGCACAATATGAATCATCAAATATTATCGAAGTCTGGCCGGTGCCTCTTTCGCGTCGAACCTGCTCCTGTGAGCGGACATACAAATGGGCCGCCGCGAACTCAAAAGGATTTTCTATGAACCACCTTATCGAACGACGCGATTTGCTTCGTGCAGGCGCGCTCGGCGCTGCCGGTTTAAGTCTCACCGGTCTTTTCCCCGCATGGGCACAAACCGGCTCGGCCGGACTATCGCCAAATATGCCGACACTCACCGGGCAAGATCTCCATCTTAAGGTTGACCATAGCGCTTTCGCTGTCGGGGGCCGCACCGGTCACGCCATAACAATGAACGGCGTACTGCCGGCTCCCTTGATCCGCCTCAAGGAAGGGCAGAAGGTGCGTATCAGCGTCGAGAACGCGCTTGACGAGGATACGTCGATCCACTGGCACGGCCTGATCCTGCCGTTTCAGATGGACGGAGTGCCCGGTGTGAGCTTTCCGGGTATCAAGCCGAAGACGACCTTCGTTTATGAGTTCCCGATCAAGCAGTCGGGCACGTACTGGTATCATAGCCACTCGGGTCTGCAGGAGCAGCAGGGCCACTACGGTCCGATCGTGATTGATCCCGCCGATACCGATCCGGTCGCCTATGACCGCGAGCACGTCATCGTTCTCAGCGACTGGACGTTCCTGCACCCGCATGCGCTCGTCACCAAGCTCAAACAGGAGGGAGGCTATTTCAATCGCCAGAAGCAGACCTTGGCGGGCCTGCTGCGCGACGGAGATCCTGAAGAAAAGATGTCACTGTCCGACCGTCTGATGTGGGGCAAGATGCGCATGGATCCCAGTGACATCTCGGATGTCACGGCATCGACCTATACCTACCTGATCAACGGCCATGGACCGAAAGAGAACTGGACCGGGCTATTCCGACCGGGAGAGCGCGTGCGGCTGCGCTTCATCAATGCTGCGACGATGACGATCTTCAACATTCGCATTCCAGGCCTTCCAATGACGGTGGTAAACGCTGACGGCCAAAACGTGCGTCCGGTGACCGTCGAGGAGTTCCAGATCGGCAACGCCGAAACCTACGATGTTATCATCCAGCCCACCGAAGATAGCGCTTTTACTCTCGTCGCGGAATCGATCGACCGCTCGGGCATGGGTCGCGCAACGTTCGCCCCCCGCCTGGGGATGACCGCACCGGTTCCGCCCCTGCGCCCCCGTCCAACGCTCAGCATGAAGGACATGGGCATGGGCGGGATGGACCATGGCTCAATGGCGGGCATGGACCACAGCTCGCACGGCGCTGCCGCAACGGCTGGTGCAACGGCATCGATGGCGGGAATGGATCATGGCTCATCTGGTTCGATGGGCGGCATGAATATGCGAGACAAGTCGCTGGTCCCGCCAACCGTCAAGGTTGGCGTGGGGGTCGACGCGATCGCAATGGCGCCTGTCGACCGGACCGGAGACCCAGGACTCGGGCTTGAGGACGTGGGCCATAAGGTGCTCACATATCGGGATCTGATGTCGCTCACGCCAAATCCCGACAAGCGGGCGCCTACGCGCACCGTCGAGGTTCACCTGACCGGCAACATGGAACGTTTCATGTGGTCGTTCGATGGCGAAAAGTTCAGTGAGGGCGTAGAGCCGATCCGCTTCGAGCGGAACGAACGGGCCAGGGTCGTGCTGATCAATCATAGCATGATGACACACCCCATTCACCTACATGGCCACTTCTTCGAGGTCGTAAACGGTCACACAGGAAGTCACCCGCTCAAGCACACAGTGAACGTCCTTCCTGGTGCGAAGCTCACTTTCGATCTCACCGCCGACGCGCCAGGAGACTGGGCGTTTCATTGCCATCTGCTGCTTCACATGCACGCTGGCATGTTCCGCGTCGTCACCGTCCGTCCGCTTGAAGGAGAGGCGGCATGACCCGCATCTTGATCCTGCTTAGCGCCACCGCGCTTGCATCACCGGCACTCGCACAGGCCAACAACCAACAGCATGCAGCACACTCGGCAACCGAAACACAGGCTGCGCAGACCACTCCCTCTAGCGATCCGCACGCGGGACACACCAGTGCTTCCGAACCTGCGGACGACTCCCATGCAGGACACGAGATGCAGCCCGCGCAGGAGGCACCCGATCCGCACGCTGGCCACCGCATGCCGGTGTCAGAGCCCACTTCAGGTCATACGGCGCAAGGCCACGAGCCTGGCATTCCCGACCCCCCGGTTGGCCCACCGCCCCCGGCGGCGCTCAACGGCCCTCGTAATGCAGCAGATGCGATGTTTGGGACCGGGGTGATGACCGATGCCCGAGGAATTTTGCGTCGCGAGCATGGCGACATTACCACTTACAACGTCCTGATCGATCAGATGGAAAGCCGCATCACAAAAGGCCGCGACGGCTACTTTGTCAGTGCCCAAGGATGGTATGGCGGCGACATTGACCGGTTGTGGCTGAAATCAGAGATCGAATCGGATTTCAGGGAAAAGCCCGAGCAGGCTGAGGTCCAAGCGCTCTGGAGTCATGCGCTTGACCCCTGGTTTAACCTACAAACCGGCATCCGCTATGATTTCGAGCCCAGCCCGGAACGTGCGCATCTGGTCGTCGGTATCCAAGGTCTGGCCCCTTACTGGTTCGAGGTCGATGGCGCGCTCTTTCTGTCTGATAGGGGCGATCTTACGGCTCGTTTCGAGGCCGAATACGACCAGCGCATAACACAACGGCTGATCCTTCAACCTCGGGTCGAAGTCGACTTCGCGCTGCAGGACGTGCCAGAAATCGGTGTTGGTTCTGGCTTGTCAAAAGCGGAGGTCGGGCTCCGACTGCGCTACGAGATTGTCAAGGAATTCGCGCCTTACATCGGCGTGGAATATAACGAGACTTTCGGCGATACGGCTCGCTTCGAACGCGCGGCGGGCGGGGACGTTTCGCATCTGAGTTTCGTGGTTGGCATCCGGGCCTGGTTCTGAGGCCGAAGCGGGGGAGCCGGGAGGTTCCCCCTTACCCGTATGCTCTAATCGGTATTTCAGCCGTGCCGCGCAAACACGCTCTGGCGGCCACCGGTGGTGAAAGCTATGACCTTGTAAGCGTCGCGTCGTCCGTCTGGCGTTTCCATCCCGGGTGAACCCGCGGGCATCCCAGGGACCGCCAATCCGATTATGTCAGACGGCTTCTCGCGCAGGAGCCGTGAAATGTCCGCCGCTGGCACATGTCCTTCGCTGACATATCCAGCAGCCTCTGTAGTGTGACAAGACGCAAGCTCAAGCGGCACCCGCAGACGCGCTTTGACAGCGGCCATGTCCTCCGAATTGATCAGCGTGACCGTGAAGTCGCCTGTTGATTCCATCCGGTCGGCCCAAGCCGTACAACAGCCGCAATTTGGATCCTTATGTACCATGATCGGCACCCGTTTCGGCGCTGCTGCGCTGCACGCGCTGATCAACCCGCCCATCACGGCGAAAAGTCCCACCGCGCGTACGCTGCCCACAAAGTGACGACGGCTCAAGAGCAGGGTGTCCATTTAATTGTCCTTTCTAAAATGCTAGATTATGGTGGAGATGGGCACGATCAGAAGCGCCACCAAGTGATGCGGGGCTCCCGGCGGCCGGCCGGGTCGGATGCGACCCCGTATAAAAGCGGCGCAGGTATGGTTCCAAGCAGGCCGCGGGTTAACGGTCCTAAGCATGCAAGCCGTGCCACGAAAGCTCCCGGGCGTAATTGGCTAGTGAGATGGCTAACTGACCACCGACAATCCAACACCTATTCTCAGGAAGCTGTAGTTCTCGTGCGCAAGTCGACAACTTGGTCCTGAACAGACCCGAAGGCATCCAACGCAACATCCCTGGCGAAACCTTCCCTTCAGTCTCCATGATGGATATACGCGCGAAGCCTCGCCGCCCCTTGCGGAAGCGCGTTTGGGACAAGCTGATTGGCGTCTGTCCCTCGAGGGGCAGCCCGAACCTGCCGGGTAAACATCGTTGATCGGCGTCACCGATCCACACTCAATCAGGGGCTCGTTTGCCTCCTCGCCGTCTCCAAGAAGTCGGACGATGGGGTTGCCGCGCTCGGTCGAAATCTTAGTGTAAGGGCACTTGTGCTTCTCAACCAGGAAACCCGCCCCTTCGAGGCTTCAGCGGTCGCCTAGTCGTAAATCGCTCTGAAGCCCGACAACTACAAATTTTTCCCTCTATTTGATGCGACCTGCGCCTCGGCGCGTTTACGACGCGCGGGAGCATCGAAGGAGAACGATGATGAAGAAAGCTCATATCGCCACAGCTGCCCTTGTACTCGCGGCCACCATGCCTGCCCTCGCCCAAGGGAACCCACAGGGCATGGATCACAGCAAAATGAACCATCGCCAGATGAATCACTCGGCAATGGCCGAAATGATGCAGCCGACACAGGCCAACCCTTATCCGCCGGCGGAAATGAAGATGCATCGTGCCATGATGGGCGCTGTTGGTAGCGATGCGACTGAAACCTGGGTGCGTAAGATGATCGAACATCATCGCGGCGCGGTTGAGATGTCGCAGATCGTGCTACGCGACGCTCGCGACGCCAAAATCCGCGAGATGGCGACCAAGAGTTCGGCGGAGCAACGTCAAGAAATCAACGAGTTGCAGGCCTGGCTGCGCGAGCATGGCAAGCGCCCTCAATGAGAATGGTGATCACTGGAAGGCGTGAACGTTGAAGAAGCAAATGATCGCGGCGCTCGCCGCCATGTTCGTGGCAACCGCGGCGAGCGCCGCTACGCCGATTCTCGTCCACCGCGATCCCGGCTGCGGCTGTTGTGAAAAATGGGCCGAGCAGGTCCGCACGCAGTTCAAGCGGCCCGTCACCATCATCGACGACCGCTCTCGCGCGGCCTTCCAGCAGGCGCGGGGCGTCCCGCAACAGCTATCCTCCTGCCATACTGCGGTGGTCGACGGTCTGGTCTTCGAAGGCCATGTGCCGATCGCCGACATGAGGCGGCTCCTCGCGCAGCGTCCCCGCGGCGTGAGCGGCCTCGCAGTTTCAGGCATGCCTATCGGCTCGCCTGGCATGGAAGTGCCTGGTCAGCGAGCGCAGCCTTACGTCGTAATCGCATTCGGACCCTCAGGTCGGCGCGTCTTCGCTCGCCACTAAGGATAGTCTCCACTTGGTTCCGCGGTTGGTTTTCGCTAAATAGAATAGTCTTGAAACGCCTGTTTGCCTCTTTGCTCCTCGTCGGAGCTCTTCTTGGCCTCTTCGGGGCGCAGCTCGCCTATGCGTACGGCGTGCCTGTGATTACGGGCGCACCCCAAGCGGTGGCGATGGACGCCGATTGCATGGCGATGATGGCCAAGCAACAGCCCGCGCCGAAGGGAACTCCATGTAAAGGGCTTACGCTGGATTGCATCGGGGCGATGGGATGCGTCGTGCCCATCGTGCTGGGGAATGCCGTGCCGACGCCTGCGTCGCCATGGTTTCACGACCAGACCGCCTTCTGGACCACGGTCAGTGTCCTGCATGGGCACGAATATGCGCCCGAGCCGGAGCCACCTACCCTCCTTGGCTGATTGAACAATCGCGCCCGTCAGGCGTGCGGCTTCGTGTCGCGTCCGGACGCTCCGCGATTTGTCTCTATTCAGTCAAAGGAAATTCGTGATGATCAAGACATCGATTTCGGCTGCCCTGCTGGCGGTGCTCAGTCTCGCCGCGCCCGCATGGGCTGCCGACCAGAACAGTGCGCCGCAAGGGCACTGGGAATGGAAGTCCGTGCCGCAATACGGGCCGAGGGCAACTGGTCCGGCGCAGAAGCGGGTCTGGGTGGCCGACAGCGCCCAGATGGCGAACTGCGACTGCGACATGATGAAGATGAGCGCGGCCGATTGCATGAAATCCATGCATGATCACCGCATGTCGCCCTCGGCCGGCTGAACCACGGATCCCGGCCGATAAGATAGAACAGTGGCCAGGCGCGTCGCGCCGGCGCGGGCACGATCCCGCGTCGGCGCACGTTGGTTCTCACTACCTCTCATGACGGCCCGGGACCTCCGCAATGGGAGTCCTCCATGCGCATCTTCTTCGCCATCCCTGTGCTCGCGCTAACCACGAATTCCGCGCTCGCCGGGCCGCTGCGGTTCGAGGAAGCGCTCGCACGTGCCGAGGCGCAGGCCCCTTCGCTCCGGGCCAAGGCGCTGGAGGCTGGCGCCCGGCGCTCCGCCTTGCCAGCCGCCGGTCAGCTGCCCGATCCCAAACTCGGGATCGGCATCGACAACTTTCCTGTATCTGGTCCACCGGCAGGAAGCTTTGCCGACGACAGCATGACGATGGCACGGGTGGGCATCTCACAGGAGGTCCCCAATGCCGCGAAGCGCCATGCCCGCACGACACGGGCACGGACCGATCTCATCGCAGCTGAAGCCACGCTTCTGTCAGAGGCTCGCCGCGTCAAGGTTGCAACGGCACTGGCATGGATCGACCTCGCCTACGCGGAGCGCCGGCTCGACGCGCTTGATCGGGTCCTTTCTCGTCTCGCTCCCCTTCCCTCGGCCGCGAAAGCGGGCGTCAGCTCAGGCGCAGCGCGGCCGGCGCAAACACTGCAAGTCCGGCAGTCCCTTGCGGCGCTCGAAGACCGAAGGAGTGAACTCGTGGCCGAGGTGGGGCGCCAGCGCGCGCTTCTTTCACGCTGGACCGGCGAGACCGCGCCCGAGACCGCCGGCGACATTCCCGCTCTCACCATCGATGGCGCCGCCCTCCGGGCAAGTATAGCTGCTCATCCCGATCTCGGAGCCGCCCATGCCCGCGTGTCCCAAGCCAACGCAGACGTTGCCATCGCGCGTGCCGACAAACGGCCCGACTGGGGGTTCGACGTCGCCTACCAGCGCCGGGCCGATCGCTATGGCGACATGGTTTCGGCCGGCGTGACCATCAGTCTGCCCCTCTTTGCCGGCAGGCGACAGGACCCGATGATCGCCGCCAGCGCGGCAACCGCGGCTGCCGCCCTCGCCAACCAGGAGGACATGCGGCGAGCCATCCTCGCGGACCTCGAGGCCGGACTTGCCGACCATGACATGCACCACGAACAATGGGTCCGCGCACGCGATACGCTGCTACCGCTCGCGCGCAACCGAGCCGAGCTCGAGACCGCGAGCTACGCGTCGGGTCGCGCTGGGCTGCTCGACGTGATCGAGGCCCAGACCATGCTCGCCGACAGCGAGCTTCAATTGCTCGACAGGGAGGCTGAAGTCGCGCGCGACGCCGTGCGGCTCGTCCTCACCTTTGGGGGAAACAGCCAATGACATTCGACACGATCTCGCGTGCGCAGCTGGCGATTGCCGCGGCCGTGCTTGCTATTGCGGCCGGCGGGCTCGGCTATGGCCTTGCGAGCTGGCGCCATGAGGATCCACCGGCGGCAACGCCAGGGGAGCGCAAGATTCTCTACTGGTACGATCCGATGGTCCCGAGCCAGCATTTCGACAAGCCGGGCAAGTCGCCGTTCATGGATATGGAGCTTGTCCCCAAATATGCCGACGAGGCGGCGAGCGGCGAGGCGGGCGTATCGATCGACCCCGCGCGGGCGCAGTCGCTTGGTCTGCGTATCGCGGAAGCGCGCACGGGCACGCTTGGCTCCGCCCTCACGGCAACCGGTACGATCGAGTTCAACGAGCGTGACGTTGCCATCGTCCAGGCACGGACCGGGGGCTTCGTCCAGCGTGTCTACGCGCTCGCGCCCGGCGATATGATCGGCAAGGGCGCACCGCTCGCCGATATCCTCGTGCCGGAATGGGCAGGCGCGCAGACGGAATATCTGGCGGTGCGGCGGATCGGCGATGCGGGCCTCAGCCGCGCCGCCCGGCAGCGTCTCCTGCTGCTTGGTATGAGTTCGTGGATCGCGGGATGGTCGCGGACCTCAACGTGCATTGAGACAAGGCGAAGGACGGCACGCCCAAGCCGCACGCGCATGTCATGCTGGCGATGCGCGACGTGGGGCCGGAGGGGTTCGGGAAGAAGAACCGGGACTGGAACAGCACCGAGCTGTTGAAGGACTGGCGCGAGGCGTGGAGCGCGCACGTCAACGAACGCATGGCCGAGCTGGGGCTGGAGGGGCGGATCGATCATCGCAGCTACGAGGCACAGGGCATCGATCTGGAGCCGCAGCACAAGATCGGGCCGGCCGCATCGCGCCGGCCGGAACAGGGACTTGAGGCCGAGCGGATCGAGGATCACGCGCGCATCGCCCGCGAGAACGGCGAGAAGATCATCGCCAACCCTAATGTCGCGCTGGACGCGATCACGCGTAGCCAAGCGACATTCACCACCCGCGACCTTGCGACGTTCGCGTTCCGGCACAGCGACGGTAAGGAGCAGTTCGACCAGGTGATGGGCGCGGTGCGTGCCAGCCCCGAGCTGGTCGCGTTGGGCAAGGACGGGCGCGACCAGGAGCGGTTCACCAGCCGCGACATGATCGCGGTGGAGGCCCGGCTTGAGCGCGCCGGCGACGAGCTGGCAGGCCGCGCCGGACATGGCGTCGCCAATCGGCAGCGTGACGCCGCGATCGGTGCGGCCGAGGAGCGGGGCCTTGTCCTGTCGGGTGAGCAGCGCGACGCCTTCGATCACGTCACCGGCGATCGGGGGCTGGCGTCGGTCGTCGGCTATGCCGGTTCGGGCAAGTCGGCGATGCTGGGCGTCGCGCGCGAGGCTTGGGAGGGGCAGGGCTACACCGTGCGCGGAGCGGCGTTGTCGGGCATCGCGGCCGAGAATCTTGAGGGCGGGTCCGGCATCCAGTCCCGCACCATCGCCAGCCTCGAACACGCATGGGGGCAGGGGCGCGAGCAGCTAGGCCCCATGGACGTGCTGGTGGTGGACGAGGCCGGCATGATCGGCTCGCGTCAGATGGAGCGTGTGTTGAGTCAGGCGCGCGACGCCGGGGCCAAGGTCGTCATAGTGGGCGACCCCGAGCAGTTGCAGGCGATCGAGGCGGGGGCGGCGTTCCGCAGCGTTACCGAGCGGCACGGCGCGGCCGAGATCACCGAGATACGCCGGCAGCGCGAGGACTGGCAGCGCGACGCCACGCGCGCGCTGGCGACCGGACGCACCGGCGAGGCAATCCATGCCTATGACCAAGGCGGCATGGTCCACGCGGCCGACACGCGTGAGGGAGCGCGGGGCGAGCTGGTCGACGGGTGGGATCGCGCGCGCCAGGCCGAGCCGGGCAAGAGCCAGATCATCCTCACCCACACCAACGCCGAGGTGCAGAGCCTCAATGGCGAGGCGCGCGACCGGTTGCGCGCATCCGGCGACCTTGGTGACGACGTGACGGTGAAAGCCGAGCGCGGCGAGCGCCGGTTCGCGACCGGCGACCGCATCATGTTCCTGCGCAACGAGCGGGGCATGGGGGTCAAGAACGGCACGCTCGCCACAATCGAGCGGGTATCGCCCGAGGGCATGGAGGTGCGCCTCGATGACGGGCGCGGGGTCGCGTTCGACACCAAGGATTATTCCCATGTCGATCATGGCTATGCGGCGACGATCCACAAATCTCAGGGTGTGACGGTCGATCGCGCCCATGTCCTCGCCACCCCCGGCATGGACCGGCACAGCGCCTATGTCGGTATGTCGCGGCATCGTGACGACGTGCAGCTTCATTATGGCCGCGATGACTTTACCGATCAGCGCCAGCTTGTCCGCGCCCTGTCGCGCGATCGGGGCAAGGACATAACGAGCGACTATGCGCGGCCCGAGCAGGACCAGGCGCGCGCGTTCGCCGATCGGCGCGAGATCCGGTTCCCGGAACTCGCGCGTCAGGTGGCGGAGAAGGTCCGCGACAAGGCGCGAGGCATGTTCGCCGGATTCCGGCCGAAGCCAGCGACCGAGAAAGCGATGTCGCCGGAGCGTGGTGAGACCGATCGCGCGCTGGCGCCCTCGCAATCCAAGGCGATCGAACGCTACGGGCGCGCGGCGGCCGACATGGACAGGATGCGCGATCAGGGGTTGCCGGTGCTGGCGCACCAGGAGAGCGCATTGCAGCGCGCCAGCGAGGCACTCGACCAGACCCGGCCCCACGCCGCGCGCGACCTCGCCAGCGCGATCGAGCGCGACCCCCGGCTCGCGCGCGACGCGGCCGAGGGGAACACCGGCGGCGCGGCGAAGGCGATGGAGACCGAGCGCCAGGTCCGCCTCGACCCGGAGAAGCGCGCGGGTCGGTTCGTGGAGCAGTGGCAGGGCATGAAGGAGGCGCGCGCCAGCATGGAGCGTGCTGGCGACCGCGCAGGCGCGGAGAAATTGGGCAAGCGCATGGAGGGCATCGCGGGCGGGTTGCACCGCGACCCGCAGCTCGAATCCGTGTTGCGCGCCCGCGCCCCGAGCTGGCGTTAAGCATGGAGCGGGGCCGGTCGATCGGGCAGGAGCTGGCGCAGTCGATCCAGCCTAGCCGCGACCGCGATCATGGCATGAGCCGGTAGGATGAGCATGGACGACGATCAGGGCAACATGGATGGCGACGCCGCAGCGGAAGCGTTCGAGGCGATGCGCGGCAAGCTGGCGTTGCTACGCCGTGCCGTGGAAGGGTTGGCGGCCGAGCGCGGCGCGATTGACGTGCCGGATTACAGCGAGACGTTAGGCGCGCTTCAGCAGGGCGTGGATACCGCGACCGGGCGGATCAACGCGATCGGCCAGATACTTGCCAAATCGCCGGCGCTGGCGATCACGCCTGAGCAGATGACGCAGCGGATCGCCGCAGCAGGCAGCGCCGCGCGGCGTGAGGATAAGGCGGCGCTCGACAAGGCCGGCGAGGACAAGGCCCGCGTCATGGCCGAGCTTCGCGCCATTGCCGGGTCCGCATGGACGCGGGCCGACCAGAAGAACCGGCAGCTATGGTTCGCCCTGGGCGGGGTAGCGGCCGGCATCCTCGTATGGGCGATTGTGCCGGGCCTTGTCGCGCGCGAGATCGCGCCGGCGAGCTGGCAATGGCCGGAGCGCATGGCGGCGCGGACGCTCGACCTTCCCCGCTGGACCGCCGGACAGCACATGATGCAGAGCGCCGACCCGGCGCAGTTCCGTGCGATCGTCGCGGCCGACAGAATCGTGACGGCTAATCGCGAAGCGATTGAAAGGTGCGTAGAAGCTGCTGCGAAAGCCCGTGAGACGGTGCGATGCACGATTAGAATCGCCCCATAGTAACCGCGTGTCTATTTTGCTAAGTAATTGATAATTATATCATCCGACCATAGCCTCACCGTAGCAGCCTTGCGCGGACCTAATCAGGAATCGGTGCATGGCTTCACGAATAGGCAATCAGCACTAAACTCAGTTAACCATACCCTAACGGTTTCAATGCGACATGTAGGTGCGCTGAAGACGCGCTGAGGTGAATATGAGCAGCATCTCCATCAACGACGTCATAGCCTTGCGGAACGACGTCCTCGACAAGAACGCGGCGCTTCGGAACGTAGCAAGCAACCCGAACTCTGTCTCCGTTTCCGGGGCTGCGAGAGGAGCGGCTTTTGACGCGGCGATGAACACCGCGCTGGGAAAGGCGGATAGCCCGAATTCCGTCTCAGGGGTGCGCGCTTTACCGTCGTATTGTCTGCATGGGGCTGAAAAAGACAGGCGCCGTGAGAGCGGCCCGACAGCGAGTTCAGAGCAGAACAGGGGGCGCGGTGACCAGATACCAGGTCAAGGCGCCTTTACGATTATGGACGCAATGCGCTGCGTGCTGGCCGTCGTGGTCGCGTTCGCGCATGCCTGGTATCTCCTCATCGAAGATTATCGCGGGCAGGCCTCGATCGCGGCCTCGGCCGGCTATTTTCTAGCCGGTTACGCTCATGCAAGCGTCATTCTATTCTTCGTGCTCAGCGGCTTCTGGATCGCGCGCAGCGTCGATGGCCGAGTGGGGGATTGGCATTGGTCGAGTTACCTGATCGACCGCCTTGCGCGATTGCTGGTCGTGCTGTTGCCGGCGCTGGCAATCGGCGGAGCGCTTGACGCGATTGGCGTCTATGTGCTCGGCTCATCGACCCACCTCGGCACAACCGACACTTATGTGCTACGCAAGGACGTCACCGGCGCACTCGATTGGCCTGTGCTGCTAGGCAATATTCTCTTCTTGCAGGGTATCGTGGTCGCGCCGTTCGGCACGAACGGACCACTTTGGAGCCTTGCGTACGAATTCTGGTTCTACATCTGGTTTCCCGCCATCGTCATTAGTTGGCGGTTACGTCGACTATCAATCTTCTTGGTCTTCATTGGCCTCGCCTGGATTTCGCCATTCATGGTGATCGGCTTTGGATGTTGGCTATGCGGCGCAGCACTTCATCGTCTGACCAAAACGCATTTGAGCGATTTTCGCCGAGTACCGATTGGCCGTATTTGGCTTGTTGTTGCGGGCGGTATATTAATTACGACTCTTGTCGTTGTGCGGATTGTCGGACTTGGGGGGCTAGAATTGGTACTGGCGGGAGCATTCACACTATTTCTATACATATTGCTCCGGAAAAATCCGCCGTCGCCGCGTTGGTTGCGGTCGTTTGCCTCTTACGGAGCGAAAGCCAGCTTTTCGCTTTATGCTCTGCACTTTCCAATCATGGCATTCGTTGCAGCGTTGCTACTGGATTCTGAGCGCTTGCCGCCCGCGGCCGACAACATTGCCCTTGTTGGCTTCACGCTCGCACTTGCGGTTGTTACCTGTGGCCTGTTTGCGTTCCTCACCGAACGGCATACCGCGCGGATACGCTCCTTCTTCTATGCCAAGCTGTTGAGTGTCCAGAAAGCGCAGGATCGCCGTTCGGTATCCTAGGGTCGGGATCTGTAATTTGCAGTTGCTTGGCGGTTGTCCCTTGAGGGTCTCAAGGATCTGTCCGCACTCGCCGGCCGATGGGTCGGTGGTGCTGTATCGGGTCTCACAAGGCCGGGCGT
>FWWL01008224.1_pt1 | contig 13542 bp, 15 predicted proteins | sample 2228331 | NCBI WGS metagenome assembly FWWL01 (sample SAMEA103939775, study PRJEB20133) | metagenome | reverse complement strand
GCATGTCACAAAGAGGGTAGCGCGGCGACTGCCGGTAGTCACTGGTTTATCTCCTCTGGGGCTGTGCGCGAACTGGTATAGGTATTATACCAAAAGGGCGACTGCGCCATTGCAGTCGCCGGGATGGGGTTTGTTGCGCCTGCTGCGCCCTTCTCAAGCAGTGCGTGAGAGGGGCGAGCCGAGGAGAGATTGGCGTATTCCAGCGCCATTCATGTCATGCCGGTTTGCGGCAGCCTGATCAGCCGCTCCTACCGCGTCGTCGCCAGGCAACGAAGAAGGCAGCGCCAATGAGGGCGATAACGAGCAGCGTCAGCCAGAGCCAGGCTGGCGCGCCGCTGCTGGCGGGCGCAACCGGCGCTGCTGGCGCAGGCGTGGCGGGCAGCGTTTCCGGCGCGGACGTGGCAGTAGCAGTCGGCGCCGGCGCTGCGATCAGCGAACGCGCGCCAACAAACACCGCTGTCGCGCGACCGGGCACACTGAAGGTTCCATCACTGCTATACCGCGAGCGCGTCACACGCTCGTCGCTGGATGCCTGCTGGATGTCGTGCAAAACCAGCTCGCCGTTCGCCAGTTCGGGGATGGTGATGGTGACCTCGTCGGGCCGGGCATTGAAGAGCACAACCACCTGTCCGATGTTCGGATCGACGCGAGCGGGGCCATTGTCGCTGATGCTCATCACAATCAGGCCAGGGATCTGATCGGGGCCATTGTTGAAGAACGAGACCATCCGCTCAACCTCTTCGGCAGTGCGCAGCCGGAAGAGCGGTGTGCTGCGCCGAATACGGAGCATCTCGCGGAAGTGATTATATGTTGCCTGCATCAGCGTCGCATTAGGTTTCAGATCGGGATTGGCCAGCAAGGGCGCCATGATCGGCCAGTTACTCTGGTTGTCCCATGCGGGCGGCAGGCCCGACCCGAAGGTATTCTCCTGACCGCTCCAGTCGATGCGGTTAAACCAGTCGGAAGAGTTGTAGCTATTGCGATCGAGCGATTTCGAGCGCAACAGTTCATCGCCGGCGTGGAAAAACGGAATGCCCTGCGCCAGCGCCGTAAGCGACAGACCAAGCTGCGCCATGCGGGCGCGTTCCTCGATCGGCGTGCTGGCCGCCGCTTTCAGTTGGATCGCATCAAAAAGGGTTTCATTGTCGTGAGCCGAAACGTAGACGATCTGCTCTTGCGGATCGAGCGTATAACCGCCGGCAGCGCCGCGATACTTGATCTGCTCGCCGGGAACGAGCCGACCCTCGTAGTTCACCATGCGGTAGGTCTTGAGATTTCCGGCCAGGCCCAGTTTAATCAGATCGGTTTCAGCCAGCAGTTTGGTCGTCTGCGCTTCTGGCGTGCCCTGCGCGAACGCGCTCGGATCGGTGGCCAGACCGGAAATGAAGCCCTGCAGGCGTGGATCGTCGAAGGGGCCGCCGCCACGAGCGGCATCCCGCAGCCGATCCGAGAAGGTGCCAATCCCGGTTCCGGCCATGTTGATCTGCGTGGCATTGATGCCGCGCGCATTGTTGGCAACCTCGCCAAAATTCCAGCCCTCACCGTACAGGATGATCGATGAGCCATCAACGCCGTCGCGCTCAAGCGTCAGCGCATCAAGCGCCTGGCGCACCGCCAGCATATTGGCCTTCATGTGATGACCCATCAGATCGAAGCGGAAGCCATCAACCTTGTAGTGCTTCGCCCACAGCACCACCGAGTCGATCATGAGCTTTTCCATCATGCGATGCTCAGTGGCGGTATTCGCGCAGCAGGTCGAGGTCGTCACGTTCCCGTCGCCATCGAGCCGATGATAGTAACCGGGCACGATCCGGTCGAGCACCGATCGCGGCGACTGACCGCTGGCATTGGTGTGGTTGTAGACCACATCCATTACCACGCGCAGCCCGGTTTGATTCAATGCCTGCACCATCTCGCGAAACTCAAGGGTGCGCTGCGGCCCGTCGGGATCGGTGCTGTAGCTCCCTTCCGGCACTGAATAGTGGAGTGGATCGTACCCCCAGTTAAAGCCATCGAGATCGCGGATCGGCTCGATCAGCGCCTGTTGCTCAGGCGAGTCAGGAGGGAGCGCGCGCAATTGCTCATACGGCAAGGGCGCCTGCGCCGAGCGCCGCTCTTCGATCGTGGCAATATCGAAGACGGGCAAGAGATGGACATGGGTGACGCCCGCTTCAGCCAGTTCGGCCAGATGGCGCATCCCCCGGCTCTCGCGCGCAGTGAAGGCGCGGAACGTTCCCCGCAGATCGGGCGGCACCGTCTCGTCGAGAATGCTGAAATCGCGCACATGCAGCTCGTACAGCACCACATCTTCCGGCGCCTCGAGTGGGGGCTTCGCCAGCGTGTCCCAGCCGGGCGGCTGCAACGCCGGATCGTTCAGATCGATAATCTGGCTGCGCGCACTGTTGGCGCTGAGGGCGACAGAATACGGATCGGTGACCAGATTGCTCACCACCCGCCCCTCGGCAGGCACATACACATCGACTTCAAACAGGTAGTACTGTCCGATCCAGCTTGCTTCGCCACGAATACTCCAGACACCGGTGCTGGCATCAAACGTCATCGGCAACACTACAGCCCGTGTCTCCGGCTGGGCATCGGCAAAACGATGGAGCCGCACCTGACGGGCTGTAGGCGCCCACACCCGGATCGTAGGGAGGCCGTTGTCGATCGTCACGCCAAGCGGGCCGTCGTAGGGAAAGAGCGCATCAAGCGCGCCGGGAATCTGGAGCCGGGTGGCATCGAGCGGCTTGCCATCCTCATCATACATCGCCACCACCAGTTGCCCGCGGGTGAGACCGATCAGCCGCGCCCGATCGAGCGGCGGCAGCTTGAAGGCGCTGTAGCCCGCCAGATGGGGGAATTTTGCCAGCGCCGGGCCGGGGCCAGCCGGGGTAAAGGTCAGGTCAAACCGCTGCCCGCCCGATACACCCTCCGGCGAGAGCTTGATCGCGCCGTTGGGATCGCTAAACAACGCATAGCGATAGCGCGGCGATCCGATCACATTCCAGACAATCGTCTCGGCGTCTACCCAGTAGGCTCTGGCCCGCGAGATGTCGCCCTTGGGCGCGCCCGCAGTCGAGATGGTCACTTCACCGCTCCTGCTGTCATAGCCGATATACACTTCACCACCCGCCTCAACCTTGATGGTGAAGGGCGGGCCGCCTGCGCCGCCCTCGCCGATCGCTCCATCCAGGGTTTCCCCAATCGCCAGCCGCAACCGATACTCGCCAGCCGGGATGCGGCTTGTGCTGAAGGTATACACCCCATCGCCGTCAGGGTCTTGCAGCCATGCGCCCAGACAGGCCGGGTCATCGGCAGCGGGGCAGCCGAGCGCGGGCTGGAAATCGCCAACCGCAACGATGATCGGCGTATTGACGCTATCGGTCACCCAGTGCGTCTTGTGGTCGTAGATGAAACGCACCATCATCGGCGCGGGCACCTGCAACGGAATGTTTGGCCCATCACGCCGCGCATTCAGGCCGTAATTCTCGGCCCAGCTATCGTTTAGCGCCACTTTGTACTCGTAATCACCGGGCGCCAGCTCGAACCGCGCGCTCCACAGATCAACCGCCGGATCATAGGTCAGATAGGTCAAACTACACGACGGCTGCCAGTCGCCGGGGCAGCCCAGGCCGCTTTGAATGGTGCCGGGAATGGTCACCGTTTTCGGTGGTGGAGTGGTCTGCGCCGCGACCGGTAGCCCGACCAGCGACCAAATCAGCGCCAGCGATACGGTCATTACAACCAGCGCGTGCCGATGCCATGGGCGTAGCAGCATAGGTACACCTGTCAATCGTTGTCAGCGGAACTATTTGTCAGTTAGTATAGCAGATGGGGCCAGCATAACGCAACCGCCGGTCACCCGCGATGACCGGCGGTTGTGGTCAGCAGTGTAGCAGGGATGTAGTCAGGCGACACCCTGGATCCACTGATGGAAATCGGCATCGATCGAGCGGGAAAAGCCATCGATCATGTGGGCCATCTTGTGTTCCATAGCGCGCTCGCCGATCGCCTGCAAGACCTGGCTGGGCATGAAACGCAGCACATTCGGCACCGGAATGCTCATGGCCAGTTCAACGGCATATTCTACGGCTGTGCCCTGATCGGCGGGATGGAAGATTGCCTCGGCAAAAAGCTGGCCGGGAAAGACAAACCCGGTCAGATTGATCGGCGGGCCATCATCGACCGGCATCACTCGAATCGCCCGGTATGGCTCGAAGATCGCCGCCACATCAAAGAACCCCGCCATCGCGTGGCCGTGACCATCGGTAGCGCCAACCACCAGGCGGTAGCGATTGAGCGCATAGGCAAAGACTTCGATGGTATCGGGCAGCAGGCTGAATACGGCGGGAATGTCGCAGAAATACTCGTAAGCCAGCTCTAGCGAACCGTGGAAGTGGAACACATGGACAGCAGCGCCACTGAGATCGACCGACCGGCGGCGCGTTTCGTCTTGGGCAATGGAGGAATAGGGCGCCGACATAGACGCTCCCTGGCGCAACTCTCGGCAGAGTGACGCCGATTTCATATATGACATCAATCACCGCCAGTATAGCATCTCTATACCGTTTCTGCAAGCGTTGTGACGGTTGACGTTTTGCCTACCACGTAATAGAATGAGAAGCGAGGTCTCTGCAACAGCGCCGCATCAGTGCTGGCGGCGGGAAGGAGCGATCGATGTCAGTCAAAGAGAGTGGCGGTATCTTCGGCATGGCGTTCCGCGAGATTGGGTTCTTCTGGGAACAGGCCTGGAAGTGGGCCGAAGAGCAGGCCAAAGCCGATCGCGAGCAGGAAAAGATCGACCAGCAACGACGGCTGGCTGAAGCGCAGGCCCGGTTGCTTGAGCAGATCCGGCTGGCGAAAGAGGCTGGCCTCGATGTTGATCGAATTATGGCTGCAATTCAACAGGAACTCAAGAAGTAAAGGCGCGATGCGCGGTTGCTTTGCCACGGCCCGGCGTCTCGGTGCAGTCGCCGGGTTGTTTTGTTGACGATGAATGCAACGCTGATCACTCCTGCCGCTATCCTCGCTGCCCAACGGCGCATTGCCGATATTGTGCAGACCACACCGCTCGAGTATAGTCGTCCGCTCAGTGCGCTGACCGGCGCCGGCGTCTGGCTCAAGCTCGAACTGGCCCAGGTGACGGGCAGCTTCAAAGTGCGCGGCGCGGCCAATGCCCTTCGCCAGCTCCCCGCCGGCGCGCGGGTGATTGCCTGTTCCGCCGGCAATCATGCGCTCGGCGTTGCGCATGCTGCCGCAATCACCGGTCACATGGCTACTCTGGTCGTGCCGGAGACAGCTTCGCCCGCCAAGATCGCGGCGCTGCGCCGTTATCCGGTTGAGGTCATCTTGCATGGCGCAGGCTACGATGCGGCTGAAGCTGAAGCGCAACGGCTGGCCCGCGCGCATTGCTGGCATTTCGTCTCGCCGTACAATGATCCTGCCGTGATCGCTGGGCAGGGAACGGTTGCCGCCGAGGTGTGGCAGGCTCTGCCTTCAGCCAGTGTCGTGCTCGTTGCGGTAGGCGGCGGCGGGCTGGCCAGCGGGGTCGGTATCTGGGTGAAAGCGATGAGTCCGCGCGCGCGGGTGATCGGAGTGCAGGCGGCAGCCTCACCGGCAATGGCAATGGCTCTGCGCGCCGGGCAGATTGTGCCGGCTCCCGATCTGCCTACGCTGGCCGATGGGCTGGCTGGCGGATTGGATCCGACAACGATCACGTTTCCCATCTTGCAACAGACGCTCGATGATCTGATCCTGGTTGAGGAAGCGGCAATCGCGCGCGCGATGCGCTGGCTGATCGATGAGCATCACGTGATCGCAGAGGGCAGCGCTGCCGTGCCGGTGGCTGCCCTGCTCGAAGGCCAGCTCGGTGATCTGACCGGCCAACAGGTTGTCGCTCTGTTATGCGGGCGCAATGTCGCCAGCGCCACGCTGCGGCAGATCATGACAATTCCGCCTAAAGACTGAGCAATCTTCCATTGACAGAACGTGTCTTGCGTGCTATGCTGCACGGGCAAGATACAGATTGGATTCAGGTCAGAGGAGGTTCACAATGACACATGTTGCGCCCACCACAGTAATTGCGCCTGCGGTAGCGATTGTGTCGCTCGCCTCCGCTGACGGAGCAGGAGTTTCTCACAGCATCGACTAAACAGGTTCAACCTGTCATCACATGGGCTGTGGGAAGTCACTGCGACGCCCACAGCCTTTTGTTTGCCTATCAGGCTGTGGCTCGTCGCAAAGGTCACAGCCTGATTGTTTCCTCTCTGTCGCGGATGGGTGACGCTTCGGATACTGCTGAAAGGAGCGAGGGAATGGCCGTATGTCCTAACCTTGATCAACCATTCGCGTCAATGGCGGAGGAAACAACCGTGATTATTCTTGAGCGTGATGGCTCATTATCATATCATCCGCCCGATCAGAAGCCGATCCGGCGGGCACAAACATCACTGGCGGTTCTATCGCCCGATGAATTGCCGACGATAACCGTTATCGAACGACTGTTGAGTTTTGCCTTCGATATGCTTGGCGCCAGCCGGTTAGAGGTGCGAGTCGATGAACGCTAACCAGGTATTGCCGATCAGTGAACAACCGGTAGCAACCGACAATCATCTGACAGGCACGGTGCTGCGGGCGCAAAGCGGCTTCTTCTGGGTGGAAACTGAGCGTGGTCTGCTGGAATGCCGCCTCCGTGGTCGCCTGAAGAAGGAACGACAGACGACCGATCTCGTCGTGATCGGTGATCAGGTTGTGGTGGCGCCGGTAGGCAACGGTCAGGGCGCCATCGAGGCCGTGCTGCCGCGACGGAGTCGGCTGGCCCGCCGGGCTGCCGGGCCGCGCGGCGCATACAAAGAAGATGTCATCGTCGCCAACGTCGATCAGGTGCTGCTGGTCTTTGCCTGCGCGCAGCCGGAGTTTACCCCGCGCATGCTTGACCGCTATCTGGTGATCTGCGAGCACAGCGAGCTGGCAGCGATCATTGTGGCGACCAAGATCGATCTGGTTGGCGAAGAGGCAGCGCTTCAGATGCTCGCGCCTTACGAACAGATTGGCTACCCGGTCGTCTACACCAGCATCGTCAGCGGCGCCGGAATCGCCGAGCTGCGTCGGTATCTGGCCGGGCGCATCAGCGTGGTAACCGGCAAGTCGGGCGTGGGCAAGAGCAGTCTGCTCAACCACGCGCAGCCTGGCCTCAATCTGCGCACCAGCCATGTCAGCGAGCGGCTGGCGAAAGGGCGCCATACTACGACGGTGGCCGAACTCATTCCGCTGAGCCTGCCGGGCGGCGGCTACGTCGCCGATACGCCGGGTATTCGCGAAATCGGGCTGTGGAACTTCGATCCTGCGGATCTGGCCTGGTGCTTCCGCGAATTTCGCCCCTTTCTCGACAAATGCTACTTTGCCGGTTGCAGCCACATTCACGAGCCTGATTGCGCGGTGCGAGCAGCGGTTGAGCGTGGTGAGATTACGCCTGCGCGCTACGAGAGTTATGCGCGTTTGCGCCAGGCGGATGATTGATGCCACAAAGGCTGCGCTGAGGGAGCGCGCTTTCAATCCTGGTGCGCTGTCGCGGGCTGCTGGTTCCGTTGCAGGCGCGGAAGTCACGCCGCTGCCAGATCGCCCTGGAGAGGATAATTAGATGACCATGCCATTATCATCACGAGCGCGACCGCCTGTCGTTGTGGGTCAACACGTCTTTCTCAGCCACGTCTTCCCCGAAGACGCTGCATTGCTGGCGGAGTGGTTTTCCGATCTGGAGGTTACAGCGCTGCTCGGCCAGCAGGGGCGTAGCTTCACGCTCGAGCAAGAACAACAATGGATCGCCAGTCACGTCGCTCATCGCGAGGACGAACGTTCGTTTGCCATCGTGCTGCAAGATGGACAGCGTCTGATCGGCACGTGCAGTCTGTTCGACATCAACCTGCTGCACGGTCACGCCCAGCTTGGCATTGCCATCGGCGACCGCTCAGTCTGGGGACGCGGCTATGGTCGTGAAGCAGTGCGCCTGCTGGTCGAGTACGGCTTTCGCTACCTCAATCTGGCGAACATCTATCTGTGGGTGCATGGATTCAATGAACGCGCCTATCGCGCCTACCTGGCCGCCGGTTTTCGCGAAGCCGGTCGTCTGCGCGGCGCCATCTGTCTGGACGGTCGGCGTTATGATCGGATCCTGATGGATATCACTCGTGATGATCGTCCGGCGCGGTGATGGTTGCGCAGAGCGTTGACGCTATCGCTGCTTGCGCCCGCCGTTAATCGCCAGGGCGATTCCATCTTGCAGCGTCGCCCGCGTCTCAAAGACGCTCAAATCAGCTCCCAGGCTAACCAGAGTCTGCGCTACTTCGGGGCTGATTCCGGTCAGCACCACATGGGCGCCGAGCAGGCGCGTCGCCCGCGCTGCCCGCACCAGCGCATCGGCGATGAAGGTGTCAACCGTAGACACACCGGTAATGTCAATAATTACCGTATCAGCGCCACGCGCTGCCACCCCTTCCAGCAGCGTTTCGATGATCTGCATGGCGCGGCGCTGATCGATCGTGCCCACCAGCGGCAGCGCTACTGCGCGATCGCTGATCGGCACCAGTGGCGTGCTCAGTTCGCGCAGGGCGCGTTCCTGGGCGGCAATGATCTCTTCCTGCATGCGCAGACGATCGAACTCGATCGCCTTGATGTCGCTGATATTCTGCATCATGCCGACCATCCGCGCCGCTTTGCCGTCAGTTCCGGCCAGAAAATAGCCCCGATCGAGGATCCAGACATACGATCCCTGTTTGTGCTGGAAGCGATATTCAACGTCATATTCGCCCAGCTTTGCCTCGGCTTCGCCAAGCTGAGCCAGCGCTCGCTCGCGATCATCGGGATGGATCAACGCTTCCCACTGGGCAAGCCCGCCATCCAGCTCGCTGATCGAGCGGCCACAGACATGTTCGGTCTCACCGCTCCAGGTGATCGTCCCGCTGGCGACATCGTAGTCGTAGATCATCAGCCGCAAAGCGCGCACCAGCATGGCGTAGCGGTGACGCAGATCGTTCAGTTCATTCAGGAGACGCACCGTTTCGGCAGATGCCATATCATCCTCACGAGATGTTGAGCAATGTGCTGAACCAAGCCTGAACGCGCTCGCCCGGAATTGTACGAGACCGGCAAAAAACCTGTCAAACCGATTGGCAATGTTACGGTTCGCCAGATCACAATGACCCGGCGGCGCGAATCCCTGATTGGATGATGACCGTGAGGCTTCAGGTTATATTGTTTGCGCCGATCGCGCTACGCCTTGCCGTACACCGGGATCGCTGCGCCGCTGATGATCCGCGCTGCGGGGCCAACCAGAAAGTGGATCACCGCCGCAATCTCGGCTGGCTTGACCCAGCGGCTGTAATCGGCGTTGGGCATAGCTGCCCGGTTCGCTGCTGTGTCAATGACGCTTGGCAACACGGCATTGACGGTAATGTCATGCGGACGCAATTCAACGGCCAGCGCTTCGGTCAGTTGCAAAACACCGCGCTTGGCGACAGCATACGCCGCCAGATTGGCGCCGGGCTGGGTTGCGGTGCGACTGCTCACGTTGACGATTGCGCCGCCGCCACGGGCAATCATGGGCGGGATCGCCGCCGCGCACGAAATGACCGCCGTCTTCAGGTTCATATCAAGCTGGGCCTGCCAGAGCGACCACGGCGTTTGATGCACCGGGTCGCCGCCGGCAAAACCGCCGGCAACATTGACCAGAATATCGATCCCGCCGTGATGCGCGGCCACGTCGTGATAAGCGGCATGCGCAGCAGCTTCGTCGGTGAGATCAAGCCGGATGCCGACAACGCCGGGCACGCGCTCGCAGAGAGCCGTAAATGCGGTCTCGTCAATGTATGGCGTGATAACCGTTGCGCCGGCAGCGCTCAATCGCTCAACAACTGCCGCGCCAAGCGCCCCGGCGCCGCCGGTCACGATCGCGATCTTGCCTGTCAGATCCATACCATCCTCTTCTGGTGATACAAACGACTCTGGCGCAGCGCAACGCCAGAGTCGCCTCTATGCAAAGACAAACGGAGAGCACTCCCTGCAGGCAACCCCATCGTCACCCGATTCGCCGGAACCTACTGCATCAGCAGGTCGAAATGCGGACGACCGTCATCGCCGCCGAGCCGGCGCCAGCCGCGTTGAATGGCGCGCACCGCGCCCTCGCCGAGCCAGAAGGTCAGGATCGAACCGACGATCAGGCCCAGCGCGCTACCCAGCGCTGCTCCGCTGGCGAACAGCACAAACCGCTTGCGTCGCGACGCTGCTCTGCGCCGCGCAGTCTCCTTGCCCATAATCCCCCTCACTGTACGACGACTACCGGGACTGCCTTACTCCACAGTCGCTCAAGCCGGTAGTATTCACGCTGGCTCTGGCTGAAGATATGCACAACAATATCGCGATAGTCGAGCAGCACCCAGCCCGTGTCAGCATTTCCTTCAATGCGTGGGTTCAAGCCATACTCGATCGATAGCTTCTCGTCGACATGCTCGATGATTGCGCGCAATTGACGATCGTTGTCGGCGGTGCAGATCACGAAGTAGTCGGCAATGGTCGTCTGCGCGCGAATGTCAAGCAGCATAATGTCGTGGGCTTGCTTGTCTTCGAGCAGATCGACGATACGGCGAGCAATCATTCCGGTCTCGATAGCGGTTTCCTCCTGTGTTGATGTGATGTATAGTACTTCAGTTGAATCCTATCATATCTAACGCGCCTTGTAAAACGCGAATTGGCTCAGTTGTATGAAGGTTTCGTTACCTCGAAGCTATGCGCATTCTGTTTCTGAGTGGTGAATACCCGCCGCTGCCGGGCGGAGTCGGCGACTACACCCGGCGCCTCGCTCAGGCGCTGACGATGGCCGGACACGAAGCGCTGGTGCTGACCATGACCGGTGGCGCCTGGCAGCTCTGGCGGGCGACGATGGCCGAGCGCGATGAGCCGTTGCCATTGCTGGCGAGACGAGCGAGCTGGCGCATGCTGGCCGCGCCTCGTCTGGCCGCGCTGGCGCGCGCTCTGCGCCCCGATTGGTGCCATATCCAGTATCAGACCGGCGCATACCAGATGCGGATCGGGGTGAATGTGCTGCCGCTGCTGCTGCGACAGACTGCGACCGCGATCACTTATCACGATCTGTTGCCGCCCTACCTCTTCCCCAAGGCCGGGCCGGTGCGGGATTGGGTGACGCTGCTGCCCGCGCGCGCGGCCCGAGCGGTTATTGTCACCAATCCCGAAGATGAAGCCGCGCTGCAAGCCGCAGGCGTCCAGCCGCAGATGATCCCGATTGGCGCCAACATCGAACCGCAACCGTTGCCTGCCGAGCGAATCACGGCCTGGCGCACCCAGCTTGATGTGCGTCAGGATGAGGCATTGATCGGCTACTTCGGCTTGCTGTCGCCCAGTAAGGGGGTTGATCTGCTGCTCGACCTGCTCGAACAGCAACCACGCTGGCGGCTCTTAATCATCGGCGGCGCAGCCACCACGCCAACCGATCAGGTTTACGCGGCTGCCATCCAGCGCCGCATTGCCGCCGCCGGCCTCAGTCACCGTGTTTACATAACCGGACATGTCGCTGCCGCTGAAGTCTCGGCCTGTCTCGCTGCCTGTGACGTGGTAGCGCTGCCGTTCCGTGATGGCGCTTCGCTCCGGCGCGGCAGTTTGCTGGCGGCGCTGGCCCACGGGTGCGCGGTGGTGACGACCCCGCCAGCCACGTCGGCGACGGCGGCGTGGCTGCATGGCGCTGCGCGATGGGTTGCGCCCGAACCAGCAGCGCTGGCTGCGGCTATCTCCGGTCTGCTCGCCGACCCGGAAGCCTGCGCGCGTCTGCGCGAAACGGCCCGCGCGGTGGCGCGTCAGTTCGACTGGCAGCACATCGCCGAGGCGCATGTCCGGCTTTACCAGAGCAGCCATCGTTGAGACGCGCCGCGTGTCGCTGTCATATCGCACTCATGATAGTTGGACGTCAGGATGATATGCTGCGTGCCGCTGGCGAACGTCTACTCGCCGCCAATGCTTGATCCTGGGCGCTGACCCGCCCCTCCATCGGCAAGCGATGTCTCGTTATCGCCCGATCAATGCTGCCCGGCGCGCGTCACCACATCGCGCAGGTCACGCGCTATCTGAAGGTTGCTGAGATCAATTCCCAGGCTGACCAGCGTCTGGGCGACTTCAGGACTGACCCCGATCAGGACAACCTGCGCGCCCAGCAGACGGGCGCTCTGCGCCAGCGCGATCAGTCCATCAGCCGCCGTTTGATCCAGGAATGGCACGCCGGTGATGTCAAGCAGTAGCAAACGCCCCTGCGCCTGTTCGATAGCCTGTAAAGCCCGTTGCTGGGCGAGCGCGATTCGCTCGCCATCGAGCGCGCCGATCAACGGCATGACCAGCATGCCATCGCGCACCGCCAATACCGGCACACTCATCGCCTGAATCTCGCGGCGCTGACGCTCGTTCTCGGCCAGCGCCGCAGCCAGTGCCGCCTGTCGCTGCTCGCTCTCAGCCAGCGCTGCCTGCAAAGCCGCCGTGCGCTCGGCAATCCGCGTCTCCAGGTCTTGATTGGCCTGCGTCAATTGCCGCGCCAGCGTCTCGGCTTGCGCCTGGGCGCGCTGCGCCAGACCAAGCGTGCGCTGCACGCTGCGGGCGCCGATCCCGCTGATTACTCCGCAAACTGCTGTCAGAATGATGCCCACCACAATCACTTCAGTCGGGCCAGGCGTATCCTGCAACGATCCGGCCAGCCACCACCACTGCCAGACCATGCCCAGAATGCTGACCAGTGCCGCGAGCGCAACGGTGCGCTCGCGCCCGATCACCGCAGCCGTAACGACTGCGACCACTGCGTAGACCGGATTCAGGCCGATCTGTCCAGTCGCGAACGGGATGGCAGCAAAACTGACGACCAGCAGCGTCACCAGCGCAACACTGGCTTGCTCGACCTGCCCCCGACGGTTGATGATTAACACCGCGACAATGAGCGCCAGCCCGATCAGGCTGGTCAACAGTTGGGGCAGCGGTTCAGGCTGGATAAACACCAGCGGCAGTGAGAGCAACACCATGATGATCAGCATCAGGCCAACGATGACAATGTTTTGGCCGCGGCGCTGATACTCAGTATCAGAGTGGGGAATAAAGAACAGCCATCTCCAGAAGCGATCCAGCATCAACTTCGTCCTTCCGGTTGACCGCTTGCCTGAGTGTCGTCACTATTGTAGCACGCCGGATTGCGGTTACGGGGATGGTGAGAGTTTGATGGCAGCTTTGCTGCAAGGAGGTCTGCCCTGAGACACTTTTACCTTGATTGCTAGTCAGCGTTCGTGATCGCTAGCGCGATGAGCGACGCGACGACCTTCAGCTCGAAGCCTGCGTTGGTGCGCGCATGGAGCCGTTGGATGCCCATCTTCTCAGCTTGACTGTGAACCGTCTCAATCGCGCGACGATAGGTTCGGATGGCCAGCTCGTCGTGCTCGTGATGCGGGCGCATCTTCTTGCGACGGGCCGCGATGAGCCGAACGCCAGTGTCAGCCAGCAGACTGG
>FWWL01007263.1_pt1 | contig 13543 bp, 8 predicted proteins | sample 2228331 | NCBI WGS metagenome assembly FWWL01 (sample SAMEA103939775, study PRJEB20133) | metagenome | reverse complement strand
GCTTATCGGTGTAAACGTGGGCGCGGGCAGAGTCACAGTGCTACAGTTGTCAGAGACTGTCGGCTCCGTCCAGGTGTAGGTGTTGTTGCAGTTGTCAAGGAGGTTGCCTAGCGTTACATTTGAAGGGCAGCCTGTGAAGACTGGAGCCTCGGCATCAGACACTATCACAGTGAACGAGCAGGTAGTATTATTGTCTGACAAATCGTAGGCCGTAACAACTACAGTTGTGGTTCCTGGCGGGAAATCATAGGGGAAAGAGATGGAGCTGCTGTCCACCTGGTAAACAATGGCGGAGACACTGCAATTATCCGTGGCCATAGCCTCAAACTCAAGCGTACTCTGACACTGGCCCGGGTTGGTAACGTATGGGTTTTCTGGTGTAGGACAGGTTAGCTCAGGGGCCTGCGTATCGTTTACCGTTATTGTAAAGGTGCAGGTGCCCGTTAGTTCATTTACGTCCGTAATGGTGTACGCAACAGTCGTGGTGCCCACTGGGAAGGCGGAACCAGAAGGCACGCTTGGTTCTACTGCAGCAATACCGCAGTTGTCATAAATGGCACTGCCCGTGGGAGTTGGCCAACTTACCTCCTGACTGCAGGCATCGGGAGCAGCATCCACGATAATATCATCTGGGCAAACAATGGTCGGCGGCTGAGTATCCAGAACAGTTACCGTAAAGGAGCAAGTAGCTGAATTGTCCGAGCTATCAGTTACAGTGTAAGACACCAGCGTGACGCCCACTTTGGCTGTAATCGTGTAGGTCGTGTCGTTGTCGTTGCTGTACAGGATGTTGCTTATCGGTGTAAACGTGGGCGCGGGCAGAGTCACAGTGCTACAGTTGTCGGAGACTGTCGGCTCCGTCCAAGTGTAGGTGTTGTTGCAGTTGCCAAGGAGGTTGCTTAGCGTTACATTTGAAGGGCAACCTGTGAAGGATGGCGGTGTTTCATCTGCGAGTTCTACAGTGAAGGAACAAGTCGCTGTATTGCCGCAGCTATCTGCTGCTACCAGTGTTACTGTCAAAGTCATGAGGTCGCTCACTTCGGTACCGGCAACAGGGGACTGGGTAACATTGACGGTGGCCGAGCAGTTGTCAGAGGCTTCGGCGAGTTCGGTATAATCGGGTAGCAGAGCCTCACATGAGGCATCTAACGTGAGCATTTGTGTTTCCGGGCAGGCAATTGAGGGCGGTGTATCGTCTATGATAGTAAACAACTGGTCGCGCTGTCGGAAGTTTCCGCAGGCGTCGTACACTCGCCACACGACGCGAACTACCCGCCGGCAAGGGAGATCAGTACCCGTGTAGTTGTCATTAATATTCCAGACGTACAGGCTCAGCTCATCTCCGGAAGAGCAATTGTCGCTGTAAACAGTTGGAGCATTCAACGGTACGTCGAACATAATAAAAGGATACACGGCATTTCCAGTAGCTACAGGCACCGTCTGATTGGCCGCCAAACCAATACCAGATGAAGACGAAGGACAAGCGGCGCCATCCAGCTCTGTGGTGAGTGTAATGTCCGCCGGATTAGGAAAAGTAGGCTTAATGGTGTCAATACGGGTAGTGTAGGTAATAGTGGCGGAATTACCGCAACTATCTGTAGCTATCACTGTAACTGTAGCTGTGCAGGTGCCGACTGTGCTAACTGCGATAGACTCCACGCCTGAACAACCATCATGCACTGTGGTCGCAGCTATTGCAGCGGCTTCAGCAGCGGCCACAGTGGGATAACATGCCTCTATGCTACTTGGCGTCAGTGTTGGCGGCGTGTTGTCTATCACCGTCGTGTAAGTTACACTGGCTGTGTTCCCAGTAAGGTCTGTGGCTGTTACCGTAATGGTTACTTCACATGTTCCGGTTGTGCTGGCACTTACGATATCTATTCCACAGTTGTCTGTAGCCGTCGTTGCTGCTACTGCTGCAGCCTCTGCGAGCCCCACTGTTTGATAGCAGGCGCCTATTGTGCCTGCCGTAACCATTGGTGTTTCGTTGTCTGGTGTACCATCCACTGTCAAAGAGGGACTGTTGTTGGTAATGGTACACGCTCCTACGGTGTAGGCTGTGATGATGATAACATCGCCATCATTAGCCGACGCGTAGAAGGTTATCTCACCATCGGGGTTGGACATGGCGCTGAAAGTTGGTTGGAGTACGCCGTCTATCTCATAAGTGATGTCTTCGTAGAAAGTATTGGGCTTAAGGCCGCTAATGGTGAAGGCAAAAAACGGCGCGGGAATGCAGGGCTGCTGCACAATGGTGTCCATAGGCGGCAAACTGTCGAGAATTAATGGGTCCTCAGCCACAGCCAAATAAGTTTGGAAAGGGTCTATCAGTGTGTTGGCGGTGCGCTGGTTTGTTGGGCTGCTGGAAAGTGGCCCATGCGGCTGCCACGTAGTGCCGTCAAACATGTACACGCGCGCGCCCGGAGTTATCTGGTCAAATCCCGGCCCCTCTAGAGGATCCACCCAATTAAGGCGAATATTGAGCGAGCAGGTGGTTGTATTCAGGCTATCCAAGTCAGAAATAACCCACATGGCATTCACCACATTGGAGTCCTGGGCACACAAGTAATCTCCCAGCGGGCTGAAGGCATCCCTCATTTCAAAGGCAAAAATCTCTGGGCCTCCCGTCAGGAGGTTTACACTAGTAATGCCTGTATAGCCGCCATCAATACCCAAAGGTACTATAGATTGCACATTACCATTAAGCGGCAGCATAACCCGCCCCGCATTACCCAGTACAATATGCGCCGTAGGCCCACCACCCGCCAGGGAAGCGGTCGAGTAGGGCGCTGCACCTTTGATGTCCAGCGTATTGTCGCCCAAGTGGAAATATGCGCCTCCCGCCCCAGGGCTTATGCTGAACCAGGTACATTGGATAGATCCAAAACTGGTGCTTACATTTACTGTAGCATTTACGACCCGCAGCGACGAAAGTTTCAGGTCAGGTGGATTGGCCCCATCCGAGTCCAGAGAACAGGTTGTATTAGCTATAACAAACCTACCGTTGCTCGATGGAGAGGTTAGAAAATTCATCGTTTGGATAATACCTCCATAAGATTTTAACAAGAAACCCGTAAAAGTGATATCATTGCCATGAGTCAGAATGCCGTCATATAGTTCCAGACTCCCTGCAATAGTACCGCCATTGCATTCTACATAGCCGTTGTCAATCACAAGCACTGTACTGTTCGATGTATTCAATGGCCGACGGGTTGGATTGCCTACATACATAATCCCTTGAACTTCCACTATATCACCGCTAAATGTGCCTGCTGTACCGTTAAATGTCAAGTCAGCACTAGAGTCTATGAAGTAACTGCAGCTGTTCTGGGTTACTACTCCACCGGGTACATTGTTTTGTACAGTCAAACTAGACCAGACATTGACCTGACCGGTGGAGGGCCATGTAGAGGAGCCTACTCTACCTATAGTCGCGGAGTGGTGCACGTTGAACTCACCAGCATTTACTACTACATTGATGCCAGTAGCAGCGATATTATCCACTGTTTTCAGTTCGGCGCCACCACCTTGTACGAATATGCTGCCTGTGCCATTCATACCGACGCCGATAGAGCCGATAGCATTGTCATTTAAGTTCAGGCGAGCATTGAGTGTCGGGATAAAGGTGCTGTTAATCACCACTTGCGCATCATCGTTGAAGTTCCACTGTCCAGTACCCGTGAGTGTACCGCCACTGAAGATAAGCAACCCAGTTTGGTTGAAATTCTTCGTGCCTGCGCCGCCGAAGGTGCGGCCATTTACCACCACCTGACCTTCACACTCCAGCGTAGTACCTGTACCCATGTTGAAAGAGGACGTGCCACCTGAGGCCAAAACAAACGTCCCTCCGGCCTCCACCACCAGGGCACCACCGGGGTCTGTATTCGTCAGGGTAGTGTTACTGCTGCTGTTGTACGTTACCGTATGTCCGTTTTGGATAATGAAACGGTTGTTGTTGCTTCCTGTAGTTGCCGTGTATGAAGTACCACTCCCGTCATCTGCAGTGTTCCAAAAACTCGGGGCGTTCCAAAAGCCGTTGCCTGTAGAGTAATACGTTGTTTGCCCAAAAGAGCCAAAGGCCATACCTAAGACCGCGAAGATCAAGGTAAAACGAGATTTAAAACAAGCATCCTTGTGAGAAGGGAAAAGTACAGAAGGGCTCATAGCAACCAGTTTTTAGTTGTAATTGTGGTGATTGAGTGCCGTCGTTGAGAAGTGCTCAAAAATCAAAAAATCCGCTCCGGAGTGCTCAACAATCGAGCCAATATGCCGCATAGGCGACAAAAGTCTTTCGACGCTGCACCGCTTTTTACCTATAGCCGCAGTGCCTTTGCACTCATCGGAGCCACATCCTTTTGGCACGATGGTTTGTTAAGGCAGTGCTATGTCGTTCCATACCCTTCGCCTGATCCTGGGCGATCAACTCAACGAACAGCACTCTTGGTTTTCGCGCACAGATAGCGGCATTCTTTACGTGCTCATGGAGGTGCGCTCTGAAACGGACTATGTACACCACCATATCCAAAAAGTCGTGGGCTTTTTCGGAGCCATGCGGGCCTTTGCCCAGCGCTTGGAAGCACTAGGGCACCGCGTGTACTACTTTCGCCTCGACGACCCCGACAACCGGCATACCCTTGCCGATAACTGCCGGACCCTCATCGAGCGCCATGATATTAAACGCTTCGAATACCAGGAGCCAGACGAGTACCGGTTAGATCAAGCGCTCCGGACTTTTGCAGCAGCGCTGCCCATACCTGCTCATTGTGTATCGTCGGAGCACTTTCTATCGGAGCGCGACGAGCTGAAGCGGATTTTTTCGGGCAAGAAGACCTATCTGCTAGAGCGCTTCTATCGGCACATGCGGCAGAAGCACTGCATACTTATGGAGGCCGACGGTCAAACGCCGCTCACGGGTCGTTGGAACTACGACGCGGAGAACCGCAAGCGCCTGCCGGCCTCCGTGCTCATTCCGCCGGCGCCCTCTTTTGAGCGCGATGTGAGCCACCTGGTTGCCCTGTTGGCGCGCACTGGCGTTTCCACCATCGGCACCCTCGATGCACGGCACTTCGATTGGCCACTGACGCGCACCGAAAGCCTCCATCTGCTGGAACACTTCGTACGCGAGCGGCTGCCCTTCTTCGGCGACTATCAGGATGCCATGACCCAGCGCGACGCTCTGCTGTTCCATTCTCGCCTATCGTTCTCGCTCAATACCAAGATGCTACACCCAGGCGAGGTGGTACAACGCGCCGTGGCCGAATGGCAAACCCGACCCAAGGACATCCCCTTTTCTGCTCTGGAAGGCTTCGTGCGTCAAATCCTTGGCTGGCGCGAATACGTGCGTGGGGTCTATTGGGCTGAGATGCCGCGTTACGCAACACTCAATTATTTCGAACACCAAGCCGCCCTGCCGAGCTGGTACTGGACGGGGCAGACCCGCATGAACTGCTTGCGCCATGCCATTGGGCAATCCTTGGAGCGCGCCTACGCGCATCACATCCAGCGCTTGATGGTTACCGGCAATTTCGCCTTGCTCTTGGGCGTACACCCCGACGAGGTGGACGCCTGGTATCTCGGCATTTACCAGGATGCCATCGAATGGGTTGAGATGCCCAACACGCGCGGCATGAGCCAGTTTGCCGATGGCGGCATCGTAGGCACCAAGCCCTACGTGTCGAGTGCTAACTACTTGCAGCGTATGAGCGACTACTGTGCCCATTGCCCCTACGACCCTAAGGCGCGCTATGGGCCTAAGGCATGCCCCTTCAATGCCCTGTATTGGGACTTCTATCACCGCCATGCTGAGCGGCTGCGCGGCAATCCACGCATCGGCATGTCCTATCAGGTATGGGACCGCATGGATACCCAGGAACAGCACCGCATATTAGCCCATGCGCAAGAGGTGAAGGAAACGATAGAGGAGCTGTGATGCTTTGAGTCGCATTTACAAACACTCCTTCCGTCAAAGATCTTCAGGCTATACTACGCTCTGAAACTCACAGCCCACATAAGCTCTACTTTTGCCCACACAATGATTTATCTCCCATGCCTTTCCCACCCTCTGAACTCATCCTAAACCCCGATGGCAGCATCTATCACCTGCACCTGCGTCCGGAGCAAGTGGCACCGCTCATCATCACCGTAGGCGACCCCGACCGAGTAAAGAAAGTAAGTCGCTGCTTCGACGCTGTAGAACACCGCGTGCAAAAACGCGAGTTCATCACCCACACAGGGCGTATTGGGCGCCTGCGCTTAAGTGTCATCTCCTCAGGCATCGGACCTGATAACATTGACATAGTGGTCAATGAGTTGGACGCAGTATTCAACATTGACCTGCACTCGCGGGAGGTGAAGGATGTACCCACTACGCTGACGCTCGTCCGCTTAGGTACAGCGGGCGGGCTGCAACCGGAGGTTCCGGTGGATGGCTTCGTAGCATCGAGCGGCGGGCTGGGCTTGGACGGGCTATTGCACGCTTATCGCGCAGAGGCACTGCAGCAGCATCCTATTGCTACGGCCCTGCATAAGCACTTCGAAAAAGATGGCAGGCTCTTCGTGCCGCCTTATTATGCCCCCGGAGATGCCGGCCTGTTGGCCGTGTTTTCGGAAGGCTTCTACCAAGGCTACACCGCCACGCACGGCGGTTTTTACGGGCCTCAAGGCCGTCAGCTGCGCGCCGCACGGCGCTTGCCCAACTACTTGGACCGCCTGCAGGCGTTTGAACATGCCGGCCAGCGCGTGCTAAATTTAGAAATGGAGACAGCAGCACTATTCGGCCTGTGCAACCTGCTGGGGCACCGGGCTGCATCGGTGAGCGCTATCATTGCCAACCGAGCATTAGGGCAATTTAGCCGCGACCCAGAGCAGGCCGTGCAGCGACTCATCGAGACAACACTAGAGCGGCTCTACGCCTCAGCGACCTGAGCGCAGGTCGGTGCGCGCACGCCCTTGAGCCAGCATAGCACGGCGCAGCTGCAGGGCCGCGCGCTCCTGTTCGTTTAAGCAAGTGGGCGGTTCGGCCAGGATCTGGTCTAGCTCGGCCAGAAGCCGCGGCAACGCTTGCCAGTAGGCGCGTTGATCGTCGAGAATGTCCTCGAGCAGAGCGCGCTTGAAACGCTCTATCTCCGAACGGAAAAGCGGCGCGCGCTGAAGAGCATCGCCCATGCGCTGCAAGGCGGCCCGATGTTGTCCGCTTCCGAGGTTGCTGACACTCTCCGTCCAGCTGAGGGCAAATACCCAGATAGGCAGCGGCGACTCCATGCTGTCCAAGGGATACAAGTATTGACCCAAGTGAGCAAAACAGTCGTCCTCTTCGCCGACGGTTTGGCGAGCCATCTGGCCCAACAGGTTGAAATCCAAAGCAATGCCGCCGCGATAGAGGCGCATATATCGCAGGTAATCGTTGAGCCATCGCAGGTTGGGTTGGGCCTCGGGATTCGGGCGACGCAAACCATAGCGGAGCGCATTTTCGAGGGCTTCGCGCAAGGCCAGCCCTTGTTGCAGGTGTTGGGCCACGGCAGTGTCGGTGAGCAGCGTTGTTTCTGCCCATTCTAGCAGGCGTTGCGTATGGTCAGGGCCAAAGAGGGCTTGCATGCGCTTGCGCTGTCGCCATTGGGCGGTTTGCTCTGCCGTCAACCCTACAGGTGCCACTGCTCCGCCAAAAACCCAACCCGTCTGCCCATCAAGGGTACGCGCGCGCAGCCATGGCTCCCATAGGAGGGTATCGCCCAGAAAGATGCCCGCCAAATAAGGACTTACCGCCGCTGCATCGAAAAGCGGAGCACCTACCGGAAGATGTCGCACCGGCACACTACTCTCCTCTGGCGCCTGACGCAAAGCAACAGGCGCTGTAGTTCGCCAGTCGCCCCGGACCTCCTGCGAGCAACCCCACCAAGCATACCATGCTGCTAACAACAACCACTTGCCAAGACAAGCGAAACGAAGAGGTACTTTTTTCACGAGACAGAGATACATGCTGGTTGTAGATGAGTTATTTCAAACGGCAATACACCAATCTTAACGTCTGCCGAGGTTTGGCTGGTTAATTTTGCCGCCAAAGAAGTGCGCACGTGCGAAGGATATTTATCATACACAAATTTCAAAGGCGCGGTCGTATTGGCTCTTGTTTTGCAAAGAATTGCGGCGCGTATTCGAAAGAACTCAGTCAACGGGCCATTTCCTGATGCTCTTTTTTGTATGAAAACAGCCTTGGTATGCGGAGCAGGTGGTTTTATCGGCAGCCACTTAGTGCGACGCCTGAAAACGGAAGGGTACTACGTTCGCGGTGTGGATTTGCATCATCCAGAATTTTCGCCTTCGCCAGCAGATGAGTTCATTATCGGCGACCTGCGCGACCCTGCGCTGTGCCAGGCGGTGCTAGACAGACCATTCGACGAGGTGTACCAATTAGCCGCTGACATGGGTGGCGCTGGCTACATCTTCACAGGCGACAACGATGCCGATGTTATGCACAACTCAGCCCTCATCAACCTGAACATCGCGCCCTTATGCTTAAAACGCAAGGTAGGCAAGATATTCTACTCCTCCTCCGCCTGCATATATCCCGCCTACAACCAGCAAGACCCCAACAACCCACAATGCAGCGAGGCATCGGCCTACCCAGCTCAGCCCGACAGCGAGTACGGATGGGAGAAGCTCTTCAGCGAGCGCCTATACCTGTCGTTCCAGCGCAATTACGGCCTGTCGGTGCGCATCGCACGCTTTCACAATATCTATGGCCCAGAAGGCACCTGGTGTGGCGGCCGAGAAAAAGCCCCTGCCGCCCTGTGCCGCAAAGTGGCCGAGGCCACCGACGGTGGCGAAATTGAAATCTGGGGCGACGGACAACAGACACGCTCCTTCCTCTACATTGATGCGTGCACAGAAGCCGTGCGCCGCATGATGGCTGCCGACTTCGCCGGGCCGCTCAATATCGGCTCAGACGAAATGGTCAGCATCAACACGCTAGCACACATGATCATCCGAATATCGGGCAAACAACTGCAACTGCGCCATGTGCCAGGTCCTCAGGGCGTACGCGGTCGCAATTCTGACAACACACTCATTAAGAAAATTCTCGGCTGGGCCCCGCACTATCCGCTGGAAAAAGGCATTCGAGCCACCTACACCTGGATAGAAGAGCAAGTACGCCAACGCCAAGCGCACCACCCAGCCGTAACACCAGCAAAGAACAATGGTCAACAAACACCTCCCCCCACTACAGCGAGCATGCCCAGTGCGCTCTGAATGCGGCAGCCCAGAGGCGGTACAAAAGTCGAACTGTTCCATCCCCCAAACATCGCCTTTCTCTCCTCCGTTTTTGGGGTGAAAAAACGGCTGCCGGCTTCGGCCCATCTGCAGGGGGGCAACGGCTGGGCGTAGCTCCTGTTTAGCCGTGGGCATCTTCCCGGCCCGCTTCCGGGCTTTAATAATGGCGCTACTGCAGCCTTGCGCCTCCGCACCTGCAAGCACGGCGACCCTGCGGTGCCACTACGCCGTTATTAAGACCATAGAGCGAGACGAGCACATGCCAAGCCCCAGCCCAAGGCCCTGAAGCCGCCTGCGCGCGCCAACACCAAGCCAAAGCTCCAGGCCCGTTTTTTTCCCAAAAAAATTAGATGTCGTGGCGGCACCGTCGCAAAAAAGAGGGAGCACTAACCCAAGCCGAGAAAAGCGATGGAAATTTGCTGGCACAAAAGCCCGTAAAAAGGCAAGGTACACCCGTCGTCTTGGATAGATAACATGGAACTCATCACTGAGCAATCATCGCCGCATCGGCACTTAGAAACCCTAAGCACGCGCGAGCTGTTGCAACGCATCAACGCCGAAGACAAAACCGTACCCTACGCCGTAGAGCGCGCCATCCCGCAGATAGAAGCACTGGTGGAAGCCTTGGTACCGCGCATGCAAAACGGAGGGAGGCTTTTCTACATTGGCGCTGGCACCAGCGGCCGCTTAGGCATTGTGGACGCCTCCGAGATACCGCCTACTTATGGGGCACCTCCGGGCTGGGTGGTGGGCATCATCGCCGGCGGCGATGGCGCCATCCGCAGGGCCGTAGAAGGCGCTGAAGACAGCACCACGCAAGCATGGGCAGACCTGCAAGCACATCACATTGACGAGCAGGATTTTGTCATCGGCATTGCTGCCTCAGGCACTACGCCCTACGTCGTGCACGGGCTGCGCACCTGCCGCGAGCATGGCATCCCGACAGGGTGCATCACCTGCAACCCAGGCGCCCCAGTGCTGGACGAAGCCGATTACCCGGTGCTGGTGGTAACAGGGCCAGAGTTTGTTACCGGCAGCACGCGCATGAAGGCCGGCACAGCCCAAAAATTGGTGCTCAACATGATCTCCACCTCCGCCATGATCCGCCTGGGCCGTGTACAGGACAACAAGATGGTGGACATGCAACTGAGCAACAACAAACTCATCGCCCGCGGCACGCGCATGGTGGCCCAAGCCACGGGCTTGGATGAGGACACCGCGCGCCAGTTGCTCCTTCAGCACGGCAGCGTGCGCGAAGCCATCGCCGCCTTCAAGCCTTGAAGTCGAGCAAAAAGCGGCGCACCTCCGCCTGAAAAGCCGCCTCGTCATTGCGGTCGAAGACGACGCGCACGGGCAGCACATAGATAGGCAGCTGATGTTTCCACAAATACTCAGCATGCCGTTCCAAGCGCGTGGCGTCTTTTTCCGTAGTGAGCAGGATTTTGCGATGGTTGGGTATGGCCTCGAAACGGCGCCGGATGTCTTCCAGGTCGTTTTCGGTGAAATAGTGATGGTCGGCAAACTCGAAGGCGTACACGGCGCGCAAGTGTTGGCCCAGATAGGCCATCAGGTATTCCGTGTGGGCAATGGCGCTGACGAGCAAGGCATCCGTATGCAAGTCCAAAGGGCGGCGCACGTCGGGGCGCAGCAGGTCGTACGGTTCTTCGTATTGATAGCGGGAAAAGAACAGGCGTTGGCGCGGCAACGGCGCTATCTCCGCTTCGAGGGCGCGGCGCTGCTGTTCGGTGAGGTCGGGCGGGCATTTGGTAACGATAATGATATCGGCCCGCCGAGAGCCGTTTCGCCCTTCGCGCAAGCGCCCACTGGGCAGCAGCCAATCCCGAGTGAAGGGACGGTTGTATTCGGTGAGCAGAATGTTCAGCCCCGGCGTAACGGCCAAGTGTTGGAAGGCGTCGTCGAGGAGAATGCACTGCACCTCCGGATTGCGGCGCACCAGTTCGGGAATGCCCAACACTCGGCTCTCGCTGACGCTAATGGGGACGTGAGGAAACTTGCGCTTAAACTGCAGCGGTTCATCGCCCACCTCTTCGGCCGCATCCACTTCACTTACGGGCCGATAGCCCTGCGTGCGGCGCCCATAACCGCGGCTAAGCACTGCCACCTCAATGTATTGGTCTAACCACCGAATGAGGTATTCAATGTGCGGGCTTTTGCCGGCGCCACCTACGGTGAGATTGCCTACCGAAATGACGGGTATGTTAAAGCGCACACTCTTGAGCACACCCAGCCGATACAGCGCATTGCGCACCTCCACAGCAATGCCGTAAAGCAGCGAAAAGGGCAGCAATAACAGCCGAATAACAATGTCTTCTGACATAGACCCTACGAAAACAGGCCCGAAGGAAAGTAAGCTCCTCCGGGCCTGTACTCTTGAGTGGTACCTCCCAGAATCGAACTGGGGACACACGGATTTTCAGTCCGTTGCTCTACCATCTGAGCTAAGGTACCTTTCCGCAAATGTGGCGGCAAAGGTAAATGGAGCCTTTCCAAATGGACAAATCACTTCTTACATTTTTTTGTACAGCCAGTCTGTATGTGGTCGGAGGACGTCTAATTTCGCCCAACCTATGCGCCAGACATTTGCCACGCTCTTGCTCGCTCCTTTTGTAGCTGGAGCACTGTTTTTTCTGTATTTGGCCTGGAGAGACAGCGACTATGCCCCGGCCATCATCCCATTCGTGGTGGTTGCTGCCGTCATCTGGATACTCAGCCCGCAGATTAACTGGTGGTGGTATTATCGGCACCCTCCTGAACTGCCGGTACCGCTACGGGCACTCTTGGAGCGCTGCAGTGTCTTTTACCGAAACCTGCCCGCCACACAGCAGCAGCGCTTTCGGCAACGCGTGGCCCTGTTCATCATGGGCACCGACTGGATGCCCATGGGCTGGCCTGAGGAAAGCGTGCCGTTAGATGTCCGGCTGGCCTTGGCTGCCCAGGCCGTAGCCCTGACGCTGAATGAACCGGTATTCCTGTTTGAAAAATTTGAAAAGGTCATCGTTTACCCTGCGCCTTTCCCCTCACCTGAGCACGATTACCTGCACGCCTCAGAGCTGTATGCCCCCGATGGCTGCCTGCTCTTCTCAGCCGAGCAATTGATGGCCAGTTTCCTCGCGCCGGGCAGCATGTACAACATCGGCCTGCATGAGTACGCCAAGGCCTTTGTACTGACCTACCCTACTAAGCCCTACCCTACCCTACAGGAACCTGATGTGTGGGAAAAACTGGAAGCTTGCAGCCGTATGCCGCGCGCTCATGTGGAGTCTGTGATTGGTATCCAAGGAGTTGAGCCGCTGCCTGTAGCCATACACCACTATTTCAGTTTCCCTCAGGCCTTTCGCGCTGCTCTGCCCGAATCGGCGGCTGCGCTGGATGCCGTATTTTCGGGCCAACAAGCGCACTGATTACTCATGCTCCTGCACACCCGAGGCATTGTCTTTAGCCATCGCCAATATGGCGAGACGAGCGTCATTGCCGACATCTTCACCGAAACGCATGGGCTGCGCGGGTTCATCGCCAGTGGGGTGCGTACGGCTAAGTCCCGCATGCCATACAGCCTATTTCAGCCAATGACTATGGTGGAATTAGTCTGCTACTTCCGCGACAGCGCCCATCACCTCAACCGCCTCAAAGAAATGCGCGCCGCCGTGGTTTTCCAGCGCATCCCCTTTGAGGTACGCCGCGGCGCAGTGGCCTTGTTTATGGCCGAAGTGTGCCGAAAGACTATCCACGAAGGCGAAGAACACCCGACCCTATTCAACTTCCTAGAGGAAAACCTCCGCTGGTTAGACACCACAGAACACCCTATTGCCAACCTGCACTTGCATTTCCTTCTTCACCTCGCTGCCCATTTGGGCTTCCAGATAGCACCCCTGGAAGGCACATCGCTTTTCTTCGACTGGCAAGAGGGCGTTTTCACGCCTACCCCGCCCGAACACGGCCACATGTTAGACAGGCAGGCGTCTGCACACCTTTCTCGCCTACTGGAACTCCCCTTGGAGCAATGCCACCACCTGGCACTCGCAGCACCCGACCGCAGGGCATTGCTGCAGGGGCTGCTCCAGTTCTATCGCTTGCGCATTCCGGGCTTTCATAGCATCCACACGCCGGGCATTATCGAAATGGTGTTGGACAAATAAACGCAGCCCATCGAGTAGCGGTCGCATCAGATGACTTGCTCCACCCTCCTACTTGGGCTTGAGCATGTGCTCGTCTCGCCCTAGGGCCTTACTGACGGCGTAGCAGCACCGCAGGGTCG
>FWWL01008223.1_pt1 | contig 13544 bp, 10 predicted proteins | sample 2228331 | NCBI WGS metagenome assembly FWWL01 (sample SAMEA103939775, study PRJEB20133) | metagenome | reverse complement strand
GGCGGATAGCCACGGCCGGGCGCTGACTCCGCAGTCATCGGTAACAATCTTAACGGATTTCCGGCGCCGGTCAAAGGCCAGGTGGGGTTGTCTTACAAAGCCTTAGTGGGGTGTTGGAGATAACGCGCTGGGGCAATCCAGTCGAAGAGAGCCAATAAAATCAAAGTCAACAGGATGCGCAGATCATAGCAAATGGCCTCAAGGAGCACACGCTTCAGAGCAAGGCCAGGCTTGAGCTCCCGTACCGGGCCATTTAGCCGGGTCTTAATGGCACCAAAGACCCCCTCGCCTACACCCCGGAAGCGGTAAAGGAACGGCTCAAAAAGTTTCTGCCCGAGCTTTCGCACGTCGGATTTAAGCTCACCACCCCCCTTTAGCCGAATTTGGGGATGGTAGCCCCGCTCAAAAGCCTCTCTCCAGATGCCGGCATCCGCAAGTAAGGGTCCGGGTTTTGTACCCTGCCTTAAGGCACGTATGCCCAAAATCATGTCCGAGGCATAAGCCGGTCCGGCAGCAATTCCATCGATCATAAGCAGCTTCAATGCCGGGTAATACCTGACAAGGAGCCCAAGCCGGCTGTGTCCACGAACCCGGCGGACTTCGGCCCCGCGCTTGTATTTAAGCTCCTGAGTCAGGCCCCGATGGGCCACCCCGGTGGGACGGCATCTCCCGGAAGCAGCGGCTCAAGCCGCCAGCCCTTCGAGGTCCTCAGGTTTTAAGTTGCGAGTCATGTAACGCTGCAGGGACTGAAACGAAGGGCAAGGTCCTTAAAGAGCGCAACCGTGTGCCGATACGGAAGGCCGAAATAAGCCCTGAAAATGTGCGAATGCTGGTAAACCCACGGATGACCCTGCCTGGGTGCAGCCTTGTCCAGCTGGCCAAACCTGGCCCGGGCAAGCTCGAGCGCAAGCTCGAAGATTTGCTTTGGTCGCTGAATGTCTAGCCGCTTCATCCCCCATGTATGCTATCCCCTCATCCCTTTGTAAGACAACCCCACATACGCTTGACGTGCCAGTGAATGCGTCCACATAATCCTGGTAAGGGGCCCGACATGGGGCGTTACGTGTATCAGCGCGCTGTTTCAGCGCTTGTCGTTCTCCTGGGGGTTTCCGTCCTGACCTTTCTGTTAATGCATCTGATTCCAGGGGACCCCGTCCAGTACATGTTTGCCAGCTATCAGGGGGAGGCACCGAGGCCCGAGCAGATCGCCGAGGTCCGTCGGCAACTGGGCCTGGACCAGCCGCTCCACCTTCAGTACCTGAGATACATAACGGCAGTGCTGAGAGGTGACTTGGGCCGGTCTGTGTTCTTGAAACGTCCGGTATCGGAAATTATTCTGGACAACGTTTGGTATACCCTGGAGCTGGCGGTCGCGAGCCTCCTGCTCGCCGTCCTGGTTGGGTTCGCCTTTGGGACTGTGGCGGCCGCAAAGCGCGGGAGCTGGCTCGACACCGCGACGATGCTGGTATCGCTTGCGGCCCTTTCGATGCCCTTCTTCTGGCTGGCAGTGCTTCTTGTGCTAGTTTTCGCCATCAAGCTGCAGCTCTTCCCAGCTACGGGTCAGGGTACACCGTCACACCTGGTGCTGCCGGCAGTAGCTGTTGGGCTAACGGTCGCGGGCAGTCTAGCAAGGCTCGTTCGTTCCTCAATGCTCGAGGTTCTCAACCAGGATTATATTGTCGTGGCCCGGGCAAAAGGTCTGAGCGGGCTGGCTGTGCTTGTAGGTCACGCCTTACCGAACGCGGTAATCCCGCCCCTCACCCTGGCGGGCCTGCAATTCGGCCGACTGATGGGTGGCGCCGTGGTTACGGAAACGGTGTTCGCGCGGAAGGGTCTCGGAACCGTGCTGGTCGAGGCGGTTATCAGTCATGATTTGCCCCTGACTCAGGGAATCTTGCTTTTTATTGCTGCCGTCTATGTTGCGGTAAACCTGCTGGTAGACCTGTTGTATGCGGCGGTCGACCCCCGCATCCGCTACGGGTGACGACCCAACGACCCAATATTATCAGGGAGGTGCAGTATGATAATCTGGCGGCCCAGTAAGGACAGGACACATACCCGCCGACAGTTTATTGCCGTGGCCGGGAAGACTGTACTGGCCACGGTGGTCGTCGGCAGCCTGGCAGATTTGGTCGCGGCGTGTCAGAGCGAGGCTCGGCGGGTCGAAGAGGGTGGGCCCGCGGCCGGCAAACCGGTCGTGCGGGGTGGAACCCTGCGGTACGCAACCCTGGGGGATGTGGATTACGGTTCGCTGGACATGACAACGACCACCGGAACCAACGACCTGGAGATCGGTCGCAGCATGAACGATCCGTACATCTGGCTTCTACCGGACGGCACCTTCGCGCCTGGGCTGGCTGAGTCATGGGAAGTGAGTAGGGACGGGCTCGAGTATACCTTCCGGCTTCGCAGGGACGTGGTCTTCCACGACGGGACTCCTCTGGATGCAGAAGTGGCCAAGTATAACTTCGACCGGATGACCGACCGTAAAACCAACCCCAGCGGGCTAAGCTACAGCTATCTGGGCGCGGGCCAAAACTATGAAGGATGCTATCTGCTCGACAAATATACTTTCAAAATACGCCTGAACCGGCCGAACCCGATCTTCCTTTACCGCATGCGGCGCAAGTACGTCTCGCCGCAGTCGCCCAGAGCAATTGAAAAATACGGCTCCGATTATTACCGGAACCCTGTCGGCTGCGGTCCCTTCAAGTTTGTGGAATGGGTGCAGGGCGACCATGTCACCGTCGAGGCTTTCCCTGAATACAAGTGGGGTCCACCCCAGATCTACAAAAACACCGGGTGGCCCTACCTGGACCGGGTGGTTTACCGCATCTTCAAGGATCCCAGCACCAAGGCGGCTGCGCTGGAGGCCGGTGAGGTGGATTATGCTGCCGGCCTAGATCCAGCAGATATCGCGCGATTCCAGGGTATGAAAGACATTATCGTCGTCATTCGGGACAAAATGGGGCAGTCAGTCCAGCTACAACTGAACGTCGAGAAGCCTCCGACCAGCGAGCTGGCCGTGCGCCAGGCGATTTCGATCTCTATTGACCGGCAGGCGCTTGCAAAAAGCGTGCTGTACGACCTTGTGGAACCTGCCTACCATATTTTCACTAAAAACCTCTGGAGCTATGACCCGAGCCTGGAATCGCTGAACCGCTATGACCCCCGTCGGGCCGAGCTGATCCTCGAACAGGCTGGCTGGAGGCGTGGTCCCGACGGCATACGGGAGAAGGATGGAACCCGGCTGAAACTGCTGTACCTGGCCGGCCAGCCGGACCTTCCCATCGCCCAGTTCGTTCAGGCCGAACTGCGGAAGGTGGGGATGGAGGTGGAGATCCGGACGCTCCAGGGCGCCGGGCTGCTTGAGGCGACCCTGCGCGGCGAACACAACATTACCGGGGGCCGAACCCACTGGATTCAGGAGGACCCGGATGTGCTCCGCAACTGGGCCCACTCAAGTCTGATTAATGTTCGGCAAAATTACATAAGGGCGCGCAACCCGGAGCTGGACCGACTTCTGGAGCAGGGCATTAGCCTCCCCGGGGACCCCCATTCGCCCGAACGTGAAATGATTTACCGACAGGCCCAGAAGATCATCATGGAAAACTATTATGTGGTCCCCCTCTACTACAACCGCAGCTTTGAGGCCCACCGGGCCTACGTCCACGCCGAGAACATCGGCTACGACCCTTACGGGACGTACCACTAGTGGGTGGAGGTCTGGCTGGAGAAGTAAGGGCGCAGATGGGAACCAGGTCTGGCGGCCTTAACCCGGCCCTGGCGGTCACCGGGGTTCGGACCGGGGCGAGAGCTACCCCGCTTGCCCGGCTCCGCCGGCACCCCAGCGCGGTGGTCGGCTTTTCGATCCTGGCGGGCTTCGTTCTGGCATCCGTGCTTGCCCCGACCCTCCCGTTACCCGACCCGCTGGCCACGGATCCCGCCGGGGCCCGTCGCCCGCCGTCCTGGGAGCATCCACTGGGCACCGATGACCTGGGCCGGGACGTGCTTAGCCGTGTCGTTTACGGGGGCAGGGTGTCGTTGCTACTGGGTCTGATCGCCACGGGACTGGGTGGTGTAACCGGAACCCTGATCGGCCTGTCGGCCGGGTTCTTCCGGGGACGCGTGGATCTGGTGCTGAGCCAGCTGAACGATACCCTTTTGGCGTTCCCCGGGTTCCTGCTGGCGATGGCGGCGGTGGCCGTGCTGGGCACCGGCATTAACAACGTGATGCTGGCGGTCGGGTTTTCCTTGACCCCAACCTTCGCCCGGGTTGTCCGGGGGGCAACCCTGACGGTTCGGGAGCTGGAGTATGTCCAGGCGGCCCGCGTGGTGGGCGCCAGGAGTCTGCGGATCCTGTTCAGGCACGTGCTCCCCAATGTGTTGCCGCCGGCCATTATTCTGGCGACGGTGAGTCTCGGCGGGGCAATTCTTACCGGCGCGGCCCTCAGCTTTCTGGGGCTGGGCGCCCAGCCGCCGACCCCGGAGTGGGGCCTGATGGTCAACGAGGGCCGGCGGTCACTGCGGGTAGCCTGGTGGATTTCGACCTTTCCCGGTCTGGCGATAATGCTGGTGGTCATCGGTGTCAATCTGCTGGGTGACGCCCTGCGGGATATTCTAGACCCGCGGCTGCGGGGCCAATGGTAACCCCAAACCTGCCGACGAGGAGGCGAGCTGATGGCTGAGGTTTACTACCCGTGTATACACGTGGCCGGTCCCGCGTATGAGCGGGGCTACCTTCACGGCCAGCAGGCCCGGGAACGGGTCTGCCGGAGCATCGGGATCTACCGGGAGCTCTTTCGGACGACGGCCGGTCTGGATTGGGACAGGGCGCTTGGGCGGGCCCGGGAGTTTGCAAAGGCCATCGGGGCTGTTGAACCGGCCATCCTGGAGGAGATGCGCGGAATCGCGGACGGGGCGGGGGTGCCCCTGGAAGAGGTGGTGGCTGTCAACTGCCGGACCGAGATACTCTTCGGCCAGCCCCGGAGCGAGCCGGCGGATGGGGCTGGGGGTGAGTGCACCACGATCGCCGTAGCCCCGGAGGCCAGCGCCGACGGTCATGCGCTCATCGGGAAAAACTGGGACTGGCAGGCGGCGTGCCGGGACTCGCTCATTATTCTGGCGGCGGAGCCGGATGACGGGCCGGCCTTCGTGACCCTGGCGGAGGCGGGGATGCTGGCCCGGGATGGGGTTAATGCGGCGGGTATCGCCGTTTGCGGTAACCTTTTGCAGTCGAAGCAGGACCGCGGGGAGCCGGGTCTGCCCGTGCCGATTTTGAGGCGACGGATCCTGAGCAGCCGGCGTCTGGACGACGCCCTCAACGCCGTCATCCGGGCGAAAAGGTCAGGGTCGACTAACTACCTTATCGGAGACGCATCGGGTATCTTTATCAACCTGGAGGCCACCCCGGACGAGGTCTACTTCGTCTATCCGGAAAGGGGGCTTCTCACCCATTCGAACCACTTCGTTTCCCTGGAGGCGCGTTTGCGGGGGGTCGGCATAGACTATTCGGCCGACAGCCTTTATCGCCACCACCGGGCCCGCCAGCTGCTGGAACCGAAGCTTGGGCGGATAGATCTCGGGGATATCCGGGCGGTCCTGCGGGACCACGCCGGATTTCCCCGGGCCATCTGCCGGCATCCGGACGAGCGGGAGCCGGCGGGGACCCGGACTGCCAGCGTGGCATCGCTGTTGGTGGACCTGACAGAGGGTGTCATGTACGTGGCCGGCGGTCCGCCCTGTGGCCACGAGTACCGGGCCGTGCGGATACCCGGCGATTACCGGCCGTTTGAGACTGAAGTGGCCTCGCCGCTTCGGGCCGGGGATGTTTGATGTGGGGGGGGCCGGGGTGCGGTGGCCAGACGATGCCCGCTGTGTGGTGGCGTTAACAGTTGATTTTGATGGGACCGCCAATGAGGTCGGCCTGGGTCAGGACCCGGTTGGAGTCAGGTCCGCCGGCGGTTATTCGGCGCGGCGGGGTATCTTCCGCTTCCTGGAAATATTCGACCGGCATCGAGTGCCGGCGACCTTTTTCGTCCCAGGCTACGATGCGGAGTTAAATCCCGATGCAGTTCGTGCCATCGTCCGGGCCGGCCATGAGGTTGCGGCCCACGGTTATTTGCACGAGCGGACGGAGTTACCACCTGAAGAGGAGGAGGCCCGGCTTCGCAGGACCCACCAGATCCTAACCGCCGTAACCAGTCAGCCGCCTCGGGGCTGGCGAAATCCGGGTGGTCAAAAGAGCGATCGGACCCTGGTCGTCCTCCGGGAGCTTGGGTACATTTACGACAGCAGTGATAAAGACGATGACCTTCCTTACCCGGCCGTGGTGGCCGGGAGTCCCTCGACGGAGATGGTTGAGCTTCCGAACAACACGTCCAGCCTGGACGATTTTCCGCTCTACGTGGAAGGAGCGGCGACCCCTGACGAGGTCCTGGAACTGTGGCGGGCAGAATTCGACACCCTCTACCGGGATACCGGTTATTTCGTGTTGACATTTCATCCCAGGTCCGGTTTTGGTTCGGGAACCCCGGCCAGGGCCAGAGTAATCGACCGCCTCATTGCCTACATAAAAGGGTTCCCTGGCGTCCGCTTCGTCCGAATGGTGGACCTGGCCCGGTGGTGCCTTGACCCGGCCAACGGTTTCATGTCGAGGGCCGGCGGAGTGGGGAGGTGATCCCTATGGGACTTCCGGCAGTCTGGCCTGAACCCTACCAGTGTGCCGCCGTGGTAACCGTTAATTTTGATGCGGAAAGTGTCGAGCGTCGGGCCAGGCCCGAGGGTGGGCTCTGGGGCCGGTACTCTTACGGGCGGTACGGGGTTCGGGTCGGCGTCCGACGTGTACTGGATCTCCTCGACCGTTACGGCGTCCGGGCCACCTTCTTCATACCGGCCCTGGACGTCGAGGCCTATCCGGAAACCATGGAACGGATTGCAGCCGCCGGGCATGAGGTGGCCGGGCACGGCTACGCCCATGAGGATTTCAGTCGGCTCGCCCCGGACGAGCAGCGCGCGGTGCTTCAGCGGAGCGAGGCTGTGTTCGAACGGGTCTTCGGACGGCGGCCGATCGGGTGGCGGGCACCGGATGGGTTGATGAACCGGCAGACCAGGCCAATACTTATTGAGCGCGGCTACCGCTATGATAGCAGCTTCTGCGATGACGACCTTCCCTACCTGGTTAAGGACGATAAGGGCGGACTGCTGGTGGAGATCCCCGTGTTTGCTGGCGCCAGCGACCGGCATTATTACCAGTTGAGGCGACCGCCATGGGTGGTAGCTTCGGCCTGGAAGCAGGAATTCCGGGCCGTCTACGCCGAAGGCGGCCTGTTCAACCTCACGATCCATCCCCGGGGGGATTATGGGTCGGGCAGGGCGGTTCGGGTCCTGGCCCTGGAGACGATCCTGCAGGAGCTGCGGGATTCCCCCCGGGTCTGGCTGACGACATGTTCCGAAATTGCCGACTGGGTACACAGGTCAGCGGCGAGGTGGCCCGTCTGGCCAGCCTGAACAGAAAGCTGAGAAGGGAGGGCAGCCGGTGATGCGACCGGACCTCATGCCTGCAGAGGAGAATTTCATCAGAGAGGTTTCGACGGACCGCCTGTGGGAAGATGTCCGGTTTCTCGGCACTCGTTACCGTGAGACCGGAAGCTCCGAAGAACGGGAGGCCGTCCGGTACATCGTGGAACGGCTGAAGGAGGCCGGCGTTGAAGATATCCGGGTCTACGAGGCTATGGCCTTTGTAAGCTACCACCGGGCGGCCGAGTGCGAGGTGGTTTCTCCCGTTCGCCGCCGGATTCCGGCCGTTGCTCGGGCGTACACCGAACCGACGCCCCCCGAAGGCCTCGAGCTCGAGCTGGTGCTGGCCGACCGGTACGAGGGTGACGTAGCCGACAAGGCCGTTTTGACCGCCCGGGACTGGCCCGGGGGCGACCGGGCCCGACGGGCACGGGTGCAGGTCCATGCCCAGGTCACCCGGGAGCCGAACCTCCACCGTGGGGGCAACACGCCCGTTTGGGGAATACCTTCCGTTCACCAAGCCCACCTTCTGAAAACCGAGCCGACCGGGATAAATATCAGCCGGCCGGACGCCGAATTCCTGCGGGAACTCGCTGCCCAGGGGCCGGTCCGGATCTGGGTCCGGACTGTTGTTGAGACAGCCTGGCGTCCCACCTGCTTCCCGGTGGCTCGGATTCCCGGCCGGGCCCCGACCTTCATCCTGGCCGGCGGGCACCTGGATAGCCACGACCCCGGGGCGACCGATAATGCGACCGGTTGCGCCTCCCTCCTGGAGCTGGCCCGCCTTTTCGCCCGGCGGCGATCCGAACTCCGGCACGGCCTGGTCATCGGCTGGTGGACCGGGCATGAGAGTGCCGGCTACGTCGGGTCGACGTGGTTTTGTGACAACGAGTGGGAAGACCTGCATCGCAACGGGGTTTTTGTCCTGACCGTGGATGGGCCCGGGGTCCAGGGTGCGACGAAGCTAGAGGCCCGTTACGTCTTCCCGCAAACGCAGAGATTTGTGGTGGATACGGTCCGCACGTACTTGGGCCGGGAACCAGACCTGGTGGCCAAACCCATTAAGATGGGGGACCAGTCCTTCTGGGGCGTTGGGATTCCGGGAGCAACTGTCTACCGGTGCCTGGCACCTGACCACCCGGACTGGGCGGTGGTTTTCGGTGCAGGCCACGGCCGGTGGTGGCACAGCACGGATGATACGCTTGACAAGGTTGACCCGGAGATCCTGACCGATGACACCAGGTTCTACGCCCTGCTCCTCTACCGGCTGTGCACGGCCGAGCTACTTCCGTTCGAATTTGTCACCTACGCCCGCTGGATGAGGGGAACGCTGGAAGATATACGGTCCGAGGCCGGACAGGCGTTCGATTTTGGCAAGCTTTTTGACCGGCTGGCCGAGTTCGAGCGCCTGGCCGATGCCCTGCAAGCGGCCGAACTCCGGGCAATTACGCCGGAGGCGAAAGAGCGGCTGAACGGTTGCAAGATGCGGTTGAGCCGCTACCTGAACCCGGTCTACTTTACTCTGGAAGGCCCTTACCACCACGACTTGCGGACCGTAATCCCCGGGCCCCCGGTCCGTTATCCCCTGCCTGGCGAACCGCCCTTTGAGCCCCGGTACTTTCCAGGCCTGCAGCTGGCCAGACGTCTGGCCAGCCTTGACCCGGCCAGCGGCGACTACTGGGTCGTCTATGCCACCGTGTTGCGGGAGCGGAACCGTGCGCTCCACGCCCTTGACCGGGCGATTCGCGACATCGAACAAACCCTGGCTGGCACCGGATAGCCGGCAAGTTAAAGAACCCCATTAGCTAAACGGAGGCTTGTCATGACGTTTGAAACCCTGCTGGCGGACCTTTCGGCGGACCGGGCCTGGGCTGAGGTCGAGCATATCACCCGGGAGTTTCCATCCCGGCTGGCGGGTACGGAAAACTCCCGGCGGATGGCCGAATACGCCTGGGAAAGGCTCCGGGACGCCGGCCTTGATGCCAGGCTCGAGCGGTTCCTCGGGCTCGTATCTTTTCCGGAGCCGGCCCTGGTCCGGGTCCTTGCACCGCTGGCGCGGGAGATCGAAGCCTTCACGCTCGGCCACTCGGCCTCCACCGACGGGGTTGAGGGCGAGCTTGTCTACATCGGGTCCGGGGCCGAATCGGAGTATGAGGGCAAGGATGTCCGGGGTAAAATCACCCTCTCCGAGCTTTCGTATTCGCCGGCCCGTCACGAGAAGGCCTACATCGCCTGGAAGCGGGGTTCGATCGCCCAGATCATGATGAACTGGGGCGACGAAAACAACACGGCCGTACCTTTCGGCTCGATGAAGTCGGCCTGGGGTAACCCGATGCCGGAGACCCTCGAGACCGACATGCCCTCGTTGCCTTGCGTCGGCATTGCCCGGACCGATGGCCTGTGGCTGAAGCGCCTGTGCGAGCAGGGGCCGGTCCGGGTCTGGCTCCGGGCCCGGGCCGAGAACGTCTGGCGGGAGCTGACCATGACCGCCGCCGAGCTGGACGCCGGGCCGGACCGGGAGTTCGTCCTGCTCGGGGGCCACATGGACTCCTGGTTCGGGCCCCAGGCCACCGATAACGCCGCCGGTGACGCCTGCATCCTGGAGCTGGCCAGGGTTTTCGGCCGGCATCGGGACCGGCTGCGCCGGGGTCTGGTGGTGGGTCTCTGGATGGGCCATGAAACCGGCACCATGGTCTCATCAACCCGGTTTGCCGACACCAACTGGGACCGTCTTCGGGCTAGGTGCGTGGCCTACGTCCAGATCGACCAGCCGGCAATGACGGGCACGTCCGTCTGGAACCTCCATTCCACGGATGAGGCCCAGAGCTTTGTCGTCCGGGCAACCCGGGAGGTTGCCGGGGATACGCCCATGCGCTGGCACCGCCAGGCGAAGACGGGCGACATGTCGTTTTTCGGGGCTGGGCTCCCCAGCTTAGCCGGGGAGATGTCCTTTACCGACGAAGAAATTCGGCGGACTGCCCTGGCAACCCTCGGCTGGTGGCATCACTCCATCCACAACACCCTGGACAAGGTGGACCGCAACCTGCTGGGAATTCACCTGCGGGTTTACGCCCGCTGGCTCTGGGAGCTTCTGACCGAACCTATCCTGCCCTTCGAGTACGGGCCGGTGGCCGACCGGTTCCTCAAGCGGCTCACCGAGCTGGCCGCAAGGCCGGTCCCAGGCATCGACCTGGAAAGCCTGGTCGACCGGGCCCACCGGCTCAAGGCCCTGGCCGAAAGGTTCGATGCCCGGGCCGGAGAATGGCGTCGCCTGGGACAGGGAAGCGAAGGAGCCGAAGCTGCCGCCTTGCTGAACGGGACGATGATGCGGCTGGCCCGGATCCTGATTCCGGTTGCTTCCACCGTCGTCGGCCCCTACGGCCAGGACCGCTATGGCCACAGCTGGCAGGCCCAGCCTATCCCGGCCCTGGCCCCATATGCCCGGCTGGCCGCCCTGGACCCGGACTCCGAAGAATACCAGGTCTGGTGGGTGGCCGCCATCCGGGCCCGGAACCGGGTGGCCGATGCCCTGGACCAGGCCGTCCAGGTCCTTGGCAGCGCCCTGGACCGGCTCGGCACCTAAAGGGTCCGGGCAGGCCGGCTTTTAAAGGCCTTCAACCAGCTCCCGGGCCTGCTGGAGGGCCCACCGGACCCGGTTCTGGCCCCGAACCAGGTGGGTCTCGACGACCCGGGCCAGGTCCGAATCCGGTGGCAGCCGGCCGAGCGACTCGGCCGGGGCCAGGTCGGGGAGGGGCGGGACGGGACGGGCCGGGTCGTGCCGGAAGCGGCCGGTCCGGGTGAAGTTGATGGGGATCAGGATCCGGCCGAGGCCGCGGAGGACCCGGTTAAACCCGTCCTGCGCACCTTCCGACCGCCCCGAGGCCTCATCCAGACGGCGGTTAAAGCCCTCGATAGCCCGCTCAAACCGCTCGAGTTCCGAGCGGACCGGGCCGAAGTCAAACCGTCCGCCGGCCGCCTGCTCGTAACGGTCCAGGGTTTGGCGAAAGTCTTCGGCGACCCGGGCGAAGTTATACGGGTGGACCGGGGCATTTACCGCCCGCAGGATGGCCGTCAGGTACACCCGGATATCCCGCTCCAGGTTGGCCTGGTCGGCAATCTCCAGGGTGTCGGCCTCGGTGTGCCACTCGATATTGCCACCGCAACCCCCAACCGGGTAGTACCCCTTCTCTTTCCGCAGGTCATCGGGCATATGGGATGAGAGCATGAAGAAGGTGGTGAGGCCGATGTTATTGAACGAGCAGTCGCCGGCCCGGGGGGGCCGTTCGGGGTGGCACTCAAGGCCGCTCACATCCCGGACCGCCTTCTGAACAAAGTCGGCCGCTTCGGCCATCATTGAGACCCGGTCGTACCTGGTCGCCCACCGGCAGCCCGGCGAGTCGACGTTGACGTGGCCGACCGCGTGGTTGTAAAGGTCCAGGCCGAAGGTGTCGGCGTACCAGGTTGAGCCGGCGTAGCGGCCGTGGGAGTGGCCCGACCACCAGGCCACCCGGACCGTCCGGCGCAGGTCCTGCCGGTTCCGGTGGAGGACCCGGGCCAGCTCGAGGAGGGCACCGTCGCCGGTGGCGTTGTCCCCAATGCCCACGTGCCAGGAGTCGAGGTGGCCGTGAACCAGCAGGAACTCCTCCGGCCGCTCCGACCCGGGAATTACCGCTTCGATAACCGGGATCGGCCGCCAGCCCTCATCCACCTCGGCCCAGATTCGGACCGGGACCGGTCCGGAGGCGGCCGCAGCGATCAGTCCCTCACCGTCCGGCCGGTTGACCGAAAGGACCGGGACCCGGGGCTTGCGCTCGAGCGAGTCCAGGTCGGGGCTCCCCCAGACCGGGGTGACGATCATCTCGTGGATTCGCTCGCCGGGGTTTACGAAGATTACCCCGACGGCCCCCATCCGGGTCAGGTCCTCGACCCGGCCGGGGTTGGCCAGGCCCCGGACGACGGCAACCTTGCCGGCCACATCAGCCGCCTCCTCGAGGGCTGAGGTCCAGACGCTGCCGGGTGGGCCGGACTCCGGGGCGGGGACGAAGACGGCCTCGGCCTCGAACCAGCCGTTGGTTGGCCGGGAAAACGAGGTCGTTTTTGCCCGGACGGGCCGCCGCTCACGGCCGACCTCCAGCGCTGCCCGCCGGGGCAGGCTGATCAGCAGGACCGGCTCGTAAAGCCGGTGCTCAATCCCCCACTCTGCCAGCTTCCCGGTGATATATTCGGCGGCCTGGCGCTCGTCCTCGGACCCCGATTCCCGGATGAGGCCGGAAAAGCGGAGCACGAGCTCCCACGCCGTGTCCACCGAGACGGCCTGCTGCGCCCGCGCCTCAACCGTCGGATCAGACCAGGACCAGAAGGGAGACGGGCTCATCGGTTGACACCTCCGGCAGAGATGGTTAGAATCGGGTGTACGATAGTTTTTAGCGCTCCCAGCGTCTCGGCTGCAACGGGTATACCCGGGTGTATTGAGTTCTCTTACGGTGCTCGCTTACAACTTCGTCGGCGACGGCCTCCGGGATGCCCTCAACCCCCGGACCTACACCGATTGACAGAGGAGCAAAAGGGGATGTCGGCGGAGATTACCGTTAACCTGGTCGGCGACCTGATGGTCAGGACGCCCCTCGAACAGCACCCCTGGCAGGAAGACCCCGGCTTCCGGGCGGCCGTCCGGGAGCTTCAGAGTGCCGACCTGGTGGTTGCCAACCTGGAAATGCCCCTTTCCCGGCGCGGCTACCGGGTGCCCAAATGGGCAAACCTCCGCTCCGACCCGGAGGTTATCGGGGCGGTCCGGTGGCTGGGGGTGCACGCCGTGACCCTGGCCAACAACCACATGATGGATTACGGCCACCCGGCCCTCTTCGATACCCTTGAAACCTGCGACCGGGCGGGCATCATCCGGTTCGGCGCCGGCCGGGACCTGGCGGAGGCCGAGAGGCCCGCCAGGCTCGAAGTTAAAGGTCGCAGACTCGCCTTCCTAGGCGTCGCCTGCACCTTGCCGATGGAGTCCGATGCCGGACCGGACA
>FWWL01008218.1_pt1 | contig 13555 bp, 13 predicted proteins | sample 2228331 | NCBI WGS metagenome assembly FWWL01 (sample SAMEA103939775, study PRJEB20133) | metagenome | reverse complement strand
CACTTTGTCAAGAGGTTTCGAGAGATTTTTTTCGCTTATCTTTACACCCCACTCCCTGCCCGCCTGCTCTCTGAATTAAAACTTAATAAAGGGAGGGAACATCTCTCATTATAACACTCAACCAGCTTCTGTCTCCAAGAAAGAAAATACCAAATTTTCTTGAAGGAGAAACAAACTCGCTCTCTTTTCCCAAATAAAGAGAGCAAAATGTTCAAGCAAAGGATTATCGGCACGAAGCCCCCCATACTTGAGAGAAAAACAACCAACACGAGAAAGAAAATTTGACATAACCAAAAATCTCTGTTATCCTAAATACGTATAAAATGCAGGAGGAGCTTATGGAAGTTCTCCAGACCAGCAACTTTGAAAAGACTGTGCAGTCCAAAGAATGGGTCATTGTAGATTTCTGGGCAGAGTGGTGTCGTCCCTGCCTCATGCTCGCCCCTATCTTTGAGCAAACAGCTCAGGAGATGCCAGATGTCACCTTTGCCAAGGTCAATGTTGATGAAGAAGGAGATCTCGCTATGCGTTTCGGGATCAGTAGTATCCCTGCCCTTATTCTCTTTCACAATGGAAACCCTGTAGCAACCCACGTAGGCACCATATCCAAGGACAGGCTCAAACAATGGATTCAGAGTCATCGATAAAACAACCATAAAAGCGGAGGTAGAAATGTCGCTTCAGGTATTTGAAAAAAAGCCTCTCGGAGGCATCAATATCCGGGAACTGGCCAAGATTCTGAAAGAAGAGGGACAGAAGGCTGCCGATGAGCTTTTGGCAAAGCAGCTTGCCACGGTGAAACCCATGGGAATTAAGCTCCCCGAGGATCATGTGGTACTCCTTCTCGGTGGATCAAACGGGATTCTCCGGGCTGTAGCTATTCAGCTCCTCTTCGGAGAAAAAATTCCCGTCTATGCGGTGCATTATGACCGAGAAAGCATGCAGATCGGTCACTACCATGTCCAGGCCTTCAAAAGAGAGGCTGCCAAGGTAGGCGTCGACACCCAGTGGTGGAATGCTGATGCCACCGATCCCCAGGTGATTCAGGAGGTGGTCAACACCCTGAAACAAAAGTACAAAGTGGTGCATCTTATCAATGGTATCGCTGCTGGTGCCACCAAGCGTTACGAAAAGTACGGTCCTACCCAGGTCAGGGATATTGATGTTGCTTTCCACCCTGTGCTCCAGTATCCCGACTTCAGCAAGCTGGAAAACATCCGCCAGCTCGGACTTGTGGATGTGGCCGTCGCCAATGAAAAGGACATCGAACGCACCAACCTCTTCATGGGAACCTCAACCACCTTGTGGGTTGATCCCCTTGCTGAGGCAGGACTCTTACAACCCGGCGTCAGCGTGGTAGCTTTTGCCGACTATGATTTTGAAAAGGATGATCCCGTCTATGGCATGGGACCTCTGGCTGGTGCAAAAATCCTCCAGAGAGAGAGTATGGATCGTGCCGCTCAAAAATATGGGGTCAAGGCTGTTCGCATCTGTTATCCCGCCATGGATACCACTGCCCTCGGGGCTATTCCGGGAGGACTCCTCATGTTTGCTATGACCACCGTCATCCTCAACGAGAAAAAAGCCTTCAAAAACCTCAAACAACTCGCCTTTGAAACGATGGAGATGTTCAAGCCAGAATTTAACAGCCGAGAGCTCCGTCTAGACAAGGAATTCCAAGCCATTCTCCCAGAATTCCACAGACGTGCTGAAGCCCTGACACCTGCCGATGTACCGGGCGTGTTTGAACCCCTGACAAAACTGGATCTACCATAAAACGCCGGGGCTTTGACCCCGGCTCTACTTTCTAACAGAGGAGAAACCATCATGATGGACAAACCACAGGATCAACAGAACCGACAAAACCCTCAAAACACAAAAAACAAGCGCTGGCGTCGTTTTCGTGGAAAAAAGAATCGCCCTCAGGGTTCTCATCAACAAAATCAACAAAACCCTCAGAATCAACAAAACCAACGACCTCAACAAAAACCCTCGTTTCGTCCCGGCCAACCAGGTCGCCCGACACCCCCTCAGGGTCCCAAAAATCCCCCCGTGGGTCCAGAACCTATCAAACGCTCTCAAGCTCATGAAGTACTTCCACCTGATTATAAACTCCCCGAGGATCTCGATGTGCCATCCTACACTTTTAGTGAAGCTACCTCACCAGCAGCACAAAGCGCTCCAGTAGGCTCTGAGGATACCTCTGAAAAAAACCAAAACATCTGCCCTCTCTGCAATTATCCGATCAAAAAATTTTATACAACCGTTCGACATCCCTCCCACGATCAATTGGTGCATTTTGACTGTGCCCTCCGGGAGATCTTTCAGCAATACAAGACCAAACTGGCAAAAGATCAGCGCATCTACTATATCGGTGCCGGGAGATTTGCCATTGTCAAAGAAATACGTGACAAGCGAGGAAACGTCAAAAGCTACCAGATTATTGAAAAAATCGAGTACGAAAAACATAGTTAGCCTATGGTGGGGAAAAACCTTTCCGGGCAAGGATGGGTTATAGCCCGAACAAGCCATCTTGGGACTTCCAATCATATTTCAGGAACGATTCTTGATCCGACGAGAGGGAGATTCGACTTTATCGCCTTTGGTGCCTCGCAGGAAAAAAGTCAGCGCGGACAAACCCTTCTGCTGGGGAATGAGGTGCAGTTTCAGTTGGAAGACAGAAGACAGGAACGCTATGCACTCACAGAAGCCAAGCTAATCTCGGACAACAGCGACATCAAAGAAAACCCCGAAAAACTTAAAGCGTTTTTTCTCCTGTGTGATGTATGGTACCATCTCCTCATGGAGGAAAAACCCTACCCCGACGTACCCAAAATCCTTGAGCTTCTCAAAACCCAAAACCAATTTCACCATCTGGTATTAGCCCATCTCATCCGACTCTTTTATGAAGAAAACCTCTTCCCCGACTGGCAAAACCTCTCCCCCGAAGAAAAAAGCGAATACTTTATGAGTGTTGATCTCCCCCATTGGCAAATGGGGAGTGGAAGCTGGCGTTTCCTCCTGGATGCACGTCAACATCCGTTAACGTTTTTCATAGACAAACTACCCTCTCAAGCTGTGATGGAGGAGATTCTTAAGCTCCTTCGAGCTGTGTACCATGCCTACACCAGCGATGAGATGTTTCGTTTTTAGGTAGGAGTCTGCGCCTGTTTTCTCATCTCATACAGCTCTTTCCACGCCTGAGGGATACACGAAAGTATTTCAAAGGGTGTGGCTGATTCAGGGGGATAATGTTCTATCCAGAGCTCTGCCGACCGCCCAAGGAGAAAACACCCCACAAGAGTTGCATCTCTTGAGGTATAGCCTGCAGCCATCAATCCCCCGATAAGCCCTGCCAGAATATCGCCACTTCCTCCTTTTGAGAGGGCAGTATTACCATAGGAGGAGTACCACAACTCCCCCTCAGGGGTAGCGATGAGGGTGGTTGCATCTTTCTGGACGATAACAGCCTGCAATTCTTGGGAGAGACGAAGGGTGTGGGTTTTTCTTTCCCGGCGAAAATCATCCGCAGCCACCCTGAGAAGCCGTACCATCTCCCCTACATGAGGGGTGAGAACAATCTCTTTGGGCTGATGTTGCTGCTGTTTTTTCAGGGTATCCCACAGCAGTGGCGAACGGGCAAGAAGGTTGAGTCCATCGGCATCGATAACGATCTTTTTGACATAGGGTTGGGTAAGGAGAAACCTGAGATATTCCCCGTGTGAGGGGTCGTCGCCCCAGCCGTTGCCTACCAGGATAGTGGAGGTAGAGAGACGCTGGAGGTGAGCCTCAAGGATCGCCAACGCTTCTCCCTGATGAAGAGGAAGATAGGTAATCCGAGGATCCTCAGAGGCAAGCGGGGGTTCGCTCGCTATCGTCACCAGCCCACAACCACTCTGGAGGGCAGCCCTGCCAGCGAGGAAAACGGCCCCGGGATAAGTTTCTGAACCTCCGATGATAAGAAGCCTCCCGAAACTCCCCTTGTGACTCTCGAGAGGTCTCTGTCGTAAAAGACCTGCCACTTCAGAAAGGGTAGAAACAAAACTATGAGAACAGGCATTTTCATAAAATGCAGGCAGAAGAAACGAAAAAAGAATCCGTTGCTTCCCCACCCATGGTTTGTAAGGGAGATCCAGTATCTCCTCCACCGGGAAATCCAGACACCATGTTTCATGCATGGGTATACAGTTGTGTGGATACCCCAGAGGCACCTCGATGCCAATCACAAGAGAAAAACTTCCTACGACCCATTCGAGAAGACCAGTATACTCCTTTCGCTTGCCCCAGAGAAAAATGGGAAAACCCACCAGCATGTCAGCACCCCGGCACGCCTCGAAAAAACGGTTCCTGCGAGAGGCTTTTTCAAGGGAGAAGATGCTTTTGAGCCCCTGTTTTCGGAGGAGAGAAAGATACCCTCTCCATCCTCGAGGGATATCTCTCCCCTCGGGAAAAATCCCTAAAACCACATCCTTGCCTGCGGCGTGCAACATCCTCGCACACACCAGGGCACTCATCCCCCACTCATTTGAGGAACACCATATCGCGATCCTTTGCCTCTGAGGATAGAGAGAGAGAATCTCTCTGGCGATACTTCCTCCCTTTTCTTCGGCGCGAAAAAAGGGGGTGGTCACCCCCTTCTCGTAGAGTTGTTTTTCCCCTCTGGTTTTTTCTTCAAAACTGCAGACCCACATCAGATGTCCTCCATGTTTTCCACGAGCAGGATCGCTATACCCCCCGAAAGCGTCCCGAACCAGAGACGGTTTTTCTCCGGACGTATGCGTACCACATCATTGCTGGAAAGCCCGTCGAGAATCGTCAGCACCCGAAGGGTTTTGTTGGGAAAGAGGAAGTTGACCCCTCCCCCAAGGGTACCTATCACGAGAACGTCTCGATAAACCTGAAGTGTCTCCACATACGGAGAAGAAAGCCCATCCACCCAGGAAACATTCTGCCAATCCCCTGGCTTGACGGCAAACATGCCATTGCCGTGGGTACCCCCATAGATCATACCCCTGTACAGAGCGAGGCTTTTGACCGTGTAGCGAGGGAGGATGTGGGCTACCTGTTTCCCCTTCTCAAAAACATACACCCCTTTGTCCATAGTAGCAACAACCATCCATTGATCCACGTGGAGCACATCGGAAACATACACCGAGGTTTCAAAAATCTTGCGAAAGTTGCCCTTCTCCCCTACAAAAAGTCCTTTCCCCAGGGTGGCCACATAGAGAGTCCCCTCGTGAAAGAAGAGTTTTTTCACCGGGACACTGGCGAGATCCCCCGGGACGTTTTGCCACTTGCCAGTTTTCTTGTTGTAAAAACAGAGTCCTCCGTAGGTTCCTACCCACAGGGTATCACCATCGAGAGCGAGGGTTCGGGTGTGGTCGGATTTGAGCCCTGAGTTTTTTTGCGAGAAGAGGTTAAGTTCAAGCGAACTCCGACTGAACCTCCCAATCCCTCCTGTCCACATGGAAAACCAGATGTCATCCCCGTCGAAACAGATATCACTCACACTCTCATCTGGCATGCCCTCACTACGAGAGATATACTCCCAGCGAATCTGGCGTTTGAGCCTTCTGACCGCTACACTGAAATCATGTTTTTGAGGCAAAAGCTCCATCGCCCGGTTGATATAAAACAGGGCTGACTCGCGATTGTTTTGCTGGTAGAGAACTCTGGCAGCATAGTAGGCACAGAGTGCCCGTGATTCGGCACTGCCTTTCATGAAGTATCCCTCAGTCGCTACCATCAACGAGAGATAGAAGTTTTTTTGCTGGTAGTAGTTGGTTGCTACATCGAGATAGACCGAGGGAACATCCAGCACAGAAAACTGCGAAGGGTTTTTCAGAATATAGTCTTTGAGCTGGGAGAGCCGATTGACAAGGACAGCACTTCTCACAGCCCTGGCAAGCTCTTCTCTCGGAACCCTCTGAAAGGAAGCAAGCTGCAATGGTTCAAATCCCCAACCAGAAACAAAAAAGAATGTAACCATCCACGCAAGAAAAAAGCACTTTTTCACACACCACTCCCGTGAAATGTTTGCTTGAGTATATTTTCGACATCTCCCCCCTCAAAAGTGAAGTGATGAGAAAAAAGAGAGGTTGTGTATTCCCACCAAACAGTCGTTCACGCTTCATTTTGCAGAGGTATCCCCTGGGCTCATACACCCCACTCTTTGCATCATCCCCTTGCAGGGGCAAGGAGATGGACAATTTGCACTTCCTTGCTTCCTGTAGGTTTGTGACCATGTGCCCGTCAAAAGGTTGTTTTTGAGACTGAAACATGGTAATAGCCATCCTGTGGTCAGGCTTGATGGTTTCGTTTTCACCATCCGGTGTATCCCGGCTATCCTGTTTTATTGATCAGAAGATGGGGTTTCGTATAATATAAAGAGAATGGAAAGGATATGAGAATGAGGAGAATGAGATGGTGCTGGCTCTCTCCTTGTTTCAGTGAGACGCCATCGCCTGGTGCTCACAAAGAGCAAGCGGCTATAACCTTTTTTCAGTAAAATGGATCGAGAAGAGGATCTCCTCTCTTTAAAACTGTAAAAGAGTAATAACCAATTCAGTAGAACCTCAAGCTTGCCTTTTCTGCTGGTTATTGTCTGTTTGTAGCTGAAAAAAGGTAATAGCCCACCCCCAGAAAGCCCTCATCGGGAAGTTTTTGCCGGGATTTTGATACGATACACCCGAAGACCACATCTTAACGAGAAAGATGGAAGATTTTCCAGGCGTTTTCGTGGGTGATGCGTGAAAAAAGCTCAGGAAATCCCCGCAATCGCGAGAGAAATCCCTGGTAAAAGTCGTACGTTTCCGTGCCTCCCACCAGGGCATCGCTTCCAAAAAGGATCTTTTCCCCGCCACATCGCTCGAGGATAGACCAGATTCTCTCCTCCGCAACCCATGTCGTATCACCAAAAACATTGGAATAGTGAGTCACCATCCTCACAGCCTCTTCGTGATCCGTATACAGTCCCATGTGAACCAAAATGATGGGAACATTGGGATACCTTTCTGCCCATCGTTTCACAAGGCCTGGCTGTGAAAATTCATCGATAGCCGTATGCACCACAACCGACCAGCTATACTTCTCAGCAAACTCAAAATACGGCTCCCATAGAGGATGATCAAGGGGCATTCGGGAGTGAAAGGGGTGAAACTTGAAACCATAAAACCCCCGATGGTTCTCGGCAAGCCAGTGAAAGAAACCTTCCTTCTCTCTATCGTGGGGGCGTACCCAAACCAGGGGCAAAAGCCGTGGAGAGATGCAAACCTCCCGTACTACCCGCGCCCCCTCCCATTCTGAAAGCGTTGGGAGGGGATCGTTTTGATCCTGATGACCATACTCCATCACATCCAGCAGAGAAACCACCCCATACTGAATACCCATCCCCTCCATAGCCTGCAACAACTCATCCTGACCAAACGAAGCATACACCCTTCCGAGTGAGAGATGGATATGGCTATCTATCATCATAACCTCTTCTCATAGATATTACCGGGATACTGGGTCACATATCCTTTGACCTCAAGCTGGGTGAGCAGCTGAATCATCTCCCCCACCGACATGCCTCCCTCCTCAACAAGCGTCTCCAGAGAAAACTGCACCGGAAGTTTCTCAAATATCTCATGCTCCTCCCTGGTAAGGAGGGGAAGCGTATTCTGAGGCTGAGAGGGCGGCTTATGAGGTGGTTTTTCGTAGATAACCCGCACCACATCCTCAGGAAGTGCTGCAAGGATACCCCCCTGTTTAGCCAGGGCATTGCTCCCCGCATAGCGGGGATCCAGCGGATTCCCAGGGATAAAGAAAAGCGGACGCCCCTGATGGCGAGCAAATTCAGCGGTAATGAGGGAACCGGATTTCTCCGGTGCCTGCATCACCACCACGGCACGGGAAAGCCCCGCTATCAACCTGTTGCGAAAACGAAATCGCCATTTCTGATTGATGGCAAATGGATGATACTCGCTTATGACCGCCCCGTGTTCACAGATGGTCTCAAAGAGACTCCGTCGATGCTCTGCCACCTGGGCAAACGATGTTCCCAGGACGGCGATGGTATATCCACCATACTCAAGGACAGTTTTGTGGGCGGTTTCATCATGCCCCTGAGCAAGTCCACTCACCACCCCCAGACCAAAACCAACAAACTCCCGACAGAAATAGCGATTGATCTCCAGAGCCTCAGGGGTAGCATCTCGTGTCCCTACCACCCCCACCATGGGAAAATCTGGCAAGATATGCCCCTTGACATAGAGAAGAAAGGGAGCATCAGGAATCTCTCGTAAGACCCTGGGAAACCGTACATCCTCGAGCGAGATGACCTCGATCCCCTCCTCTCGACAACGGCGGAGAATCTCTTCACCGTTTTTGAACATTGAGGCAAACATCTCTTTGCTAAGTGAAGACACCCCCACACAACGCATCTGCTCTTCAACCGAGAGCTCAAAAAACTTCTCCACACTCCCACAACGGGCTAAAATCCTCTCAAATCGCTTGGGACCAATTGCCTCATTACTACTGAGTGCTGCATAGAGGAGCAGATGGTCACTCATAGAGGCACAACCCCTTATCGCCTCTGCTGGAGAAGCTGGAGGTTTTTCTCCACTGTATCCCAGCGGCTATCGTTTTTGGGCAGGATACTCTGGAGTCTACCATACACCTTTTTAGCCTGTTCGTAGTCTCCTAATTCATAATATACCCGAGCCAGAGCAAAAAGGATATCTACATTCTTTGGGTTGACCTTATAGGCAAGAGAAATGTGCTGATAAGCTTCTTTCGCATCCCCTCGCTGGAGAGCCATCAGAGCAATGAGATAAAGGGCATCAGGGTTTTCGGGCTCCTGTTTGAGCACAAACCTGAGTCGTTCGTCAGCCTTTTTGAGATAGGTATCCTGCATGGGGAGGTTTGTCGCCGCAAAGGCAAGATTATAATACACCAGTCCCTGCCGGTAGGCAACAGCTGCACTGGCCGGGGTGATATCTTGGGCTATCTCAAGGTAGCGAGCGGCCTCAAACCACATCCTCTGAACAATAAGCCTATCAGCCAGAGAAAAGGCAACAAGCCTCCGGGCGTTTTCTACCCTGGCATTGAGGATAGCGAGTCGGATGAGTTCTTTTTGCTGAGAGAGAGCCTCGAGAGCGTTTTTCTTGTCCTCGATTTTTTGGCTTGCGGCGAGTTTTTCAGCCTTTCGAATGGCGCTGGTTACGGGGTTTTGTGCCATACCTACAAAAAATCCTATCACCAGTCCCACGAGAAGACCAGACACAAGGGGGAGGTATTTTTTGATATCCATTTACTCCTCTCCTTTGGCAATATCTCGAAGGATGGCTTCAAGCTTGTGAAGTACCAGTGGTTTGAGGAGAAATTTGTTCACCCCCACATCAATACACTCGATAAGCAGGTCGGTTTCGTTGTAGGCTGTGGTCACGATGATTGATTTGGGTTTTTTGAACCCCTTCATAGCCCGTACCATATCCAGCCCGTTCATGATCGGCATCCGTATATCGGTGATCACCACATCACTGGGATCCTGTTCGTAGAGACGGAGCCCCTCCTGGCCGTTCTGGGCTACGGTGAGTTTTTCCACCTTGTTTTCCAGAAACTTTGCTACCTCCAGCCTGGTGATACTGTCGTCCTCGACAAACAGTACCTTGAGTGGGATTTTGTCTTCCATGGTACCCTCCTTGTTTTATAAGAGAAGCGAAAGCCTCTCTATCTCGTCAGGGTCATCTATGGTCTTCACAATATGTCGATCCACATCCCTCTGGAGATCAACCTGGAGCGGGGTGCGTAGAGGAACCCCCTTATGATTTACCACAATAGCTACAATAGGACGAAGGGAGTATTCTTCCTTTTTTTCAGTGATGTAGGCTATCTCTCCCGTACTAAGATGAACAAAAGCCCCCACAGGATAGAAAGAACCAAGATCATACATTTTGGATATCTCGTTGATAAACCTCTGGGAAACATAGGGGGAGAAATGGTTGCCTGTGTTGCGCATGATATAGATGAGGGCTTCATTAACGGTATAAGGTTTTTTGTAGGCTCGTTCCGTCGTCAGGGCATCAAATACATCACACACAGAGACAATACTAGCAAAGTTGCCGATGGCATCACCCTTGAGCTTGAGGGGATACCCGCTTCCATCCCATTTTTCGTGATGGAAGAGGATCATTTTTTTGATATAGGAACTGAGGGAGCTGTCATTCTTGATGATGTTAAACCCATAAATGGGATGGTACTTCATGACACGAAACTCTTCTTCCGTGAGGTTATCGTGCTTGTTGAGGATAGCGAGGGGAACCTTGATCTTGCCAATGTCATGGAGAAATCCGCCAACCCCCACTTCTTTGATGAAGAAGGTGTTGAACCCCAGTTTTTTGGTGAGGAACATGGAGAGAATACCGACATTGATGGAGTGCTGGTAGGTATAGCTATCATAGTCCTTGAGAACAAGAAGGTTGAGAAATCCGTTAGGACGGGCTTCCATGTCACTAAAAAAACGATTGATAGCTTCCCTCGCACGATTGGCATCGGGAAGCTTGCCATACCGTATCTCGGTGACAATCTCATCAAAGGCAGTCTGGGCAAAACCAAGAGAAGCTTCACTAAACATCGGAGTCGCTTGAGGAGCTTGCTTCCACTTGGGAGGGGCATAATAGACGGTTTCTATACCTTTGACCTTGAGTTTGGAGATAAAGGCATCGGTTAAAACCTTGCGAGCAGGCCAGAGCATGGTACCTTCTTCATCGTAGAGGATACCTGAGAGAACCGTCCCCGGCTTGAGAAAGCGCACCTCAACAGCTTCGAATTTCTCTTTTTCTAACATGTTTTTTCTTCAAACTCCTTATAAATCCCGCTAATCTGGATCCCTCGGTTATTCTGGTATTTCCCCTGGTAGGGCTGGATTTTTCCTTTGACAGTATGAAAATAGATCTGGGCAATCTCAACGAAGGGGTAGATGCGTATAGGCTGGATAACAGAGATCTCCAGTGTCCAGAAACCAGAAAAACCTACATCCCCGAAACCTGCAGTGGCATGGATAAATATCCCCAGTCTCCCAATACTGGATCTCCCTTCAATAAGGGGTACATATTTTTTGGAGGTGGTGTGTTCCACCGTTCGTCCAAGGTAGAGGCGGTTGGGCTCCAGAACCAATCCCTCAGAGGGAATGGTGAGCTCCTCGTACCCACATGGCTTTTTCATATCGATACAACCTTCATTAAGGACGTACAGTTCGTTGTGAAGTCTCAGGTTATAGGAGTTGGGGTTGAGTCGACTCTCATCAAAGGGATCTATAATGATATCCTTGCGCTTGATGGCCTTGAGGATCTCTGATGCGGTAATAATCATTGTTTTCTCTCCTTTATCCCTTGAGACTTTCGATAATTTTGGTGATTTTTTCTATCTCTTGGGTGTAGTAGGCTAGTTTGTCTTTCTCTTTTTGAACGATAGCCTCAGGGGCTTTGTCAGTAAAGTTGGGGTTGGCAAGTTTAGCTTCGGTTGCCTTTTTCTGGTTTTGTAAGCGTACAAGCTCTTCCTCGAATCTGGCAAGCTCTTTTTCCCTGTCAATGCTACCCTCAAGGGAGATGTAGATATCAAACCCCCTACCGTGCCCTACACCCTCCATGGTTTTGGGTTCTCGACGGTCGATGAACTCAAGTCTACATTTGGCCAGTTTTTCGATGAAAGAGGTATACTCCTCAAGAAGAGTCTTGTCCTTTTGGTTTTCTACGATACAATAGGCTGTGACCGTTTCGCTTGGGCCAATCTTGTTCTCCCCACGGACGTTGCGGATCACGTAGATTGCTTCCTGAATGAGTTTCGCCTGGTTTTTTTCGTTTTCAAAGAGATACTGCTTTTCAAAGACAGGATAGGATGTGCACATGATGGTTTTCTCGTGCCCAGGAAGGGTGAGGTAAATCCTCTCCGTAACAAAAGGCATAAAGGGATGGAGAAGCTTGAGGCTCCCCTCCAGCACATGGAGCAGGACACGCCTCTTGGCCTGTTTGGCGGATTCGTCTCCCTGAGTGAGCGTCACCTTGGAAACCTCGATGTACCACGAACAGAAGTCATCCCAGATGAAGTCGTACAGCTGTACAGTAGCATCATTGAAGTGGAAGTCTTCGATGCTTTGACGTACAGACTTGATGGTCTCCTGGTAACGGGAAAGAATCCATTTATCAAAGAGATCAAGCTGGATCTCATCGAGTGCCGGAAGAGGCTTGTCCGTTAGATGCGAGAGGATAAACTTTGAGGCGTTCCAGATCTTGTTGGCAAAGTTTCGCCCAAGCTCACACTTTTCGTTACTGTAGAGGATGTCGTTGCCCAGTGGAGCCAGACGGGTCATGGTATACCGCAGGGCATCTGCCCCGTAGTCTCGAATCACATCAAGGGGATCGGGAGAGTTTCCGAGGGATTTACTCATCTTGCGCCCCAGATCATCGCGAACGATGCCGGTAAAGTACACCCGTTTGAAGGGGATCTTGCCCAAAAACTCCATCCCAGCAATGATCATACGAGCAACCCAGAAAAAGATGATATCCGGCCCTGTGACCAGCGTATCCGTGGGATAATAGTAGTCAAGGTTGGGGTCGGGGTTAGGCCAGTCATGAACACCGAACGGCCATATCCATGAGGATGCCCAGGTATCAAGCACATCAGGATCCTGGCGAAGCTTCATGCCACATTTGGGACAGGTAGCTGGATCCTCTTCAAAGGCATCCCTAAATCCACACGCATCACAGTAGTAGACAGGGATACGGTGTCCCCACCAGAGCTGACGGGAGATACACCAGTCTTTGATGTTCTCAAGCCAGTGGAAGTACACCTTGGTCCAGCGTTCGGGGTAGAAGGTGATATCCCCTTTCTTGACAACCTCTATGGCTGGCTTGACCAGTTCGCTCATCTTCATGTACCACTGTTCGGAGAGATAGTACTCTATGGGAACATGCCCACGTTCAGAGTAACCAACTTTGTGGGTGTATTTTTCGATCTTTTCGAGGAGTTTACGCTCCTTCATCGCCTCAACCACTGCCTCTCGTGCCTCATAGCGATCGAGCCCGCGGAAGTCCTCTGGGACCTGGTCGTTGAGCGTGGCATCGGGATTCATGATATTGATGATCGGAAGATCGTGCCTCAAGGCGATCTCGTAGTCATTGGGATCGTGAGCCGGGGTAATCTTGACCACACCTGTTCCGAATTCAGGGTCAACATACTCATCCGCAATAATAGGAATCTCCCGTTCAGCGAGGGGGAGAATCACGGTTTTCCCAATCAGATGACGATAGCGTTTGTCGTTGGGGTTCACGGCAACAGCGGTATCCCCAAGCATGGTTTCAGGACGAGTCGTTGCCACCACCACGTAGCTATCACTGCCTTTAATGGGATAACGGAAATGCCACAGATGGCCATCAACCTCCTCGTAATAGACCTCTTCATCGGAGATAGCCGACTTTGACACCGGACACCAGTTCACGAGTCGGTAGCCCCGGTAGATATACCCTTTTTTGTAGAGTTCTACAAAGGCATGGATAACCGCCCTATAATACCCATC
>FWWL01008215.1_pt1 | contig 13562 bp, 12 predicted proteins | sample 2228331 | NCBI WGS metagenome assembly FWWL01 (sample SAMEA103939775, study PRJEB20133) | metagenome | reverse complement strand
CGCAAAAACAACTGATGAAGGCAGAAGGGCAAACATAATCACTGCTAAAGAGAGATAGAAAGATTTTCTAAGCATGCAGCCCACCACCTTCGAGTGAAGGGGCGCTTTCATGATGAGTTTCATGAGAATCATGTCCGTGACTGTGGTCATCGTGATGTTTCGGCTCGATATTGAAGAAGAAATAGAGAAATGCCGGTAAATCCTCAGATATAGCAAGATATGCATGTACAACCGTGAAAATTATGAAAAACCAGTTGCAGAGGTAATGGATTAATCTGAAAAGAAGTTTTGCAGTTGGCAGGTCGCCAAAAATGGGTGCAAGTGGTACAAGCAACCAGCGATGGAAGATAAGCCCTATTCCGGTAAGTCCGATTATTGGCATGACGAGGGCAAAAGAAACATATGTAATCTTCTGCATGATGTTAAAGTCAGCAAGGTGAGGCTTTGAGTCTTTGACAAATATGTAGTACTGTATAACCGCTGGTGCACTTTTTATTTCAGGAATGGTAATTTTGAATTCATCATAATCAGGATAATCTGAGAAAAATGCCCACCAGACTCTTAGAACGTAATTAATTCCAACAAAAAACGCAAAAAAGTAGTGTGCATACTTTATAAGGACTCTATTTGCCTCGAAGAAAGGGAAGTGGACATACATTCCTGTCAGTGCAAGCCCAACCATGCAGATAACATGTGTCAGGTGCATCATTCTTCTGAAAATATGTTTGAAAGGTTTATCGTGATGGGGCCATTGCCACAAGACGAAACGCTTGTAAGCTCTGCCGGTGAGGATGTTTCCTGTAAAATGAAGTGCGAGCCCAACAGGGATAACACACAAGATAATTAGCGCAACTATATCCACCCAGTTGTATAATACAGGAATTAACTGTGCAAGGTTCATTTAAAAGTCCTTATATAGTCTTATCTTCTCCACATATTGAATTTAAATTTGTGGCTTCAATCTGTCAATAAAATTTATTCAAAAATCGTTAATAAAATTGGTATTTTCGTTAAAAAGCTTCTCAGGTTTTAGAATTTATTTGACTATGCAATCAATAAGAGTGATAAAATTATTTTATGAGTTCAAATAAGCTTGTATATTTTGATAACGCTGCCACCTCATTTCCCAAGCCGGCTGCATTCTTTGAAACATTTAACCGCTTTTATAATCATGAAGGAGGAAATCCGGGCAGATCAGGGCATAGGCTTTCAATTGCTGCAGGCGAAAGAGTTGAAGAGGCACGAGAAGCGATAGCAAAACTTCTTAACATTGATGATCCCTTCAGAATTATTTTTACCTATAACGCATCTTACGCGCTTAACATCGCTTTAACAGGCATTCTTGAAGACGGAGACAGGGTTATCACAACAACTCTTGAACACAACTCAATTGCGCGTCCTTTAAGAATGATGCAGAAAGCAGGAAAAATTGAGCTCGAACAGATGAAATGTGATCCGGAAACAGGAATTATCGACCTTGAAAATCTTGAAAGTCTGCTTAAGAAAAAAACAAAACTCGTGGCGTTTGTACACGGCTCGAACGTATCGGGCACAATCCAGCCACTTGAAGAAATCACAACGCTTGCCCACAGGTACGGTGCATACGTCCTTGCAGATTGTGCGCAAACCGCAGGAACCTACAAAATTGATATTCAAAAAACAAACATTGATATGATTGCATTTACAGGCCATAAAGGCCTTTTCGGGCCTCAGGGAACAGGCGGGCTTTACGTTCGTCCGGGACTTGATTTAAAAATTGTCATTGCAGGCGGAACAGGTAGTAAATCTGAAGAAGATGTTCAGCCTGAGTTCATGCCTGATAGGCTTGAAATCGGCACCCCGAATGCAGGTGGATTGGCATCTCTTGCAGCTGGAGTAAACTTCGTTCTTGAAAAAGGTGTTGAAAATATACATTCAATCGAAACAGAATTGATAACGCGACTCATAGAAGGATTGAAAGAGATTAAAGCCGTCCGGCTGGTGGCACCCGACCTGAGAGACAGACTGCCGGTTGTCTCATTCAGGGTTGATGGAAAAACTGTATCAGAGGTTGGTTATGAGCTTGATGAAAATTTTGGTATTTGTGTGAGAGTCGGTCTGCATTGTTCGCCCTGGGCTCATCAGACATTCGGTACATTTCCAGAAGGAACTGTTCGAGCCTCACTCTCTGTATTTAATACTGAAGATGAAGTGGATTATTTCCTTAAAGCAATGAAAGAGGTTGCAGGTTAAGGATGAACAGAGTAATTCTTTTCGATTCTACAAGATTTGCGATACGTGCTGAAAAACTGCTGAAAGAAGCCGAGTTTAGGATAAAGGTGATACCGACACCAAGAAAATACAGTTCCAACTGTGGCGTTTCCATCGCTTTTTCACAGGAAGATGAGGAGGCAATTCTTAGCCTTTTAAATGAAAAAGCCGTGCCCTTTGTAGGACCCTATGACCTTGATTAGGGGCACGGCTCTCAGTTTTTTAGCTCAGTTCAACTATCCGGTTGGACTGAAGAAGAATATTTAAGATTTCAAACGCATTTGATATCTTGCCTGCCTGAATTTTATCCTGAAGGTTGTAATAATTAAGGCAGGTTCCGCAGGCAAATATTTCCACTCCCTTGTTTTCAATAGCCTTAAAAGCATCGATGATTTCAGAGCCCTCGCAAACAAGCTTTACGCCTGCATTTACAAGAACAACTTTCTCAGGCAGTTCTGTGTTTTCCGCAAGTGTATTTAAAAGTGATTTCATAAGGATGCTTCCGAGCTCGTCAGAGCCCCTTCCTACAGAATCGCTTTTTACAAGCAAAATCTGCCCTCGGTTAAGCTTCCAGGTGCCGGTTTCACAGGTTATTTCAGCATAAGAAGTTTCTGAAGGTGCTTGAGCTTCACCGGTAGACCCGCCCGAAAGAATCAGTTTAAAGTCAGACCCTTCTCTTTCAACTCTTACCGAAAATCCCTGCTTTTCAGCAAAGCGTGTTACATTCTGAACAGCGCCTTCATTGTCTACAAGCACTTCAAGCTCTCTTTCGCCGGCATCAACAACTTTCTTCGTCATAAGAACGGGTTGAGGACACGGTCTTCCTCTTGCATCAATAAGCTTTGCCATTCTTTCTTACTCACCCTTTCCAATAATTCCGGTAAGACCAACAATAATTGAAAAGGCTATACCAATCAAGACTGCAGCCTGACCGAAAGTGTTAACCCCTTGAGGACTTCCAGCAAGCATAAAATTATGTGCGATTCCTGCGCCCACTATCATTCCAAATACATAGCTTGCCGAATCACCATTTCCCTGAGCTGCAAGTGTAAGCTGGCGAAGCGGACATCCACCAAGCAAAACACCGTTTAAACCTACAAGGAAGAGTCCTAAGAAGTTCCAGAGATGCATCGTATGCGCAATCGGCTGCTCGGCAAAACCCGGCTTGAAAGAACCGAGAATAAGGTTTCCTCCAAGAACAGTGATTAAAAGGAAGATCCAGCCAATAAGCAGATATGTTTCTCCAAACAAGAAGAGGTCTCTGAATCCTCCGACTGTGCAGAATCTTGTTCTCTGGATGAGAAAACCAACGATTAGAGCAAGAATAAGTGCAATCACCCAATTCGCATGCATTGAGCCAGGTCCTTCTTTTGAAAAGAAGATTGGACCACCAGTCTCTGGATTGAAAACCGGTTTTGCTATCAAAAGAATTAACAGGGCAAGCATTACAAAAGCAAGAGACCAGCCTTCAAATCCGAATGTGGGTTTTGTCGGTCCCATATCAAAGTTTTTCTTGAGAAACAGTGTGCCAATAAAGATTCCGGTTAAAAATCCAAGAAGACCGACTATTGCGTTGAAATCGCCGCCACCTATTCTGAGTGTCATTCTCAGAGGACAGCCGAGAAATACAAGCGCGCCTATCATGCTGAATATTCCCATCACAAATCTCAGGGCCGGTGCTGATCCTGCAGAGGGCTTGAAATCCTTAAAAATAAGCGCTGTAATCATTGCTCCAAAAAATAGTCCTATGATTTCAGGTCTTATGTACTGAACAAGTGGGGCACGATGAAGACCTATTGCTCCTGCAATATCACGCTGAAAACAGGCAATACAAAAGCCCATATTTGGAGGGTTGCCCATTTTCTGAAGCACAAGAGCAACAATGCCTATAAGTATGCCGGCAACTGCTATCAGACCATACTCCTTTTTCAAGGAAACCACCTCCCTTTATTACTGAGTTATCTGCGATACAACTTTGAGGGTTTTTTCTATTTCGTTCTCGTTTTCGAGCTCAATAACCCACCAGTCCACACCCAGACGGTAAAGCGCGTCGAGCACATCAAAAAGCAAGAACCCATCTTCCGGAGCCACATGTCCGTTATGTTCGTGTTCATAGATATGAGCTCCAACAAGATACGGTGCGAGAAGATCCAAGGCCTCAAGCCTTGTTAACTCTGCAGTTCTCAACAAAGTTGAGGAATTTAGATGCCCGACATCAAGCACCCCTTTAAGGCCGGTTCTCAAAAGTACTTCAGACAACCTGTAGGGATCGGCTGACCAGCCCTGCGCAAGGTTTTCGAGACAGATTATCACCCCCTTCTGTCTTGATTTTTTCACAAACTCTGAAACCTTCTGGATTTCCTTTTCCTGTGGCTCGAAGTTTGAATGGAGCACAAGGTAACCGCCACCGAAGTTTTCTGAGATGAAGTTGACAAGTGTTTCGATGTAATACCGGTCGTGTAAATCTGAGGCAAAAACTTTAAACGGATCGTATTCGCTCTTGACAGGAGTATGAAAACGCAGATAAATAGGAACGCGCAACCTGTAAGGATCAAGCTTTTTTATAAACCTCTTTACACCGTCTAAAGAGGCGCTGGTAATTGTAACTTCAAGCGCAACATAACCAAATAGTTCAGTAAATTTTTCTAATATTGCGGGCAACTCATATCTTGATGGCTTTTTTAATGGTAGAGCAAATTTAATCGATTGCAATTTTTATTAAACACCTACCTGATTTTCACTTTTGAGCTTGATCACTCCCTCATATGCTGCGCCAACTGCGCCTATTATTTGGGGCTCATCGGGAACGGTAACTTTAATCCCGAGTCTATCCTCAATCACTTGTTTAAGATAAGCGTTCTTTGCCACTCCGCCTGCAAACAGAAGAGGTTCGCGGGCATCTACTCTTTTTAAGAAACCGAGAACTCTTTCTGCTATCGCTTCGTGTACTGCACGTGCAATGCTTTCCCTGTTTAAGCCTTCATGAAGCAGTGAAACGACTTCGCTTTCAGCAAACACAGTGCACATCGAGCTTATCTTTACAACCTCACCATCAGCATTGAATGGTGCAAGACCGAATTCTTCAAGTTCATATTCAAGAGCAAACGCCATTATTTCAAGAAACTTGCCTGTGCCGGCTGCACATTTTTCATTCATGAGAAAATCAACAATGTTTCCGCTTTCATCAAGAGCAATGACTTTCGTATCCTGCCCTCCGATATCAAGAATCGTTCTGGTTCCAGGATACAAAAGCTGGGCACCTCGAGCATAAGCTTTTATCTCAGTAATAACTTCATCGGCAAAGCGGGATTTTACGGCATGTCGTCCGTAACCTGTGGCAACAAGATAATCAAACTCATGCCTTTTTGCGAGCTCAGAGGCATTCTTTATCGGGTTTGAGCCAGTGTCAATTATTTCGTAATCGACAATTGAAAGTGTCTCACTGTCAATGACAGCAAGTCCAATTGTTCGGGAACCAACATCAATTCCAGCAACTCTCATAATTTTTCAACCTACTGAGAAAGCATCTCAAGAAAAGCTTCGACTCTGGTTTTTATCTGTCCTACATCCTCCTGTGAGTAGTCAGTTTCAATCTTAAGCACAGGGATTCCCGCTTCTTTCAAAGCCTTTTCAATCTTGAAGGACTCAATTAAATAAGGGTCGCAGAAGTTAAGCGAGTAATGAACTACTCCATCAACTTTATAATCTCTTGCCATATCAACTATTTTTTGAATTCTTCTATCGTTTGGCGTAAAGCATGCACAGTCTATTTCGAGTGATCTTCTTGCTATTGCATCAACCATCTCATCGAGGCTTTTTCCTTCAACATCACCAACAAGGTTCTGGAAGTATCTTTCACCGGTACAGAGCTCATCGTAAACCACACGAGCGCCGCTTGACTCAAGAATGTGAGGAAGCTTCCAGTTCGGAATTGCCATCGGCGTTCCTGTCACCATTATTCTTTTTCCTTCTCCATTGCCATATGCAGAAATTCCCTGCTTGATTCTTTCTTCAAGCTCATCTGCAAGCTCGTTTACTTTTGCCGCAAACCTTTCAGGGTCATCATAAAAAGCAATTTGATAGACAAGAAGAGCATCTTTACCGCTTATAGGAGAGGGAACAGCCTTTCTTGCATTTGAAAGCCTCTGAAGAGCTTTTCTTTTTGCATCAATTTTTCTGATGCCTTCTGCAAGAGATTCTTCAGTAACCCTATTTCCGGTAAGCTCTTCCATTTTTTCTATGAATCTGTAGAGCTCGTCTTTCCACATCTTATAATCCATATCTTTTTTCATCTGAGGCGTTTCCATGACATAAACAGGGGCATACTCATTTAATACCTCAAAAGCCTTTTTCTTCCCATCGCAGGTAGTTTCGCCAACTATCAAATCGCAGGATTCAAAGTAAGGGCAGACTTTTGCAAGCTTAAATCCCATAAAAGACTTAATTAAGGAGCAGAGATTTCTCGGAAGAACCTTTTCGACTTCTTCAAGTGCAATATCAAGCCCGCCGCAGAGTCCCACGCAGATTGCCCCTGCCGCTGTGACAATTTCTTCAGGAACATACACACAGAAAGTGCCGACCACTTTCCCGCCTTTTGCCTTATGATCGTTAAGCTCTTTTACCCGGAGGCCGTGAATTTCGCTAACAACGAAATCGAAATATTCCATCCCTTTTGGCCTGTTAGGCTGTGACATATATATATCCTGGTAAATTGGTGGAAGCGCAGCCATAAGCTGGTCGTGTGCTTCCATGTTAAGACCTAAACTCTGCCAGAGCTCGCGATAATCGGACATGAATAATCGCCTCCTTGTATTTTTGAAAAGAATATATTTGAATATTGAATAAATCAAATAAAATATTTTTATGATATGGCTTTCAAACAATAAGAGAAATAAATAACAAATGAAAAAAGAGATTATTTATGCAGTTTTACTTCTCCGGGATTTCCTTTGACAAAACGACCGGCAAGGTAGAATTTTTCACCAGCTTTTGAAAGTTCCTCTTCCAGAACTGCTTGGTTTTCTTCTTCAACAGCTATAAGAAGTCCTCCGCTTGTTTGTGGATCAAACAGGATATCAATCAAAGTCTGATCAATATCGTCTTCTACGGTGAATTTATTCCCTAGATACTTCTTATTATCGTGCAAACCTGCTGGCATAATTCCATATGATGCAAGCTCATAAGCTTTCTCGTAGATAACTGCATTTGAAGCATAAACTTCAAGGGAAAGCCCTGAACCTGATGCCATCTCATAAGCGTGCCCCAGAAGACCAAATCCCGTTATATCAGTAAGAGCTGTTGCCCTGGCTTTGACCGCAGCATCTCTGGCAGCTTTATTCAATCTTATGACCTGCTCAAGCTGATCCATTACTTCATCTTCGTTCACAATATCAGCTTTAATAGCCGTGGCAATTACTCCTGTTCCGAGAGGTTTAGTTGCATACAGAAGATTGCCCGGTTTCGCAGTTGAATTTCTGATTATTTTATAGGGTTCTGTAAATGCATTTACAACAAAACCGTACTTTGGCTCGGTGTCATCAATACTGTGACCTCCAATTACCGGCACTCCAGCCTCGTTCATCTTATCAATGCCACCCTGAACAATACGGCTTAGAATGTCCATTCCTATACTGCATGGAAATGCGGCAATCGAGAGTGCAAACGCTGGTTCAAGCCCCATAGCGTAGATATCTGACAGTGAGTTTGCCGCTGCGATCTGCCCGAATAGATACGGATCATTTACTATCGGTGTGAAAAAATCAACTGTCTGAACAGCGGCGATATTTTCCGAAACAAGAAAAACAGCTGCATCATCTTTTGTTTCAATCCCGACAAGTATGTTTTCAGCTGAATATGCGGGGATCACATCCAAAAGCTTTGCCAGATCCTCTGGGCTTATTTTTGCAGCTCAGCCGCTTTTCTTAACCATGTGAGTTAATTTTATTCTTTCTGCCATAGAAATAGAATAATATGAAAACCTGTAAGATTCTAATAAAATTTATTTATAGACAACGATAGAAAAACAGGTGTATTATTTATTTATGAATATTAGCTATCTTCAAACTTTCGTTACTGTAGCCAGACTCAAGAGCTTTTCGAAAGCAGCTGAACAACTTAAACTCACTCAACCAGCGGTAAGTTTTCAGATTCACTCTTTGGAGAAAGAATATCAGGAAGTTTTCTTTGACAGGTCATGCCAGTCTGTGAAACTGACTGAGGCGGGGGAAATTTTCTTAAAGTATGCACAAAAAATCGTAGAAGCGAACGAAGAACTCAGGGCTGAGCTCGGAGAGCTCAAGAATCTTATCAGAGGAAGACTTGAAATAGGAGCGTCAAACATTCCCGGCGAATACATCCTTCCCGGGCTCTTAGGCGAATTTAAAAAGAGGTACCCCGATGTTGAGGTAAAGCTCTCCATCTACGACAGCAAGGAAGTCATTTCTCTGTTGCTTGCGCACGAAATAAACATTGCTTTTTGCGGTGCCGATGTGAAATCTGTTCCGATTGTATTCGAGCAGTTCGCCGATGATGAGCTCGTAATTGCGATGCACGAAAGTCATCATCTGACCTCAAAAACTAAGCTAAAGCTGAAAGACCTGCTTAAGAATCCAATAATTCTCAGAGAGGAAGGTTCCGGCACAAGAAAAGTATTTCTTGAAGCTCTGCAAGCAGCCGGATACTGCGAAAAAGATTTGAATATAACTCTTGAGCTCGGGAGCACTCAGGCTGTGCTTTCGGCAGTCGCAAGCGGACTCGGTATAGCGCCCGTCTCGATTTATGCGCTCAAAAACAATTTCGCGCCAAAGTCAGTGGTTTACAGAAGAGTTAGCGAGCTCGACCTGAGAAGACCTCTCTATATTGCTTACAACGAAAAATCACCGTTTTCGAAAGCAATTCAGGCATTTCTTGAGATTGTTCGCGAGAAGAAGAGAGAATACGAGGTAGTGATAGGAATTTAATCTGGCGGAGGCGCGTGGGAATCGAACCCACCCAGGGCTTTTGGCCCCACACTGGTTTTGAAGACCAGGCGGCACACCAGCACCGATGCGCCTCCAGGATTTCAGGCAATCATCTATCAAGAAGAATTCTTTCCTCGCCAACCCTGCGAGTGAACTTCATTTTATCAAAATATTCCATGAGAGGCACTACATACTTTCTGGATGTATTTAATCTATCTCTGATTTCGCCGATTCGCACTCTTTCTTTTTCTGCAAAAATGGCTCTGATAATCTTTTTTGCCTCTTCCACGGAGTCTCTGTGCATATAAACCTCAGAGGAGATTTTCAAAATCGTTCCCTCAGCAACAAGAACGTCAAACATCTTTTTTGCAATCTTAGATTTGGATTCGTATGCGCTTATAACATCTTCAGGCAGAGGGGGATTAAACATATTTTTCAGAAAAGTCTTTTCTATCTCGGTCTTAATCTTTTCTTCCTCCGCAGTAAATGTAGCCGATCTACCGGGTAGATTTACAGAATCGGATGCAACAACGATTTTTCCTTCTTCGGCAAGACTTTCAAGAACCATCGAATAGAACTTTCTATTATCGATTCTTGACCTATTTCTGAGCTCTTCCTTATCCATAGATGGTGCCCAGGGATTTTTCTTAAAGAATTTTTCTGCTTCTTTGAGCACCATCTGTTTTGCCTTTTCAAGCGTTTTTAATGAAAAATATCTGTCAGAAAGTTTGAAAACCTTTCTTTCCTGAGATAGATCGTTAAGAGCTTTGAGAATCCTTTCTTCAAGTTCGCAAAGGAATATCTTAAGATCTTCAATTGTTACTCCTTCAAATCCAGAGTTTTCTAGATAGTACAAAAGGACTTCAATCATATTATTCTTCTCAAGAATCTTAAATTCTTCTAAGTATCCTTCTTCGTTCAACCTTTTCCTTTTTGGATACGGATTTAAGACAACGCCCCCACCGATAGTAATAAGCGGAGAAAAACGCCTGATTATAAATCTATCGCTTCTTCTTGCAATTACAGGATCCTGGAGAAGAATCTGCACATACCCCTTTTCACCAGGCTTTAATTCATCCTGATATAAAATGCGCACCCTGCCCACGGTTTCCTTCGTCCCGAGGTAAAAATGAACTTTTTCAGCGTGGGTAAGAACAGGTGAGTCCGGTAGCATTTTCAGTTCTGCATCAATGAGCCTTGTGGGCCTGTAGTAATCACTCTCAGACAGAGCATCGCCTCTCTGAACGCTTGTTTTTTCGGCGCCTGAAATATTTATTGCCAGGCGAACAGCAGCCACAGCTTCAGATACATTTTCATTATGAGTCTGCAGATTTCTGACCCTTACCTTTTTTTCGTGAGGATGGAGATCTAAATCTTCTCCAACTCTGATTTTGCCCTCCCACAGGGTCCCGGTTACGACCAGACCAAAGCCAGCAACGTTAAAAACTCTGTCGATGTAGTATCTTGCCGGTGCATCAACAGGTCTTTTCTCTATCTTATCAAGAATTCTATCAATGTAGTTTTTCAGCTCATCAATACCACTACCTGTTACCGAAGAAACACGAATCACAGGAGAATTCTCAAGAAAAGTTCCTTTTACTTCTTCTTTCAATTCTGTCTCGACAAGCTCAAGCCACTCCTCATCGACCAGATCAGTTTTCGTAAGAACAATCACCCCATTTTTCAGCTGCAATAGGTTTAGTATATCGAGATGCTCGCGGCTTTGAGGCATCATGCCTTCATCAGCTGCAACCACAAAAAGCACGAGATCAATTCCTGACGCTCCCGCAAGCATATTTCTTACAAATCTCTCGTGGCCCGGCACATCGACAATGCTCACTTTTTTTCCTGAGGGAAGGGTCAGGTGAGCAAAACCAAGATCAATTGTCATCTGGCGCTCTTTTTCCTCTTTGAGCCTGTCAGGATCGATACCTGTCAGAGCTTTTACAAGTGTGCTTTTTCCGTGATCAATATGTCCTGCCGTTCCAATAACGTGCGTGATCATAGCCCTATCTGTTTGAGTGCAGAAACTATGCGTTTCTCATCGCCCTTAAGCAGGGTTCTTGCCTCAAAAATAACACTGTCATCCTGAATCAGATGAATAACGGGTGGCTCAGTAAATCTTAAAGCACGTTCGATTTCGTTAGGTTTCATCTTTGGTGATTTGAGAGCAACTCCGAAGCTATCGATCAGAACTCCGGGAAGTGCTCCGCCCCCTGATTGCGCTTTTGTTTTTACAACTTTTATCTCGACGCTTTTGCCGAATTCTTTCTTGATGGCTGAGTAAAGTTTTCTTGCTCTCTTTTTTACCTCTTCTGGCGGTTCGGTAAGCATTCTGAGTGCAGGAACTTTCTTCCATCCATCTTCTTCAAGGTAGAATCTTAAAGTTGCCTCAAGCGCTGCAAGTGTTAGCTTATCAATTCTTAAAGCTCTATTCAGGTGATTTTTTTTCATTGCATTTACATAATCTGATCTTCCGACAATAATTCCTGCCTGAGGCCCTCCAAGGAGTTTATCGCCGCTGAAGGTGATTATATGAGCACCAGATTCAACCGCTCTCTGAATCGATGGTTCTTCTGGAAAATTGAACCTGGAAAACTCAATCAACGCTCCAGAACCCGCATCATACATCACAGGAATGCCGAATTTCTCTCCAAGCGCCACAAGTTCTTCAAGTTCTGCTTCTTTGGTAAATCCAATGACCCGGTAGTTACTCGGGTGAACCTTAAGGATAAGACCAGTATTTTCAGTGATTGCTTCTTCGTAATCTTTAAGATGGGTTTTGTTAGTCGTGCCAACCTCAACAAGCTTCGCTCCGCTGATTTTCATGATTTCAGGAATTCTAAAACTTCCGCCAATCTCAATCATCTCGCCACGCGAGACAATGACTTCTTTACCCGAAGCAAGGGTGTTCAGCGCAAGAAGCACCGCAGAGGCATTATTATTCACAACGAATGCTGCTTCAACACCGCATATCTTTTTCAAAAGGTTTTCCACATGAGAATAACGGCTTCCTCTTTTCCCGCAATCAAGATCGTACTCAAGATTTGAATATCCACGGCTAACTTCTGCGATTCTTTCAATCGCCTCTTCAGCAAGCGGTGCTCTGCCAAGGTTTGTATGAAGAACAACACCTGTAGCATTTACAAGCGGTTTGAGATGAAACTCTGAGATTTGTTTTATTCTTTTATCAAGGGAAGAAAAAAGTTTATCGAGAGCACCTGCAGCTTCTTCTTCGTTTTCAGCCTGAAGAATAAGTTTTCTCACATCATCTAAAGCCACCCGAATGCCATCTACTACGAGCTCACGTGGATATCGAGAAAGATATCTGACAACTGAATTCTGCTTTAAGAGTTCGTCGACCCCAGGAATTTTCCTCAAATACTTCTGGATAAAGCTTTTTCCAGCCATTTTTCTCCCCAAAAAATAGTCTATCCCGGTTCTTCAGCAAATTTTTCAAGCTTGTTTAAAATCAAATGATAAATGCTGTAGGAACTAACTTCAATAAACTCGCTGCCAATTTGAATTGCAATTAAATCCGGGTTTTTAGCTCTAATTCTTTCAATAATGTCAAAGAGTATATCAGAATCCCTGATTTCAATGCTTCTTAGCGTTCGCCCGGGATGATTGTAAGAAGGAGTTACGGCGATTGACTTGAGTTCATCAGCCCCAATAACCTCATCCAGCCTTTTACTCAAAAACTCTGACTGAACACTTGCAGCAACTGACCTGTCTGAGAAGAGGAAAACTAGAACTGCAATAAAAGAGAGCCACAAGCTTTCGGTATAGAGGAAAAAGCCGGAATACATCCCCGAGAAAAAAAGCACAACAGCTATCGACTTGCTGATTTTTGCAGCTAACTTTGTCGCTCTGATTTTATTCTTTTTTATCAGCCATAAGACTGACCTTAAAATGCGTCCGCCATCCAGGGGAAAAGCCGGCAATAAATTGAAAATGGTAATACCTGAGTTTGCATAAGCAAGAACGTAGAAGACGACTGCAACCGCACCTGACAGTCTTTCAAAAGCTGCATAGAAAATAAAAAACAGCAAAGCAAGTAGAGCGCTTGTCAGAGGACCCGAAATCGCCATCATTATTTCATCTAGTGGTTTTTCGGGCTCTTTTAAAATTTTTGCAGCTCCGCCAAAGATGTAGAGGGTTATATCTGAAACTCGAATGCCCTTTTTTCTGGCTACGAGTGAGTGAGCGCCTTCATGTGCAAGCAGCGTAGCAAAAAACACAGGAACGATAAATATTCCCTGTAAAGACCATATAAGCAGGTTGCCTTCAGGATATAGAGCAGGCAAGTCGCTTGTAATCAGAGAAAATAGAACGAGCAGAAAAATAATAATC
>FWWL01008212.1_pt1 | contig 13567 bp, 15 predicted proteins | sample 2228331 | NCBI WGS metagenome assembly FWWL01 (sample SAMEA103939775, study PRJEB20133) | metagenome | reverse complement strand
ACTAATGTCTCCTCGTAGTGTTGTTGTTGTCGAAAGTGTGAATTTTGGCCCTGCCAGTTGATAGCAGTAATACCAACGTACATTGTTGCCGCGTTGGGTATCGACAGTCGCCACCGCAACCATGCCTCGGCCACTTCGGCTGGAGCCGAGGGGAAGGCGAAAGCCAGATCTGGTTCGTAACGTGCTTCTTTTGCTCCCAAATCTTGTGCGCGGCGGAGCGAGATTGACTCACGGGTGAGTACCAGATCGGCTCTGGCTACAATCTGTCTCGCCAACCAGACTTGCAATGGATGATGGAATGGTCCAATGGATTGTGGCAGCATGACCAGCTTGCGCCGCATCACAAGTGCGCTGAGACTCAGTGCAGAGGCAAAGGTGAACCAGTGGTAGAGATACCCGCCACCACTTGCCACAACCAGATCGGCTGAAGCCAGTTCTGCGAGCAAGGCTTGTTTTTGAGGATCACGGAAGACTCGGATTGGTTTGCCTGTCCAGCGTACCAGGAGTGCGCCGATCAGTAAGAGGATGAGATACCATCCGCGAATAAATCGTGATGCCTTAACAGATTGCCGGTGCTGGTTGAGTTCGACCCCCCAGGCTGGTGGTGCAGCGTAGATTCGATAGGTTGGGAGCAGTGCCCGGGCAAGTGCTGGCTCGTTGAAGGTTATGCTAATATCAGCTTGCGGGAAAGCCGCGTGAAGCAGATTGAGAGTCTGGAGCAGAATTGCATAATCACCAGCATTTAACACTGAGTGATTATTGATCAAAACGATCTTCATATGCGTGTCTTGTGCAGTGTGTAGAGTGCGCCGATCCAATAGAACACACAAAGTGCTAGCTCAACCACGATATACGTTGCAGTTGCACCCGTGACACCGAAGGAGGGGATGATGATCAGACCTAACAACAGGCTGAGGATGACAACGATACTCTGCATAACAACGCGCAAGCGTTGCGCACTTAGTGCCAGCATAATGGCAACTGCAACGAAACTGAGGGATTTGAAGAGCGGTACCAGGCTAAGTGGTGTCAGCAAAGGAACCACTGCCTCGTATTTATTGCCGTAGAAGAGGCGGAGCAGGTCAGCGCCAAACCACCAAAAACCGAACAAGGCAATGATTCCATAACAGGTAGCTAAACCAAATATGCCGAAAATTATATGATACCTCTGTCGTCGTTCAATGTTTTGGCGACTCAATAGAGGTAGGCTTACATTGAACATTGCCATAGGTACCAGAAAACTCATAGTGATGAGATTGATCGCAGAGCGAAATATACCAACATCTACATCACTGGTAAACAATGCCAGAATGGCGATTTGAGCCTGAGAATAGATATTTGCCAGTACATCGGCTAAAACAAAAAAACCGGCACTCCGTATCAACTGCCCCAATCGTAGAGGCCGCCATGCTCCACGCCAGTGGTTGGCCAGTAATATTGCCGCAATTATCAGGACAGTACCACTTACAATGCTCTGGCCGACAACCAGTGTCGCTACCTGGGGTGGCCAGTTCATCAACAGGAGTATCAGCACCACTACCAGCAAGGCGTCGAGACTCTGTAAAACAGCGACCAGCCCATTTCGACTGAGTGCATGGAACATTACGTAACCGGTATTAAGGTAGCTCTCGGCAATGATGCCAAGCATGCCGACGATGATGAGCCAACTCAGATCCGTCTGGTTCCAGGCCACTACTAATGCCCCTATAAGGATGCTGGCTGCACCGAATTTCAGGACTAGCAGGCGGCGAGCATTGAACGACAACAGGCTGGGGTCTCGACCACCTTCGCGGAGTAACCACGTGTCAAACCCAAGCCCCAGCAGGTTTGATATCAAGGTCAGAGTGGTAACTAGTGTCGCATATTGGCCATACAAGGCCGGCCCCTCAAAATAACGAACGAGTAAAATACCGGCAACTGCGCTGAGTATCCTTCCCAGAAGTGAGCCAGCAGCTACCGCTACAAAACCTCGAATGAGGATGAGCATTGCTGGTGAGGTGACATGGTGTAAGTGGTGTTTGATCGCAATAAGTTTAGGTGATGTCATTATTATTATTGTCTGATGTGTTGCTCAGTAAATCTTCGTTTCGGTTTGAGAGGTTTCTTTGAGTTCCGGTTGATAAATTCGATAAGTAAGTTTTGTCAACATTGTTGTTAAAACATGTTTGTATGTTATTAATTATGTTTGATTTTTCTTTTAAAAGACTTTGATTTATTTAAGAATGGCGCGAAAGATTATACCAGATAGTGTGTATGATTGTCAATAACGTCGGTTCTTCCTTGCACAACAGTGATATGTGGTTGGGGAAAACGGTCTTCAGAGAAATATCTCTTTCAGGTCGGTCAGGTATTTTTGTTTGGTGATATTGTCACGAACTCCAGATCCTCCATGATGGTGCTGCATACGTCTCTTTTCTGCTTGACACCTTTTCTGGATGGCTGATAGTGTCTTTCTGAATGCAAATGTAATCTATGTATTTATTAATGTCATGACTTTCTATGCTATATTACACTATCAGCGTGCGGTATACTCTTGGGGGACAATCGTACTGCAATATCTTTCTACGAGGTTACTATGTATCGTCTCTTCATCGGCTTGCTCTGTCTACTTGTTATTTCTGGGTGTGCAAACACAACCGTTTCAGAACCTTCACCTACGGCATCAGTTCCTTATCCGGCTTATCCGGTAGAACCAATTCCCACCAATCCGGCTGCGAGTTATCCAGGACCTGATAGCAGTGGTCAGTCGCAGGCTACTCTTTTCTTTTACATTGCCGAACCGGTACGAGTGTCTGATAGCCAGATTCAGGGTGGTGGCCCTCCACAAGTGCCGATCCGTGTAATCAATTTGTCTCGTAACAATGCGGTAATTGCCGACACAGTGGTAGGGGCCGATGGTCAGTTTGTCGCACCGTTGCGTGATGTCGCTGCTGGTGATTCGGTGGCAATTATTTTTAATGAGCAGGTTAGTTCTGCGTTTACCCGTGAACAGTTGCAGCCGTTTAGTGTACAAGTGCTGCCTTCCGGTGAACTGGTGATGAGTAGTGTGGTTGTTGCTCCCTGATTTAATGCGACTGCATGTTCTACCTCACGCCCGTTGCTTGTGGGGTGATCGTAACAATCACCCCACTATATGATGACGATGTCCAGAGGGTGAGGAGAGAATTTGCCTTTGTTATGCCACAACAACATGTTGTTCCTTTTCAGGAATAGCCAGTCGTCGTACTCTATTCGGGCCAGTCCTGCCCCCTCTCCCCTACTCCACCTGCCGTGGACGATACTGAATCGCTTCGGCAACATGCACGGCGGCGATCTGTTCTGCACCGGCCAGATCGGCGATGGTGCGGGCGAGGCGCAGGATGCGGTGGTAGCTGCGTGCCGAGAGGTTGAGCCGCTGGACTGCCGATTTGAGCAGGGATTGCCCGGCCTGATCAAGGGCGCAGAAGGTGCGAATTTCGGCAGGGCCGAGATCGGCATTGCTCCGGCAGCGTGGATGGCCGTTGAGGCGTTCGATTTGACGTTGACGCGCTGCAATGACGCGCTCACGCACGACTGCTGATGGTTCTCCCGGGGCCAGGCTGCTCAGTTTGTCGTATTTGACCCGCGGCGCTTCAACGTGGATGTCGATCCGATCCAGCAGTGGCCCGCTGACCCGGCGCTGGTACCGGCTGACCAGCGCCGGTGAGCAGGTGCAGGTGCGTTCCGGGTCGCCATGCCAGCCACAGGGACAGGGGTTCTGCGCTGCGACTAGCATGAAGGCCGCCGGATAGGTGATGCTGCCATGCGCCCGGCTGAGGGTGACAATCCGATCCTCAAGGGGCTGGCGCAAGACCTCCAGCCGATTGCCGAATTCGGGTAGTTCGTCGAGGAACAGGATGCCGCGATGGGCCAACGAGATCATGCCCGGTCGCACCCGACTCCCACCGCCGACCAGGCCGGCGGTCGAAACAGTATGATGTGGTGCGCAGAAGGGGCGCTCGCGGATAAGGGGGGTGTCGCGTGGAAGTTGTCCGGCGACGCTGTATATCTTGGTGACCTCCAATGCTTCGGCAAAGCTGAGCGGTGGCAGAATGGAATGGAGTGCTCTGGCCAGCATGGTTTTGCCGGCGCCCGGTGGCCCACTCATCAGGATGTTGTGTCCGCCCGCTGCTGCGACTTCCAGCGCTCGTTTAACGTGTTCCTGCCCGCGAACATCGGCAAAATCGACTGCCCCGCCTGGTGGGGCCGGGGTAAAGCCGGTGGTGCCGGTGTAGGGTCGTAATGGCCGTTCACCACTGAGATGGGCGATCAATTCTCGTAACGAACGTATCGGGAAGATGCGTAAGCCCTCGATGAGTGCGGCCTCTGCGGCGTCTTCAGCCGGTACGTAAATGGTCGAAATGCCATGGGAACGGGCTACGGCTGCCATCGGCAAAATCCCGTCGGTATGGCGCAACGTGCCATCTAGCCCCAATTCACCAATAAAGACAGCATCACTGACATCGGCTATCAATTGATCAGTGGCAATCAATAATCCCAGTGCGATGGGGAGATCGTAGGCCGGGCCGGCTTTGCGCAGATCGGCGGGAGCGAGATTGGCGGTGATGCGGCGCATCGGAAAGCTCATCCCGCTATTGCGCACGGCTGAACGTACCCGTTCGCGACTCTCGTGGACGGCGGCGTCACCCAGCCCGACAACGCTGAATGCCGGTAGACCACTCAGGACGTCAACTTCGACCGCAACCAGGACCCCATCCAGGCCAATAACAGCACAGCTCAGAACTTTGGCAAGCATCGCTTCTCCGGCTTTCGCTAGACTATCCTGCTACTTCTGATGTCCTATTAATAGAACCGGAGATCGGCTGCAAAAGGTGCGCGGTTTTGGCAATTTTGCTCAAAAATCATTGGCTGGTGGTCGAGAATCGCCATCCTCAAGAGCTGCGTTCGTCACCGAGCCGGATGCGGGGGTCGAGGAGGGCATACATGAGATCGGCCAGCAGATTGGCGACAGCAAAGATCACGACGGTAATCATCGCTACCGCCTGGAGCAGCAAGAGATCGCGGCGGTCGATGGCAAAGGTCAACAGACGCCCAATACCCGGATAGTTGTAGACGTTTTCGACCACGATCAGGCCGCTAATCAGCCAGCCGAGGCTGATGGCAATCACCGTAATGGCCGGCAATAAGGCATTGCGTAAGACGTGTCGGCGGAGAATCGTTGCCGGTGACAGTCCTTTTAGCATCGCGGTGCGGACATATTCCTGCTCACGTTCGGCGATCACCCCGGTGCGCGTTAGCCGGGCGATGTAGGCCAGCAGTACCAGCGTGGCCGTGATTGCCGGCAATACCAGTTGGGGGAGTACCTCGAAGAATGAGGTGTCTGGCCGGATCGATGAGTTGGCCGGTAGCCAGCGCAGGCGAAAGGCGAAGAGATCGATGAGCAGGAGGCCGGTGACAAACTCTGGTAGACCGGTGACCGCCAGGGTTGAGACGCTGATGACTGTGTCGTCGGGTTTGCCGGCCCGCCAGCCGGCCCATACCCCCAACCCAATCCCCAACGGCAGTGCGAGGGCTAATGTTGTGCCGGCCAGCAGGAGTGAATTGCTCAGGCGTTCCATGACCAGCGGTCGAATCGGTTGGCGTGTGCTGTATGCGATGCCCCAATCGCCGGTGAGAAGTCCTCTCAGCCAATCAATGTATTGGAGTGGCAATGGCCGATCCAACCCCAGTTCGGCACGCAGTGCAGCCAGCGCCGCTTCACCGGCTTCGCGACCGAGGAGGACTCGGGCTACATCACCGGGTAAGAGGCGACAGATCAGAAAGATGATCAATGAGCTGATCAGCACAGTGCCGCCGAGCAACACTATTCGTCGTAACAGATAACGTATCATGGCGTGATTGCTTCAGGCTGTTGAATGGTTTGCAGTTCTTCGAGCGGAATATGACAGCGTAGACGGTGCCCATTCCCGGCTTCGCGCCACGGCGGTGGGGTAGTCACGCAAATGTCGCCGAGTGCTCGTGGGCAGCGCGGTTGGAACGGGCAGCCATGGTGCGGTGGAGCAGTACCTTCTTCAACTTCGCGCAGACGGAGGCCGTGCGCACTGGTGGCAGTTAACAGCGCTTCGGTGTACGGATGAAGCGGCGGTTGTAAGACGGCGGTGACCGGCCCCTCTTCGACGATCTGCCCACGGTACATTACGGCCACGTCATCTGCCAGGTAGCTCACGACAGCCAGATCGTGGGTGATGAACAGATAGGCAATGCCGGTGTCGGTTTTCACGTCGGCCAGCAGATTGAGGATTGCGGCCTGCACCGAGACATCAAGCGCCGAGACGGCTTCATCGAGCAAGAGCAGATCGGGTGCTGCGGCCAGGGCGCGGGCAATCGCGACCCGCTGTTTCTCGCCGCCACTCAGTTGGGCCGGTCGTCGTTCGGCGTAGCTGATCGGTAGTTTGACCAGTTGCAGCAGCTCTGGTACGTGCTGCACGGCGCGTTGGCGATCCAGCCCTCCCAGACGGATGAGAGGGCGGATAAGCGCTTCGCCGACAGTAAGCGCCGGATTCAGGGCTTCTTGCGGATTTTGCAAGACCATCTGCAAGCGCCGTAATTGCTCCCGGCTACGGTGTTGAATGGTCGGCGCTAACGGAACATCGATCAGATCGATGCTACCGGAGGAAGGTTCGGTTAAGCCGATCACACAACGCGCAAGGGTTGTCTTGCCGCTCCCACTTTCACCAACAATCCCAAGCGTGCGATTGCGCCGTAGCTTCAGATCAACATTGGTTAGGGCCTGGACAACCGACGGCGGTTTCCGGCGAATCAGATCGGTCAGCGAGCGACGCTGGGGGATGGTTTTTGTCAGTTGAGTCGTGGTCAGCAAGACCTCGCCATTGAGCGCGGTAGTTGTCACAGTGGGAGAGGGAGATGGGCTATCCATAGTCACCTGCTGCCAGTAGTGGCAGCGTGTCCACTGATTATTGTTCACGTCCAGGAGTGGTGGCCGTTCATTGCGGCAGCGGTCATCGGCCAGAGCGCAACGCGGTGCAAAGATACATCCCTTTGGAAGCGCGTCGGGTGCGGGAAGCACGCCGTCGATGGGTTGTAAGGGATGATGATTATAGCGCAGGCCCGGACGTGGCAGGCTGCGCAGCAAGCCCTGGGTATAGGGATGGCGCGGTTGTTGAAAGAGCGATTCTGTCGGGGCAAGTTCCACCAGTTCGCCGGCGTACAGGACTGCGGTACGAGTAGCAATCCTCGCCACAAGGCCAAGATTATGCGAGATAAAGAGTGTCGCCGGCTGACGCTCGGCGATTAATTCGGCCAGCAGATCAACCACTGCTGCCTCGGTAGTGACATCAAGGCTCGTCGTTGGTTCATCCAACACCAGCAGACGAGGTTCGCCGTGTAGGGCCATGGCGATCATCACCCGCTGCTGCATACCACCGCTCAATTCGTGGGGATAGCTGCACATCACGCGCGCCGGATCGGCAATCTGGACACGGGTCAGCAGCGCTAATGCCTGCTGCGTTGCTGTTGTCCGATCACCACCGATAGCCTCGATCAATTGTTCGCCGATCCGCAGCGTAGGGTTGAGCGCGGCCAGTGGATTTTGTGGCACCAATCGCAACGAACGCGCCCACAGGGGACGGAGCGCCGAGGCGGGCAGATGGGTCACATCCGCACCATCAAGCAGTATTTGCCCGGAACTGATGTGGCCACCGGCCGGTAGTGCTCGCAAGACTGCCAGGCCAAGGGTGCTCTTTCCACTACCACTCTCGCCGACCACACCCAGCACGTCGCCGGCAGTGACTGTCAGGCTGATTTCACGCACAACCGGCAACATCTGCCGACCAACTCGATACGCCACGGTAAGATTATTTACAGCTAAAACCGGTACTGTCATCAATAACCTGCCATCTCGCCACGGATCGCCCGCCGCACGCCCTCGGCCATGAGGTTGATGCCGACCACCAGCAATGCAATGGCCGTTGCCGGTACATAGAGCGACCATGGAGCAAGCGCGAATTCATTGCGCGCTTCGAGCACCATCAAGCCCCAATCAGGGCTGGGAGGCTGAACACCAACGCCGAGGAAGCCCAGCGATGCGACGAGAAAGATCGCATACGAAAAGCGGAGGGCGGCTTCCACGGCCAGCGTTGGGGCTACCAGAGGCAACAACTCGCGCCACAAGATGTACCCAAGGCGTTCACCGCGCATACGCGCTGCCTCGATAAAACCTCGCGACTTGAGCGATAATACGACACTCCGCACAACGCGAGCCACGATTGGCGTGTAGACCAGTACAATCACCAGCAGCACACCGGTACGCGAAGGGCCAACCGCACCGAGAAGCAGCAGTGCCCGCAGTAGTGCCGGCAGCGCGAGCAGGCCATCGAAGAGGCGAAAAACCAGCTCTTCCAACCAGCCGCCTAGATACGTTACGCTCACGCCAATCAGTGTGCCAAGTACCACCGCCAGCACGGTACCTCCCCCGGCAAGCGACAGAATATCGCGTGCGCCGTACACGATCCGGCTCAACAGATCGCGACCAAGCCGATCAGTGCCGAGCGGGTGCGCGAATGAGGGTGGTTGCCGGATCAGATCGGCGTTCTGTGCAGTCGGACTGTAGGGTGCGATCAGCGGCCCAAAGAGTGCCATCCCCAGAAAGCAGATCACGATGACGGTGCCGGTTGCAGTTGCCGGGTCGGCAAAAAAGGCTCGTCTCAACGACTGAAGATTCATGGCTCGGTGACGGGATCAATGAGTAATTGCGGCTTGCAAGACCAGCTTTATCAGAATGCCGTAACGCCGATCCGAAGAGACCTTACCGGGATGGGAGAGGGTATGACTTTCACCTTCCCATCCATACATCCTGTCCTCTTCAGACAGGTATTAGCGCCTGTGATGCACATTGTTTGAACGTACTACGCTCTTATCTCGTTCATCTATCCGGTGAACTGCCCGGTTGGTGGAACTCCTTCCACATTCAGCCCAGGCATTCACCGGTTTGGATGCGGAAGCCACGCTTCCGCGTCCATCATGATCTGCACCGAACGGCTTTGGTCACACCAGGCCACTATATGATTTAGCAGCCCAACTCCTCGTATCCTTCCAGGATCACACCGCGATTGCCGCCAGATCGGTACGGCCCGGAAATGCTTTCGCTACATAACCGCGCAGCCCTTCACGATGCGCACTGAGTTGCGCGAAGAAATAGGGAATGATAATTGGGCCGCGTTCGATCAGAATACGCTGAATCTCGCGGTAGGCGCGTACCCGTTCTTCCTCATTGAGGGTAGTACGGGCTGTGGCTGCCAGGGCATCAAACTCGGGATCGCTGAAATGACTCTCATTCCATACGGCACCGCTAACGAGCATGACGTCGAGGTAGAACTGTGGAATCGGTCGCGAACCCCAACCGGTAATTCCCAAATCAACCTCAAGCCATCCGTTATCACCATAGTACACACTTTCCGGTTCGACAATCACATTGATGTTGATGCCGGCTTCAGCCCATTGCTCCTTGAGCACCACCGCCAGATCGGGCCGATCCCCCGAATCGGGCACGTGGAGATCGAGTTGCAAGCCATCAGGATACCCGGCGGTTGCCAGCAATTGCCTGGCCGTAGCCGGATCACGGGCCGGCAGCGGTGTCTCTTCCGACTAATACGCGCTGAAGAGAGGGCCGATGGGACTATCACGCCCGACCGCCCCAAGGCCGGCTTTGACCTGGCGAAAGATCGCGTCACGATCAGTTGCCAGCTTAAGCGCCCGAATAACCTCTGGCTTATTACCCGGCTCACGGTCGGCCCGCAGGCGTACCAGATCAAAGCCATTTGTAGGTGTCTGGACGGTAACGACACCACCCGCTTGTTGCAATGTCTGGAAGAGTGGCGTGGGCATGCGCAGCACCAGATCAACCTGCCCGCCACGTAAGGCATCGACTGCTGCGGCCTGATCGGCAAAAAAGATAATCTCAAGGCTGGCAACGGCTGGCTTGCCGGACTGGAAATAGGCCGTATTTGCCGTCAGATCGATCCGATTCTCGGTGCGGTATTCCACCACTTTGAAGGGGCCGGTGCCGTTAAACGCTGTTGCCGGATTCTCGGTATTGGCGAGCAGAATCAGGGCGTGGTTATCAGACAGGTCGTACAGAAAGAATGGATTTGGCTCGGTAAGTGTGAAGACGACCGCGCTATCGCCATCAGCGGCAATATCGGCAATGTTGGCGTAGAGATCGGCGGTTGGTAACTGCAACGCTGGATCACGCAGTCGGTTAAACGTCCAGACCACATCTGCCGCCGTGAGCGGACTGCCATCGTGAAAGGAAACTCCGGTGGCCAGGTTGAGCCGATAACGCAAACCATCGTCGCTGATCGTCCATTCCCGTGCCAGCCGGGGCACGATAGCATTGCTCGCATCAATGTCAACCAGATAATCGTACACGTGGTTGAGAATGAGGATTTCGGCATCAGATGAGGCGAATGCCGGATCGAGTTGAACGGGAATCTCGCTCGCCACCCGTAAACGCCCCGTTGGGCCGGCGGCTGGCGATGGTGGAGGTGATGCAGGGGCCGGCGTAGATGCGCCACCGCCACAAGCAGCCAGCGCAGTTGCACCCGCAGATAAGCCAAGGGCCAGACCCAGACGCAGAAAGGCTCGTCGGCTCATCCTGCCGGCCAGGACTTCAGAACGGGCCACCTGCAACAGGTGCAGTCGTTCGTCCGCAGAACTCATGAAACTGTCCTTTCCTTCTAATGCAAATGATCCTGGCACAACCTCCTGTGCGTCAGCGATGACTTTTGAGCGCATGATCGGGCAAATGGGATGATCGAGCGTGCCAGGCTACCATCCCCACGTTCCCGGCCCACCTTTGAAGGGGCCGACGACATCACTGGTGATCCAGCCACCGTAGAATCCACCCGGTTGCGGAGTGACCTGTTCATCATCAACATAGCAGGCGTCCATTGGCCCGGCGTAGAATGCGAGATAGCCGCGGATGGGGGCGAACGATGGTGTTGGATCGAGATACGACCAGGCCGCCTGCACGGCGGTGCGTTCACCAACAACTACGTCGTAATACGCAGCAATTCCCTTAAACTCACAGAACGAACGCGCTGTATTTGGGCGCAAAAACGCCATTTGTACATCATCTGGCGGCACATAGTAAACCGGTGGATGACTGGTTTCCAGTACCCGAAATGCGCGCTGACTATCCACTATCGTGATACCGGCAAAGATCACCCGGATACGCCGCGATGTTGGTTCCAGTCGCGGGGGACGAGGGTAATCCCATACCGACTCCTGTCCGGGTCCTGGTGGAATGCGCTTAATCATCGGCAAGCTCCTGTGGCATATCACTGTGGACTATCTGCAATATACCACATTCTGTATGGCATATCACCCTGAATCGTTCGTTGATAATACTGTTGTTCCCGATCTGACCAGAGCCTGTTTCAAACCGTACTGTGACCCGATTGGAAAGAAATCGACATCGGCGACGGGATTGCGGCAAGCGTGATGCCAGCGCTCTATGCAGATGGCGTAACAGCAATGAGGATGCGATCCGCGACATCTGTACCTCACCTGTATCGCCACAATAGGTCAAATATTGCATCCACACAATGCCACTTCAGGGGAGAAATGAGGTCGCCCTGGCTCACTCGACCGGGATTGCAGAGGTAGATTGTGTGTATGGTAACTCAAGTTGTTACCTATACTGCGAGCAGGCCACTGAAGCAGACGGCCAGGAACATCACGACATTGTACGCAACACCGTGTGGCGTAACGGCATATTTGAGGAGCAGCCAGTTCCTATGGACGCATTTCGTCATGCTTCACGGTAGCAACCCAGGTTATACACATCATCCGCTGTGTCCTCCGTGTCTCTTTGGTGACAAACGTCGCAACTTTAGTTACGGTAAGAGATTTCTTGCCGAAAATCCGTAATCCAGTGCACCAAAGACGCAATGAGAGCGGTATACTAATAGGGAGGAAAAATCAACGACATCCCTCTTGCTGAAATCGCACACCTGTGCTATTATAGCACATATGTACGGGGCAGGCAACGGCGTTGACAGCGCCCTCCCCATCAAGTAGAGTAGCAAGAGGAGTGTACGTGTGAGCAAGAACAATGGAGGAGCGCCCGCGATGGCTATCACCCCGGAGAAAGAAAAAGCGCTCGCGGCAACAATGGCGCAGATCGACCGCAAGTTCGGTAAAGGTTCGATCATGAAGATGGGCGAGGCGAGCAGTCGGCTGGCAATTGAAGCCATCCCGACCGGTTCCATCGCGCTCGATATTGCCCTCGGCATTGGTGGTGTACCGCGAGGGCGCGTTGTCGAAATCTTTGGCCCTGAGAGCAGCGGTAAAACCACACTGGCCCAGCATATCATTGCAGAAGCGCAGAAGATGGGCGGAGTCTGCGCCTTCATCGACGCCGAGCATGCCTTTGACCCGGTCTACGCTGCGCGGTGTGGAGTCAACATTGATGACTTGCTCGTTTCGCAGCCGGACACCGGCGAACAGGCGCTCGAAATCTGTGAGATGCTGGTTCGCTCGAATGCAATTGACGTGATCGTTATCGACTCGGTCGCCGCTCTGGTACCGCGTGCCGAAATCGAGGGCGAGATGGGCGATTCGATGCCCGGTATGCAGGCCCGGCTGATGAGTCAGGCGTTGCGCAAGTTGTCAGGTGCCATCAGCAAGAGCCGTACAGTCGTAATCTTCATCAATCAGTTGCGCATGAAGATCGGCGTTATGTTCGGCTCGCCGGAAACCACGACCGGTGGTCAGGCCCTGAAGTTCTACGCCTCGGTACGGCTCGACATTCGTCGTGTGGAAACCCTCAAGCAAGGGCAGGAGGCAATCGGTTCGCGGGTACGGGTGAAGGTGATCAAGAATAAGGTTGCACCGCCCTTCCGCCAGGCGGAGTTCGATATTCTGGCCAACGAAGGTATCTCGCGTGAGGGCAATATCATCGATATCGGTACTGAATTGGGGATTATTCGCAAGAGTGGCGCATGGTTCTACCTCGGCGAGGATCGGCTCGGCCAGGGGCGGGAAAATGTGCGCGAGTTTCTGAAGAATAATCCTGCCCTTACCGATGAGATCGAGCGCCTGATCAAAGCGCAGGCATTGACGAATCCAACGGTGATTGCGCCGAGCGTCGATGTTGGTGACGATGACGCTATTTTTGAAGAGTAGTACGCTCGGCGTGCGAACGAAATAGCGATCTTGGGGGCAGGTTTTGAAACCTGCCCTTTTCTGTTGGTCCAATGGTAGGGTGGTTATTGGTGGCAAGATTACTGTGTATTCGATTGCCATGCGGGTATGCAATGGGTTGGCGAGTCGGCGGTTGTTACGAGGCGGGTTGAGCAGCCGGCGGGTTAAGGGGGCAGCGGGTTAAAACCCTGCCTCAATACGTGGAAGGCCGGCGGGGATGCCTGACGGCGGGGCGGGGGAGATAGCGGGCGTGCTCCTGGATAGCCCCGCAGGGGCTTGCACGTTGTCAGGGAGGGCTTTAGCCCGCCTGACGGCGGCTATGCACTACCCACATGTCGCGCTGCATTAGGCCGGGCTGCAAGTG
>FWWL01008211.1_pt1 | contig 13568 bp, 12 predicted proteins | sample 2228331 | NCBI WGS metagenome assembly FWWL01 (sample SAMEA103939775, study PRJEB20133) | metagenome | reverse complement strand
CGCAGGCGACTCTCCGCTGCGGCTGTGCAGGAAGCATGGAAGCACTTCCGGACCGTCAACGAGATACTGGAGAAGGACCTGCGCATCTCATCCACCACCTTCTCCTTCTTTCTGGGCGGGATGGCAAAGCGCCTGCTGTGGGAGCGCCTGAAGCCGTACCTGCGCTATGACCGCCTGCTGGTGCGCAATCACTTCGGGTCGCTGGATTCGGTCATCGCGCTGGATGCGCTGAAGGAAGGCAAACCGGTGGCTACCCTCCAGCATGGTGTCATCTCTTCCTCCGGATTCTTTCCTGTGCTGGCGAACACGGTGCTCACCTTCGGCCGCGCCTCCGCCGAGTTCATGGCACGCGAGGACCGCTACTTTGCCGAACGGTGTGGCACGCCGGTGTACGCTTCCCGATACATCCCCGTCGGCTCGCTGTTTGATGAGATACATCCGGTGGAAAACACCTTCTCGCACCAAACTATACTGGTGATAGATCAATATGATGCTGTTTCCGTAAGGTTCTACGGATTGGAACCACAATTCCGTGCGCTTGTGGATACGCTGAGAACACTCCATTCTGCAGTACCCGACGTCCGAATAACTGTTCGCCTCCGTCCTTGGAGGAAGGCCATTCCTGAATGGGTTAGCAATCTGCTCGATATCGTGCAACTTTCCAGTACAGGGATTTTGTACGAGGATTTATCGAAGAGCACCATCGTAGTTGGGTTGTTTAGCGGCGCTCTTACCGCTGCTGCAGCAGCAGGTTTGCCGGTGTTGTTTCTGTGGGCACCGGGTTGGTACTTCACGCCAGACCTCAGCTGCTTCACCACATGTTGCTATGTCGACCCATCTCAGTTCAGTGCCGTTGTCCGCGACCGTATCACGTGCCCGGTAACCTACTCACACTACCGGGAGATGTCGCTACAGGGGGGCGAGGTATATTACAAGAACCGTACGAATTATGATCCCAGCGCCGTATCGAGGTTGCTATGCGCCACATAGTCCTCGCATTGTTGCAAGTAATCACGGCATCGACATCGCGGAAAAATGGTTATAGGAAAGAGCCATGTCTGGAGGGTCTGCGCTATGTCTTCTAATAAGCTATCCTGGCTCTTGCTGCTACTAAGCTGGGTGCCGAGCGCGCTGGCTGCATCCCCGCAGTTGAACCCGCAGGTCGTTTGGGCAATGCCAGAATCGGCACGTATTAAGTGCGTGACCGACGCCCCTGGCAAGATGACTGTAGAGTATGGGCTCACACCCTCGCTTGGCATGACCTCGACTGACGAAATGAGAGACTGGCCGGAACGCTGGGTGACTCGTCATTATGTCAACTTGATTGGTCTGACTCCGGATACCACTTATTATTACAGGGTTCGTATACAGCTTGAGGCCGGCGGCGAGCTGGTCAGCGATATACGTACTTTCAAGACTTATAAACCTATACGAAAGGTCTTACCTACGGTTAGGTATTGTACCTATATCGCCGGTAGCGGCAATCTCGACTTTACCGTACCACGAATGGATATGTGGCTCGCAGCACTGGCAAGCAAGGCTTCGGAAATAGAGTCCAGAGCACCGGGCTCAATTACAATCTTTTATGACAATCTTATTTCTAACCTCAGCTTGTCTCCTAATAGGGATATATACCAGCTGTGGATGAGTTACTGCGATGAGAACAACATCAGCTATGAGCGCATCGCACTGCACTATGCTGTGGACACAAAGGTTGATTGGGGAAGTAACCGGTTACCGTCGACCTCTTTTATAGTGTGGCTTGTCGAGCCTGGAGGCACTTTTGGTGGAGGAAGGGAAAACCCTGGAGGCGGTCAGATAATTCTGCCAAAGCGAAACATTTGGATAGTTGTCTCACACATGTACAGGTTTGATCGTGTATATATCAACATCGTTTCCCCTGCTTCGGGCGGCTATGATGGAGTCTGGGAGTACTGTAGTGCTATTGATTCGGAGGGAAGGCCCATTGAGTGGACCCCATTACAGATTGTGGAAGATACCACCATGGTCGACGGTCAGAAGCTAGCTAGGAGTGGATACGTGCAGTTTGTTCCCCCTAAAGAGCGGACACACTGGAAGCGCTCACGAGCATTTAATAATGATAGCGATGGATGGCTCGGTGATCCGCCTATGGATTTCTATTATCGTGTGTTTTCTGTACGCTTCCGGGTTACGAACACAAGCGGAACTGGAGCCACGATCGCTGCCTACGGAATCCATCATGAGGACTTTACACCAAGGGACCCAGAAAATAGCACGTATTACACGATTCCCGGATGGGACGTGTCATGGGAGACGAATCCAGATAATAATGGGGACCCTGAATACAATCCTAATCCTCCTGCATCAGGGGGATTGGGTGTAGCGAGGTCTGCACGCTTCAAGTGGTGGAGCCGAGCTTGGTGGTGGCAACCACAGAAAGGTTTGAGCTATTTCAATGCACGAGATGAGGAGCATATCCGATGGAGGACTACCTATTTTCTTGACAAGTTGTTTACGCTTTATCCAGACCTTGATGGATGGTATAATGATAATTTTTCGCGTACCAGGGCTATCAGTCCTGCAGTTGAGCCAACAGTTCACAACACTATCGAGATGGGAATTTACAGTCAAGAGGAACATGGGTACTGGCACGCAGAACTAATGGAGACTATGAGCATTGCTCTTACGGCAAGAGGTAAGATTTCATCGGCGAATAACTTTTTCCCTATCCCGTGGCGGTTCGATCGCTTTAACCAGCAATCAGGACCGGATTGGTGGATGTGGGCAACTTTTTCAATGGCGATCTGTAACCGCGAGAATAGCTCAAACCTGAACAGCGCATGGCACATGAGTTCTCCATATGCGGCCAATGCTGATAGTGGATTTGGTGGGTATCTGGCTGAGTTACTCTATCGAACGCGCAACCGTGGGCATTACACTGTGCCAATTTACGCGATCATGCGTGCTAGAGACAGTGATAAATGGCAATCAGAGGATTGGTGGTTCCGCGAGAAGATGATGGCATTAGCGCTGTATCTTCTTGCCAAGGACCCCGAAGATGAGTATATCTTTCTGAACGCATGGAACTCTGGTTGGGTGTATTCGGAAAGTCCAACAAGCAGTTCCGCCGACTACAGGTATTACATTCTGGGCATTCCGCAGAACCAGGCATATTTTATCGACGCTGCTATGCGCGATTTTGGCCGTCCGATTACCACTGTTGAGCCTCCGTTTGAGCAATGGATATGGAACCCGTATGGTAGTCATAGGTTCCCGGGCTACAGTCCCGGAGTGTTTGTGCTGCATTATACCAATCAGGCTCCTCGGCTGGATTCAGAGGGTAACGTTCTAGCGAATGACGCTAACGCCACTTACTTCGCCCGCCGATACACGAAGGCACTCGTGGTCTACCGCACCGGCAACTGCCGAAGCAACGCTATACTGGGACCGGAAAGCATGAATGAGTATACAGAGGCTAATCTCGGCGGTCGCTACTATAGGCTCCGGGCAGACAATACTCTTGAGCCCGGTCCGATTACAAAGATAAATCTGCGTCAACAGGAAGCAGCAATATTGATACCAGAGGAATATATTGATGAACCTCCACCTCCATCGAATCCAGATATACAGATTACTATCTCAACAGACAAGACGAATCCCAAACCGCTGGATGTGATAACGGTGACGATTACGGCGAGGAATAATGGAGCTGGAGAGGCAAGGAATGTGCGGATAAGGCATACCGTGCCGAATGAGGCGACGTATATTCAGGGCAGTTTGAAACTGAATGGGCAGGCGCAGGCGGATCCAGTGGATGGGAGGAGTATCGATTTGACGGTTACATCCATCCCGGCCGGAGGACAGGCGGTGGTGCAGTTCCAGATGGTAATTCGGTAGCATGGGTGAGCAACCGATGCGTGTCTTGCAGGTGCTAGCGGGGCTTCATCTTGGGGGGGCAGAGCAGCTGGTCGCCACGTTCTCGGGATGGTTGAAGCGGAATGGTCACGAGGTACTGGTGGCGAACCTGACGCCAGACACGACGCTGCTACACGCTTTCGAACGCGAAGGGGTGTCGGTGGTTCAGGCAGAGGACGGCGGCGTTATTGCGCGCTGGTATCCGCGTCGCCTGATTGGTTATATTCGCGAGTTCCGGCCGGATGTCTTGCACTGCCACAACACGGCTTGGCTCAAGAGCGCGTCTGCAGCCCGCTGGACTGGCGTGCCTTGCGTGTTCACCCTGCACGGGTATCATTACGGGGCCTGGTTTCGAAAGCATCGCCTGTGGCTTCGCCGGGCAGCGCGAAATACAGACTACTGTGTGGGGGTCGCCCCAGGTATCGAACGGCTGTTCGTGGACATTCTGGGCGTTCTGCCCGAGCGGGCGGTTTGCATCCCCAACGGCGTTCCTGACATCTATTTGCCCGATCCTCCACCTGTCGATTGGAAATCGCCGATGCCTGCGGGGTCGCCGATTGTAGGCATGGTCGGCCGGTTTGACCTGCAGTTCAAAGATCAGGCAACCTTAATTCGAGCCATGCATTTGGTGCGACAGAAAGTGCGCAACGCGCAGCTGGTGCTGGTTGGGGACGGACCAAACCGTCCTAACGTGGAGCGCCTTGCGACTGAGCTGAATCTGCAGGGATGCGTGCATTTCCTTGGCCTGCGGCAAGATGTGCCCGTGCTGTTGCACCATCTGGACGTGTTCGTGCTCAGTTCCCGCTCCGAGGGCCAATCGATAGCCGTTCTCGAAGCCATGTCCGCACAGAGACCGATTGTGGCGACGGCAGTGGGTGGTACCCCCGAATTGCTGGCGGACGGCGAGTGCGGACTGCTGGTTCCGCCCGGAGACCCGCAGGCGATGGCGGAGGCGATTACTACTTTGTTGGGCGATTCGAGGCAGAGGCATGAACTTGCTCGGCGAGCCAGGGAAAGATTTATGGCTCAACATTCCATCGAGTGCATGGGACGGGCGTATCTCGAAGTCTACATGACTGTCGTGAGAGGTTGAAAAGGAGGCAAGCTATGTTCGTGATACCCCATCGGCGGTTTGGCAAGCTGATACCGAACCTGTTTTTTGTCGAGCACGTCGAACAGGTCCCCCAAATGCCTGTCTTTTTTCTGAGCCGATCTTTCCTTGAGCCGAAACGCCTAGAACCGCGAGGCTACGTGCCTGTGCGTGCAGAGTGGAGCAGGACGCTGCTAACCGATCTGCGCTTACCAATCGAGCATATTAGGGGCGGGTTTCGAAAAGACACGAAAGAGCGTCTGCGTCGTGCAGAGCGCCTTGTTGAAGGAGGCGATTGGTGTGTCGTTGGTCCCTCAGCGCACACTGAGGAAGACTCGTTGCTGATAGCTAGATTTCGCCAACGCAAGCAGCTCGATGCGTCTGAGGTCGACATTTTAGAAATGGCACAGACTCGTCCTTACTGGCGTTCGGCACGCGCGTACTTTAAGGGTGGCCTTGTTTTGGTCCGTACCTATCTGGACGATGCCGAAGGTGGTATAGTGCGGTGTCTGTTCACTGGCAGGGTGTCCGACGAAGCAATTAGTGAAGCTGACCTTGGATGTATGAACCGTCTGTTACACTGGGTAGGAATACGATTTTTCCATGAACAGGGCTATCGCATCTACGACTGGGGTGGGATCAGCAAACACGGAGAGCTCGCAGGTATCGACTCGTTCAAGCGCAGTTTCGGTGGGAGTCCGGCGATTATATGGGATGCTCTGATTTGCAAAAAACCGCTTGCGCCTGTGTTACGAGCCATCTGGAAACTGCGCTTTGGCAAGCCGCCGGAGGTAGAGGAGTATCACGAAGATGCTTCAGAAGAAACTCAAGACGCTGTTTGAGCAGTTGCCACCGAAGCGGGTGGTCATTCTGGGCTACCATCGTGTCCGTGAGCGAGGAGGCGACGGTTGCGATAGCATAGACACTCTCAAGATGCACGTCGAGACGCTCGGCGAGCTCGGCTACCGATTTGCCACATTGAGGCAATTGGCAGAAGAGTGTTTTCGACCACCCCGGCGTACTGCCGTATTGACGTTCGATGATGGCTACCAGGATTTCTATGCCATCGCCGCGCCACTTCTTCTGAAGTATCATATTCGAGCTACGGTATTCGTAGTTTCGGGTTACGTGGACACAGGTAAAGTTTTCAGCTGGATTTCGCCAGTTTCCATACCTCTCGATCTGGTGATGACTTCGGAGCAGATTCGGCACCTGTATTCAGAAGGATTTGAAATTGGAGCGCATACGGTAAACCACGTGGAATTGACAACGCTTTCGACCGATTCCGCAGGGAAGGAGATACGGGGTAGCAAAGACGATATCGAACAACTGCTGGGGGCGCCTGTTGTCAGCTTCTGCTACCCACGCGGCTGCTACAATCCAGAAGTGATGAAGCTCGTTCGCGATGCGGGCTTTCGGGCAGCTGTGGTCAGCCGGTTTTCAAGCTGCGTCCGACATCCTTGGGTCCCCCGTAATACGCCTTGGGACCTTGCGCGAATCTATCCATACAGCAACCTTCAGGGTTTTCGTCGTCAGCTGTCGGTGGGATATGAAGTAATGCAATACGTCAGCCATACGCTTCGCATTCTGAGGAAGAGATGAAATCTCTGGGCATCTACTACGCCACGGCGTGCTATCGCGACGAGCAGGGGAGGTACTATACCAGCGGCGGGTTGGGGCGATACCTGCAGGTCATGAACGCGCGCTATCCGTTCGAGGTGGTGCTTGCCGCGCCGGTCACCACTCAACCGCTGGCGCACCTGCGGTATCCCCTGCCGATGGAGCGGACTCGCGTGTACGAACTGCCCTACTTCGAAACATTTCTGGGGGCAGTGAAGGTGCGCAGGTTCCTGGTTCATGCGCTAAAGTCTTTTTTGCATCAGGAACCAGTCGACGTGCTCTGGCTGCGCTACCCGGGCGCGTATAGCACCGTCCTCTGGCGTGAGGCGAAACGACATGGGGTGCCGGTGTTCTATCAGCTGGTGGGCGACCCGGTGAGCTTGCTTTCGGGGTCCTCAAGGATGCCTGCATGGCGAAAGGCGATAGCGGTTGCGGTAGCTCGCTGGCATGAAAACTCGTTACGACATGAACTGGAGGGCACTCCGGTCTTCGCTATCTCGTCTGCGCTTGCGCGCCGGCTTGCCCAGTCTGGTGCTGAGGTGCCTGTCATCCCTGCTTCCTCACTGTTACAGGGTGATTTCTTCTGGCGGGAAGACACCTGCCTGAGTACGCCTGTACGTGTCCTGTTCGTGGGAGCTTTGCGCCATGAAAAGAGCGTGGACACGCTGATTGAAGCGGTCAGGCTCCTGCAGGCTGGGGGGTATTCGGTGCATCTGGACGTGGTCGGAGACGGCTCCGAGCGCGAGGCACTTGAGCAACAAGCTTCGCGGTCACTGGCGCAGGGTAGCTTTCGGTTTCACGGCTTTGTAACGGATCCCGAGTTGTTACACCAACAGTACGTGCGGGCAGATATATTTGTACTGTGTTCGGTTTCGGAAGGGCTGGGGCGCGTGATACTGGAATCCATGGCGCGAGGGGTGCCGGTGGTTGCCACCCACGTGGGTGGGATCCCTGACCTCATTCGGGATGGCGAGAATGGAATGCTGGTTCCGCCGCGCAATCCACATGCACTGGCACAGGCAATGGAAAGGCTGTTGAACGATAGCTCGCTTCGCAGACGGCTGATTGCGGACGGTTACCACACTGCGGCAAGCCACACCACAGAGCGGTTTCTGGATGAAGTCGTGCGATTCGTGCGCGAGCAGGTAGGGGTAGACCTGGTGGCAGAGTCGGCTTCGGTACAGCGATGAAAGTACTCTTCTGCCAGCCCAGTTCCAAAAAGAGCGCGGTCAGTGGTCCTGAACGGCAGACGGTTCAGGTAGGGCGCGCCCTGCGACAACGCGGACACGAGGTCGAGATCGGCATCCTTCTGATCAATCGTGAGGATCCCGCATCGGATACCACGCTGGGAAAGCTGGCATCGCAATACGGTATTCCTACGGCTTCATTAAGCATTCGCGGGCGCTACCACCTTTTTGGTGCGTTGCTCGCTTTTCGGCGGTTCGTAGCGGAACACTGTCCGGATGTCGTATGCGTAGCGGGATACTGGGCCGATATCCTGTCTGCGCTGACGCGATGTGCTCCTTCGGTTGTCATCACACGTGGATGGACACGGCAGGATGCGAAAGTGCGGATCTACGAGTGGATAGACCGTCTCCTGCTCCGGAGGCACTGCGTTGTGGTCACGGTGTCTCCTCAACAGCGCGAGGAGGTACTGGGGCTTGGAGTGCCGGCGGAGCGGGTAAGGTATATTCCCAACGGCATCGATGCTGAGAGCCTGCCACCCCCGTATACGCAGGCTACTCTTCGGGACATCGCTGACGGCACCAGCGGGAGGTGGTGGATTGGTATCGTAGGTAGACTGAGCGTGGAGAAAGGACATCGGTATGCCCTCCAGTCGCTCGCGCGGGTTCGGGACAAGGTAGAAGGTGTACGGTTGCTGATAGTGGGCGACGGCGCCGAGCGTGACAACCTGCAAAGGCTGGCTGAGGAACTGGGCGTCTCTTCATTGACCTGCTTCACCGGCGAGCGCAGTGATGCCCGACAAATTATCGGTGCCCTCGACCTGCTGGTGCTGCCCTCCCTGACCGAAGGCATCCCCAACGTGGTGCTGGAGGCGTTTGCTTACCGAACCCCTGTGGTGGCGACGGCGGTAGGTGGAGTGCCGGAGCTGGTAAAGCATGGAGAGACCGGCTGGCTGGTTCCCCCGCGCGACCCCAGTGCGCTGGCGCAGGCAATCGTGGAAGCGCTGTCGAACCCTGAAGAGGCTCGCCGGCGTGCCGATAATGCGTACAAACACCTGATGGAACACTTTACGGTAGAGAAGCAGGTGGACGCATGGGAAAGGGCACTGCAGGCGGCTGTGGAGAACTGGAGGAGAGGCAAGAAACGCTGAGAGGAGATGCTTCGCTGTCGCTCAGCATGACGGTTGAGTGGTCGTTCTGTTCTTCGATGTCATTCTGAGCGGAGCGAAGAATCTCTGCCATTGAGAAAAGCGAGATGCTTCGCCTAGCGGCTCAGCATGACATAGTGGGCATCATGACATAATGGTTGTCATTCTGAGCGAAGCAAAGAATCTCAACGTGGTGCTGGAACGGGATGCTTCACTGGCGCTCAACATGACGGTTGGGTGTTGTTCTGTTCTTCCACGTCATTCTGAGCGGAGCGAAGAATCTCTGCCATTGACAAAAGCGAGATGCTTCGCCTGGCGGCTCAGCATGACATAGTGAGCACCATGACATAGTGATTCTCATTCTGAGCGAAGCGAAGAATCTCACCGTAGTGTTGGAACGAGATGCTTTGCTATCGCTCAGCATGACAGAACGAGAGGGATGTGAGGACAAAATGAGCCGTGACCTGTTAAGGTCTATTTGGAACACTGTCGGCATTTACCGGGCGAAACATCCGCTCATTGCAGGGATGTGGTTTGTAGGCGGCCGGCTCTTCCGCGCGCGTCGACCTACCGAAGAAGAAGCGTTTCTCTTGTCTCGGAAATGGGAGGGTCAGGTGGTTTACGATGTTGGCGCTAACGTTGGTGTGATGACCCTTTTCTTTGCTCGGGCAGTGGGTTTTGGAGGGCATGTGGTAGCGTTTGAGCCACACCCGTATAGTTTTAAGCGCCTCACCCGTAATGTCAGGGTCAATCGACTGCACAACGTAACGCTGGTGAACGTAGGTGTGGGCAACAAGGCGGAGATACTGACCATTTTCCAACCCTCTCGCCATTTGAGCGGGGCTACCCTGAACGGTGAACGTGCTGCGAGGCTGAACGAAGGCGAGCTCATTCGGTATGAAGTGCAGGTCGACACGATGGATAACCTGATAAGTACTCTGAATCTCCCTGTACCTCAGTTGATCAAGATCGACGTAGAGGGATTTGAGGAGCAGGTGCTTCGTGGCGGTTCGCAGACTATTTCGCGCAGGCGTCCAGAGCTGTTCATTGAAATACATCCGCTGGCGGACGGTACTCCTACGACAGGCGCAATGGTGTCCCTGCTCGCCCCAATGGGATACCGCTTCTACCACGTGGAGACTGCTCGGTGGTTTCAAGCTGATGAACATCTTTCTGTCCGAGGCGGACATATATACGCCGTACCCGATGCAAGGGGCAACACCGCTCAGGACTTCGGGTGCTCACATTCGAACGTTTGAGAGCAGGAGGTGCTGTGTTGAACATACTCGTTACCGGCGGGGCGGGCTTTATCGGCTCGCACCTCACCGAAAGGCTGGTGCAGGAAGGGCATTGCGTCACCGTGCTGGACGACCTGTCCACGGGGCGCGAGGAGAACATCGCGCACCTGCAGGGACAGATACGATTCGTCAAAGGCTCGATTACCGACCTGTTCCTCCTGCGCGAGGTGATGCAGGGCATCGACGTGGTGTTCCATCAGGCGGCGCTGGGGTCGGTACCGCGCTCGGTGGAAGACCCCGCCACCACGCACGAGGTGAACATCACGGGCACGTTCAACGTGTTGCTGTCGGCGCGGGATGCAGGCGTGAAGCGGGTGGTGTATGCGGCGTCCTCTTCCGCTTACGGCGATACGCCCACCCTGCCTAAAGTGGAGAACATGTTGCCCAACCCCCTCTCACCCTACGCGGTGAGCAAGCTGGTGGGTGAATACTACTGCCAGGTGTTCACGCGCGTCTACGGGCTGGAGACGGTGAGCCTGCGCTACTTCAACGTGTTCGGCCCGCGCCAGAACCCCGATTCGCAGTATGCGGCGGTCATCCCGCGCTTCATCACCGCCGCGCTGAAGGGGCAACCGTTGACCGTATTTGGCGACGGCGAGCAGTCACGCGACTTCACCTATATCGAGAACGTGGTGCAGGCGAACCTGCTGGCAATGCGGTCAGTGAACGCAGTGGGCAAGGTATACAACGTCGCCTGTGGGGGGCGCTACACGCTGAACGAGCTGATTCGCGAGCTGGAGCGCATTTTGGGGAGTCAGTTGCAGGTGGAGTACCTGCCCACACGAGCGGGAGATGTGAAGCACTCGGAGGCAGGTATCGAACTGGCGAAGTGTGATCTGGGATACGAGGTGCTGGTGCCTTTCGCGGAGGGATTGAGAAGGACAGTGGCGTGGTATCAGGAGCGGATGTCGGCACGTGGTGCGGGGTAGCGTAGTCACAAGGCTGGTGAAATACCTGATTGCGGAACGAGTGTATGCCGCGCGGAAGTCGCAGTTGCTCTCTGCACAGCGAGGCGTGCTCATTCTGATGTACCACGAGATTGCCCCGCGCCGGTCAGGGGTGTTTCAGCAGTTTCCGGTGCTGTGCACCACGCCAGAGAGCTTCGGCAGGCAGGTGGGCTGGTTGCGGAATCACTTTGAAGTGATCAGCCTCAGTGAGGCGGCTGAACGATTGCGAAACAAGGCGGCTCTCGATAACCCCGCGGTCGTCATCACCAGCGACGACGGGTGGGCAGGGTTTTACCGACAGGGGGTACCAGTGTTGCGGGCGCACTCGTTGCCTGCAACGGTATACGTCACGACCTGCTTGTTAGAAGGGCGACTGCCGTGGTACGTCAGATGGAGGATACTCTGTAGCCAGCAATCCGATGTCAGGCAATGGCTATCCCGCGCGCTCGGGATGCGCAGCCATTTCCACAGCGCAAACGAGGTGATTTCTGTCCTGAAGCGGATGGAGATCGCGCAGATCGAGAGCCTCTGGTGGGAGGCGGCGGAGAAAAACGGCTTTTCAGTCGAGCATCTCCCGTCTGACTGGTTCATGGGAGCGGAGGAGGTTCAGCAGGCTGTCTCGACGGGCGTGGAGATCGGAGCGCACACGGTGAATCATCCCCAGCTCAGTCGAGAGCCAGCGCAGGTTGCTCAGAAGGAGATAGTGGAGAGCAAGCAAACCTTAGAGCAGTTGACGGGGACACCCATCAGGCACTTCGCCTACCCCAGCGGAGACCACAACGAACAGGTAGCCAACCTGGTGAGGCAGGCAGGCTTCGAGACGGCGGTGACCACCGATTACGGCTGGAACCTGCCGGGCAGTGACCTGTATCGACTGCGCCGGATTGACGTGCATGAGTCCGCATGTGTCGACCACCGAGACCGTTTCAGCGAGGCGATGTTTGCGTTGTGGATAACGGGGGAGTGGGCAAATGTCACCCGACGGATGGGGTTACGATCATGACTGCTTACAGCAATCGAATGGGGGCAGTTCGCGCCCTGCTGAGGCGTAAACTGTTTGACTGGTCGTTTCACCCGGCGGTGAGGTGGACAGTCTCGGCAAGCTTGTTCGCTGGTTATCTTCTGCGCGGAGGGGATGGCAAGCCAAATGCCTATCGCCTTCTGCTAAGAGCGCATCGCTATGCTGCGCGGCAGGGGCTGGGATTGTTTTTCGAGCGATTCATCCAACGCCACCTTGCTCAGTGGCTCACGCAGACACCGCCCCTGTCACCGCCATCCGCGCTTTCGAATGGGCAACTCCGCTCCTTCTATCGTCGCACCCTCGTGCTGAAGGTGCCGCGTTTGGATGGTGATCGCGTGATCGAGAAAGGGGTGCTGTTTACAAAGACCTTCGGGGAATTGATGACCCTCACCGACCTGAAACGCCTACTGCAGGACTATACTCTCGTTATCGAGCCGGGCTGGTCTGGCTATGCCGAACCTAACCTGCTGGCGCTATGTGCGTTTCACGAACACGATGTGGTTGTGTGCTCACCAGAGCCGACCGATTACGATTTTCTGATGGCTCTTAACTGTAACCTCGTGCCTGTGCGCCTTGGAGCCAGCGATTGGGTGAACCCGCAAGTATTTCGTCCCCTCGATGGTGTGAGCAAGGAGTACGACGCGGTGATGGTAGCGGGCTGGGGAGTGTACAAAAGACACCATGCGCTGTTTGCAGCGTTGCGTCGCCTCCGGCAGGAGAGATTTCGGATGGCTCTTGTCGGAGAAGAATGGAAGGGGTCACGGGCGGAGATCGAGGGACTGATAGACCTCTATGGCGTCCGGGACAAGGTTATTATCCATCAGCGCCTTGCGCCTTCCGAAGTGAATGAAGTACTCAACCGCAGTAAGGTCAATCTCATCCTCACTCTACGTGAAGGCGCGAACAAGAGTATCTTTGAAGGTTTCTTCGCCGATGTGCCCGGCATCGTGCTTGCTAACAATATCGGTATCAATAAGAGCCACATCAACGAGCACACCGGCAGACTGATACTGGAGCGTGAGCTGCCGGAAGTGCTATTGTGGTTCCGGGATAACTATCCGCGTTTCCACCCACGTGATTGGGCGATGGCAAACATCTCGCCAGAGGTAAGCACAGCAAGATTAAACGAGGTGCTTCGTCACCTTGCTCTGAAGCGCGGCGAGGCCTGGACTCAAGACATCGTTCCCAAAACGAACTGTCCTGACCCAATGTACTATCCTGATGAATCCATCGCGAAAGGCTTCCCTTCAGTAGACGACCTGTTGAGGCAGTACGGGCGAGAAGCAAGAGGTCAGAGTTGAGCCGAAGGCAATGAACACACGCATCGGCTTCATCCATTTCGGCACATACCCCGACATCCGCG
>FWWL01002555.1_pt1 | contig 13572 bp, 9 predicted proteins | sample 2228331 | NCBI WGS metagenome assembly FWWL01 (sample SAMEA103939775, study PRJEB20133) | metagenome | reverse complement strand
GGCGACCTCCAACGCCCGGTCCGGGTCGGCGACCCGCACGACGTACCAACCGACCCTACCCTGCGCCCAGCCCCCGACGCGCTCCTCCAGATACTCCCGGTGAAACCAAAACCGCAGTTCCTCCCGCTTCATCGCATCCCTCACGACGGAGGACCCGGTCCGCCCCAGGCCAAGCGTGTCGACACAGGCCCAGGCCGGCGCCCTACTCCGCGGTCTGTCGAAGCCGCCAAGCGTATAGAGCCATCAGGAGGCCGAGGCCGCCGCACATCAGGTAGGCCCCCCGGGCCGTCCAGAGGCTCACGAGGGGAATCCCGAAAACCCCCATCAAGCCCAGGACAAAGCAACCCGGCGCCATAATCCCGCTGACGAACAGGCCGAGGCCGATGGCGTAGCCCCACAGGGCTACGACGTCCCCGGCCTCTAGGCCCCCATGACGCTGTAAGACGACCTGCAGAAGGGCCATGCCACCCATGATGACGCCCCAGCCCCACCCGACCTTGGGACCGATACTCAACTTCAGGGGTCGAGCGGGCCGATACCGACCCGTCCGGACTCCATACCCATAAAGGAGCATCAATCCCAGAGTAATGGCCAGGATGACCGCCCCGACGGCCGGACCCGCACTCCGGGTCCCGACGTAGACCCCATAGGCCAGGCCGGCGGCCGCCGGCCAGACGATCGACGGCAGGAGCCAGCCGGCCACAGGGATGGTCGCCAGCCAGAAGGCGAGAAACACCGACTCGGCCCAGAAGGGCCGTCCCACCAGGACGTCGGCGGCGACGTTGACGGCCGGGTAGAGGCCAAAGACGACCATCCACCAGGCAAACTCCCGCATTTCCTGACGTCCCTGGAGCGTCAGCAGACGCAGGACGTCCACCGTGTCGAGTAAAGCCCGTAGGTCGGCGTTTTTCATGCCCTTGCCTCCTCTGAAAAGTGGCTTCGTCGTTCATGGGTCATAGGGTCGCGAGTCAGGCAGAGGCCCCCTGACCACGCGCCGCTTGCCCCCGCCCCCGGAAGACCCAAGACCGATAAGCTACGAACCGTGAACGAGGAACCCTGTCCCGCTATCCCCCATTCCGTCATTCCAGATTGCCGGACTCCCGAATTCCCGACCCCTCGGCCGTCAAGGCCCCCAGGACCGAACGGAGCCGCTCCAGGTATTCCTGAAACCGCCGTCGCCCCTGCGGGGTTAACCGGTAGTAGGTCCGGGGCCGCCGTCCGACAAACGTCTTCCGCACGGCGACGACGCCGGCCTCCTCGAGGACCCGCAGGTGCTGGGCCAGATTGCCGTCGGTGACCCCCAGGGCTTCCTTCAACGTCGTGAAGTCCAGTTCATCGGCCTGCACGAGTAGGACCAGGATGCCGAGCCGGACCCGCTCGTGAAGGACGGGGTCGAGACCCGTGAAGTCTGGCAGACGCTTCATGGCCGAGTCCCTTCAGACCGCCGCATGCGGAGACTCTGCCAGCCCAGGACCAGGCGCACCGACGGACCCGTCAGCCGGAGGTCCGGTCCCCCGACGACGGGCGTGCCCTCCAGGCGCCAAGCGCCCTCGCCGGGTTGCCAGACGTAACCGACCCGAAGGCCCAGGAGAAGGTCGCCCCGATAGTGGGGCCGCCGGACGACGGGGACCCGGGCATCCAGGCCGAGGGCCGCTTGAAGCAGAAATCCCCCCGTCGTCAGCCGGACGCTTCCCGACGGCCGCCGTAAGACGTCCGGGAAGTCGGGAATCCGACCGGCCTCTTGCACCCGCAGGGACCATCGGCCGCCGCCGAGACCGACGAGACCATAGGCCTGTCCGGCGGAAGTCCGGGCGAGGACGTAGCCGAGGTCGAAAAAGCCGTATCCGCCGCTCAAGCGGGCTTCCCGGCCGTCGGCTGTCGGCCGACGGTCGAGCAGGCCGTGGACCTCGCCGCCGAGGAGGAGACGGCCCCGGACGCCCCATCCCCCGCCCCCGAGGCTGACCCAGCGCCCGGCCATGGGGCCGAAGCCGGCGCGGGCCAGAGCCGGGGCGAGGGGGTCGAGGTCGGTCCACCGGAAGCCGAGGGCGAGGAAGCCGGCGCCGCCGCGGTCGAAGTCGGGGGTTGCGGTCAGGCCGGTCATGGGGACCATCAGCAGGAGTCCGACGGTCAGGCGGACGGCTCGCATATTCCCTCCTCCGCAAAGTACTTTTTGATACAAAGTATATGCCCGAAAATGACCCCTGTCAAGGGGGGTGCCCCCGCTGACCGTAGGACCCCCTCATGGGGCAACCCCGGCGGTCGGGAGCCACAGCGAGAGGCCGATTCGGTCATCCCTCCGGGAGGGGCAGGATGATGAGCCGGCCCGTCAGGTCGTTGAGGTCCACGTAGACCTCGGTCTCGTAAGCCGCCTTCAGGTACTTGTACTGGAGGACCTCGTCGGGCGGGCCCATCGCCATCACCCGGCCCCCGTGCAAGAGGACGACCCAGTCGGCATAGTGGGCGACCAGGTTGAGGTCGTGCAGGATGACGACGACGTGGAGGCCCTGGGCGACCAACTGACGGAGCTTGGAGAGCACGTGGACGGTGTGCCGAAAGTCCAGAAACGTCAGGGGCTCGTCCAGAAGAAGCGTCTCCGGCTCCTGGGCCAGGGCCCGGGCCAGGTGGACCAACTGCTGTTCGCCTCCGCTCAGCTCGTGCAACCAACGGCCCCGCAGGTGGCCGACCCCCAGGACGTCGAGGACGCGGGCGACGACCTCGGCGTCCTGGGGTCGGTCAAACCACGTCCGGCGCCGGGGCCACCGACCGAGGCGGACGAGGTCGTCGACCCGGATGGGGAAGGCCACGAAGGGATTTTGGGGGAGCCAGGCGATGGCCTGGGCCCACTCCCGGGCGGGGTACGTCTGGACGGGCCGCTGGCGGTAAAAGACGGTCCCCTCCGAGGCCTCCAGGCGGCGGCCCAGGAGCTTCAAGAGCGTGGTCTTGCCGGCGCCGTTCGGCCCGATGATGGCCGTCAGCCGACCCGGTGGGATGACGAGGTGGACGTCCTCGACGGTCGGTCGGCCGGCCCGGGGGTACCGGAACGTCACGCCTTCCAGGGCGTACAGGGACTCCATGGGGACTCCATTCGGAGATTCAGGAGTCCGGCAGAGGGGCCGATGGACCCGTCGGCTGGGGAAGGGAACGGGGGACGGTCACTCCAGGACTCTTAGGGGACGTTTCGTCCATTCCCTACTCCGAACTCCCGGACTGCCGGACTCCCGAATCGCCGAATTCCCGAATCGCCGAACTGCCGACTCGAGCCAGCAAGGCAGGCAGGACCACCAACGTCAGGGGCGTCGAGGTCGCCACGCCCCCGATGAGGACGATGGCCAGGGGCCGCTGGAGCTCGGCCCCCGTCCCGTAGCCCAGGGCGATCGGCAGGACGGCGACGCCCGCCGCCAGGGCCGTCATCAGGACCGGCCGCAGGCGGACGAGACCCGCTTCCCGACAGGCCGTCTTCACGTCGGCCCCGGCCCGCAGGCGGTCGAGGACGAACTCGATAAGGATCAAGGCCTTCTGGACGGAAAGCCCGAAGTGGGCCATGAACCCGATGAGGGACGACACGTTGAGCGTCTCTCCCGTGAGGAAGAGGGCCGCGACCCCGCCCGACAGGGCCAAGGGGATCGTGAAGACGGCCGTCAGGGCGATGCGCCAGGAGTGAAAGGCATACAACAGTACGATGAGAATCCCCAGGGACACCCCGACGGCGGCCCAGGCGACCTGCGTGACGAGGCGTTCTTTACTCTCGTACTGACCCCCGAAGTCGACGGCGTAGCCTGGCGGCAGGGGAAGCCGAGAGACGACGGCCCGAATCCGACGGACGGCCTCGTCGAACCCGATGCCGGCGACGTTGACCGTGACGAACGTCACCTTCCGGAGGTTTTCCCGCAGGACCCGGGCCGGGACTTCCTCGATGGACACCCGGGCCACTTCCCCGAGGGGCACGGCCCCGCCGTCGTCGGTCCCGACCCGGAGGCCCTCGAGGTCCTTCGGACTCCGGGAGCCCCCGTCCCCCAATCGGACCCGCACGCCGTACTGCCGAACGTCCCGGACGACGGCCGTCACGACCCGCCCGCCGAGGGCCGTCTCGACCGTCCGGCCGATGTCCTCGATGGACAGGCCCCACTGACCCGCCCGGAGCCGGTCCGGACGGATGACGAGCTGGGCCACCGGAGAAGTCTGGGCCCGCCGGACGTCGACCAGGCCCGGAATCCCCCGCATGGCCTGCTCGAGGGCCTGAGCGGCCCGGTCCAGGACCCGGTCGTCGTCGCCGTAAATCCGGACCATCAGGTCAGCCGTGACGCCGGCGATGGCCTCCTGGATGCGCTCCCCGATGAGGGGCGTCGTGACCTCGAAGGGGATCCCCAGGGGCGCCAGCTTCGCCCGCAGGGCCTGCCGGATTTCTTCCCACCCGTGCCGGCGCCGACCCGGCGGGACGAGCTGGACGAAGACCTCGATCCGGTTGACCCGCTCGGCGTGCTCGGCCCCCTCGGTCCGCCCGACCTTGGTGTAGACCGCCTCGACGTCCGGGACCTCCCGGAGGACCCGCTGGACCCGCCGGGCGACCTCGACGTTCTTGTCCAGGCTGATGTCCGGCGGGGCGTCCATGGCGATCCAGAAAGCCCCCTCGTCGAGGGGCGGAAACAGCCGAGTCTTCAGGCGGGGGACCATCCAGACCGTGAGGCCCAAAAGCGCTACGAGTAGGAGGCCGGTCGATACGCTACCGGGAAACTCCAGGACCCGGCGGAGGACGGCGTCGTAGCCCGCCCGGAGGACCCGGACGACCCAGGGGTCCCGACCCCGGGTCTCCAGAGCCCTCCGCGGAAGCAAGAGAAAGCCGAGGGCCGGCGTCAGCGTCACCGACAGGACAAAGCCGATGACGACCGACAGGATGACGGTCACCGCAAAGGGTGCAAAGAGCCGCCCGGCCAGCTCCGGCAGGAACAGGAAGGGGACGAAGATCAGGACGATGATCGCCGTCGAGTAAACGACCGGCCGACGGACCTCCAGGGAGCCCTCGACGACGGCCCGGACGGGGTCCCGGGGCGACGCCTGCCAGTGGCGAAAGATGTTCTCGGCGTCGATGATGGCCGCATCGATCATGATCCCCAGGGCGACGGCCAGGGCCCCCAGGGTCATCACGTTGAGGCTGTACCCGAAGGCTTTCAGCAAGATGAAGGCCGCCAGGACCGAGACGGGCATGACGAGGGCCATGACGAGGGTCATCCGGACGTTCCCCATCAGGACCCAGAGGACCAGGAAGACGGCCAACAGCCCGATGGCCAGGGCCTCCGCCAGGCTCCGGACGGCCGTCTGGATGAGCTCGAGCTGATTGTAATGGGCCCGGATGTGCACGCCCGGCGGGGCGTTCCGCCGGAGGTCCTCGACGGCCTGATTCAGGGCCCGCAGGAACGGGGCCGTCGAGATGCCGAACTGCTTGGTCACCAGGACGTGGACGCCCTCCTGGTCCCCGACGAGAAAGGCGCCCCGGCGCAAGACCTGACCGTCCCGCACGGCGGCGACGTCCTTCAGTCGGACCGGCGTCCCCTGGACGTCCCGGACGACGATATTTTCGAGGTCGGCGACATTCCTCAGGCGGCCCCAGCCGACGATGGGGACCTCCTGGGATTCCCGAATCCACACGCCCCCGAAGAAGTTCTCGTTACTCCGCTCGACGGCCCGGACGACGTCCGTCAACGTCACCCGGTACTGCTCCAGACGGGTCGGGGAGACGAGGACCTCCCACTGGCGGGCGTATCCGCCCTGGGCGATGACCTTAAAGACGCCGGGCACCCGTCGAAGGGCCAGGCCCAAATCGTAGTCCGCCCAGTCACGAAGCTCCTTCAGCGAGAGCCGCTCGCTCCACAGGCTGATTTCGTAGACCTCGGCGACCCGGGTCAGGGCGTTCGAGACCGAGACCGTCGTGACCTGCGGGGGAAGCGTCGGCCGGAGCCGGGCGACCTCGCCGACGATCCACTGGTAGGCCCGGTGGAAATCGACGCCCCACTCGAACTGGACGAGGACGGTCCCCAGGTCCTGCACAGAAATCGACCGGGTCCGCACGACCTGCGGGAGGCCCCGAAGGGCCGACTCGACGGGCAGGCTCAGCAGGAGGTCGACCTCCCCCGGGGCCAGGCCCGGGGCCTCAAGAAAGACCTGAAAGACCGGGGACTGGAGGTCCGGCAGGACGTCGGTCGGCGTCGTCTGGACCGCATGGACGGCCAAGACGAGCAGGGCCAGGGTCATGAGCAGGACCAGGCCCCGCCGGGCCACGGAGAACTCGACGATGCGCCGGATCATCTTGCCTACCCGCCGAATCCCCGGACTGCCGAATCCCCGAAGACCCCGCCCTACTCCTCGTCGGCCTCCTCTACCGCCCCGGGCCGGGTCTTCAGGATTAGGAAGGCGTTCTTGGAGACGACCCGGTCACCTTCCCGGAGGCCCCCCGTGACCTCCCAGAGCCCATCGGTCTCAAGACCCAGGGAGACCTCGACCGGCTCGACGGCCTCGACGACCCCGTCAGACCCCAGTCGGACTCGGGCCACGACAGCCCGGGCCCCGTCCAGGACGACCGCCTCCTTGGGGACGACCCAGCCCTCCCGCACGCCGACCGTCAGCCGTACGTCCACGGCGAGCCCCGCCGGGATGCCCGGCCGGTCCCGCAGGACGACCCGTCCCTGGACGACCCGGTCCGGACCGACTTCCGGCAGGATGAGGTCCAGCACGCCCGAAAACGTCGCGGCCGACCCGGGCACCGAGACGGCGGCCGGCGTCCCGGGCCGGACCCGCCCGAGGTCGGAAGGGTAAATGCGGACCCACACCCAGAGGACCGAATCGTCGGCGACCTCCAGGAGGCGGCCGCCTTCCTCGACGATCTCCCCGACCCGGGCCCACGACCGAAGCACGAGGCCGGCGACCGGACTCCGGACCTCGACCCGCAAGCCCGGCGAAGCCAGGGGCTCCAAGACCGCCACGACGGCGTCCTTCGAGACTCGCTCGCCCAAGACAGCGATGGACCGGAGGAAGCTCCGTTGGGGAGCCGTCAGGACCGCCTGTCGGGCCGGGTCCAGGGCGGTCACGCCCGTCGTGACGACCTCGACGGGAAGACGGGCCTTCCGGACGACGGCGACCTCGTAAGGAATTCCCGCTGGGATGGGTCGGGCGACGGCCGGGGCCGCCGGCGCCTCGGTCCGGGGCGTCTCTGACGAGGACTTTCGACACGCCAGACTCCCCCATCCCAGGAGAAGGAGGAGACCCCCCAGGAGTAGCCGGAAGGCTCCGTCTCGGATACGTGCGTTTTGCCGAATCCCCCTCACCTCATCCCTCTCCTCCCAGGGGCGAGGGGACCGGCTCCGACGCCCTTCGTCAGGGGGACGCCCCATCCGGTCCCTCCGTGATGAACCGGACCTCGACGGCCGTCCGGGCCAGCTCCTCCAGGAGGCCCAAGGCCTCCAGCCGGACCTCGACGAGGGTCCGGAAGGCATCGACATACGTCACGAAGGGGACCCGCCCCTGGAGGTAGGCCTCCCGGGTACGGTGGAGGAGGCCTTCGGCCGGGTCGAGGACGTCCCGCCGGAAGGCCTCCAGACTCCGCCGCAAGTCCCCGTACCGGCTCGTCAGGCTTTCCAGACGCAGGGTCAATTCCCGCCGCCGGTAGGCCGTCGCCGTCCGGGCGGCTTCGACCTGGGCCGCCGCCTCTCGGAGACCGCCCCGCCGCCGGTCGAGGACCGGGAGCGTGACGGAAACGACGATGCCCGGCGAGACCCGACCGCCTTCAAAGAAACCCACGGCCGGCCCCAGGGCGATGACCGGGCGCCGGTAGCTCCGCTCCAGGGCCCCTTGGGCCTCCCAGAAGGCCGCCTGGACCCGACTCTGGACGACCCACGGATGCGCCTCGACGGCCTCGGCCGGGTCCCCGGAAAACGACGGTCCCAATCCCAAAGCCACCGCCGCCAGGTCACCCGCCACGTCCACGTCCCCGTCGGCACCGACCAAGCGTCGGAGCTCCGAGAGCCGAATCGTCAGGGTCCCCCGCAGGACTTCGCACTGCGTACGAACCCGACCGACCTCGATGGCCGCCCGGGTGACCTCCTCGAGGCTCCCGAGGCCCTGCCGCAGGCGCGCCTCGGCCGTCGCCTGGACCTCCCGGGCCATCCGAAGGCTTTCCGCCAGGACGGCGACCCGGTCCCGCAGGGCCAGGGCCTCGATGAACTGCAGACGCACGTCCCGCACGAGTTCCCGCTGGCGCAAACGGTATGCGGCGACGGCTCCTTCGGTATCCAGTTCCCCCACCCGACGGAGGGCCTGTGCCTGCGCCGGCCAGCGGAGGGGTTGCTGAAGGCCCAGGATGCGCTCCTGGACGGGAAACAGCTCGGTCGTCGCCTCCGGATTCGGGAGTGCCGTCATCTGGCGGGCCCGACCCCGGGCCGCTTCGACCTCCCACCGGCGGGCCTGGAGGTCCCCGTTGCGTCGGAGGGCCAGGGCTACGGCCTCCGACAGGGTCAAGCCCCGAGAGGGCGAACCCCCGGACGGGTCGGCCTCACAGGTCGGGGTCCCCGGCGAGGGGGACACGGCCGGGAGGCCAGGGAGATGGACCGACGTCCCGTCGAGTCCGCCCGAGTCGACCGCCCACCCGGTCGTCTCCCGGTCGGAGCCTGGAGACGGCCATCCTGGGGGACGTCCGTCGAGAGGATTCGGTCCGGCAAGGACCCGCCCGCCGAGGAGGAGTAGACCCGACACCCAAACCCACCGCATGTTTCCCCCCAGACGGGGGCCATTTTAGCAGGGCCGTTCGGTCCGGGAGAATGGGATCCCACCGGGATGGGTCATGACCCGGGAAGCCCGGCGTCACAAGAAAGCGACGGAGTCCCGGAGTGGCGAGCGACCGTCTTGGGCAGGCAGGCCGGAAGTTTAATATCGGCCCATGCGCAGAGTAAGGTACTGCACTCAGGGCAACAGGAAGGCGCGCGCCGCATCCACATAGACGATTCCAAAGCTATCTCCCGTTGTCGGACCGACCTTGTTCTTGGTTTTCCCCTCGGGCAACACATAGTCATCCCCGATGACCACAAAGTCGGCGCTTTGGAAATACTGAATGTAAGGCTCCCCTTCCCGTCCGCTTTCATAAAGCAGTTTCCCATTCACATACAGAGACAGTTTCCACTGGGAGATTTCTCTTCCCCATTTGTCTCGTGTGGGGGAAACCTTTTCCAGCACCGCCTTCACGAGGGACCACTTCTTAGGCGGCAAAGGCGGGGATTCCTTCCAGATGATATGCCGCCCCTGCTTAGTCGCTTCCTCTCCAGTGGTCACCACGAGAAGCATCTTCTCGTGGGTGTATTTGAGGACAAACAGTTGATTGCCTCTCACTCCTTTTTCAGGGTCCTTCTTCCCCTGGATGCCGGGGTCGCGCCGGCCCCTTATCTCCAGTTGCTGTAAGTATTCGTCACTGTAAGGGTAAAGGGCGACCTCCTGAACCAGTTTCCCTTGCGTGACAGGCCGGCTGTAGAATTGCCTGACATGGCTTTTTAGGTAAAGACGGGCATCGATTTTCAGCATCCTTTGTCCCTCGTAAGGAACGACCCCCTGCTCCCTGCCGACGACTTGCACGAACTCTGGATGTTCGTCGACGACCTGAGCGGTCCCTTTCACCGTCTTCCCTTCCGTCGTCCCCCAGATCGCAGGGTCAAAGGTGCCGGCGCTGTCTGGTGCGACTTCCTCAAAGCCGGTATTCTTCAACAGGGGGCTTCCGAGTTCTTTTTCCGTGGTCGGAGAAGTCGACTGTCGGGCGAGAGTCACTGGTTCGACACCTATCCAGCCCGACAAGCCGAAAAAGCCCATCGTCAGGGTAACGAAGAAAATTTGGCGTCTCATAAAGGGATTCCCGTCCATATGGATTAAATTTCTTACGTCGTAGGCCTTTCAGGCGAATGCCGCGACGAGTATACCACCCAGCGCTCCCTTGTCGATAGGTGAAACGGAGGCCGTCTGGGGCGGTGGGAGGGCAAAATCGGCCGATAAGGGCGATTTGGAAGGGGGGGAGGCGTAATTTGGGGGTTTTCCGTCTGTCCGGGTGAAAGTGAAGTTTAAAGGAATGAAGGTGGGCCGTGTCCTCCCCGAGGCATCGCGCCGTCGGATGGTCGCCAAACCCGCATAGCTGTAGATTTTCGGCCAATTTCAGCGGGGATCCGACGGGAAAATCACTCAAAACTAATTTTCTATTCAGAATAAATCTCCGTTTTATTTAGTAACTGGAAAACTTACTTTATCTATGCCCGCAAATCCCGTACTCGTCATCCAAATTAGAGTACCTTCTACTTTGGATTCGCGAAGACCGCTTCCGGACTCGTCCCGTTTCCCGCCCCGATTCCAGGAGACGACCCCGGGGTGTCCGGGCGGCGTTAGGTAGGATGGAGGCAGTGACCGGCCGGCGGAGAGGGGTCATGCGACGATGGGCCTACTGGTTCATCGGCGGGCTGGGCCTGGCCCTGACTGCGTGGGCGCAGGAGCAGGCAGGCCGTCTGGAGGGGCGCGTGACGGACCCCGAGGGTCGGCCCCTGGCGGGCGTCCGGGTCGAGCTCCTATCGCCATCCCTGGGTCGGTGGCAGACGTTCACGGACGGGGAAGGCTTCTACCGGTTCCTGCGGGTCCCGCCGGGCGATGACTATCGGCTCCGGATGGAGCATCCCGGGTTTCGGACCGTTCAGCGGACGGGCCTTTCGGTCCGCGTCGGCCAGCAGGTGTGGGTCGACGTGGCGATGGCCCCAGGGGCCGAGGCCGAGGTCGTCGTCTTGGGCCTGCCCGTAGCGGAGGGACTTCGCCAGGTCCGGGTCGTTTCCCATTTCTCCCGGACCTGGCTTCAGACGCTTCCGACGGCCCGGGACCCCTGGGCCCTGCTGGAGTTGGCACCGGGGATCGTCGTCCGGGAGAACAACGTGGGCGGCGTCCGTTCGGGGAGCCAGGCCTTCTTCTATGGGCGGGGGGAGACCCGGGACAACGCTCACTGGTACCTGGACGGCCTTCTCGTGACGGACCCCGTCGAACGGGGGGCCAGCATGAAGTTTTACGACTTCGACGCCCTCGAGGAAATCCACGTGGTCACGGGGGCCGCCGACGTGGAGGTGTTTGCCGGGGGGATTACGGTGAACCTCGTCACCCGGCGGGGCGGCGCTCGGCTCAGCGGCACGGTCCGAAGCGTCGTCACGGGAGACGTCCTCCAGGCGGAGAACGTGGAGGGACTGGACCTCTTTGCGCCCGACTCCCGGGGCAACCGGGTCCGTCGGCTCCTGGAAGCCGGGGCTTCCCTGGGCGGTCCTTTGGGGTGGAACCGTCTCGGGTTCTGGCTGGGTTACGGGGCCCAGTGGATCGATGTGTGGGTCCCCTCGAGTCGGGGCGACCTACTGGAGCGTACGCGCCTGCACGACGTCAACGTCAAGCTCACGGGCGAATGGGGCGCCTACCGGTGGGAGGCCCATGTCTCGACGGGATGGTCCCGGAAGTTCAACGTGGGCGGCGGGTCGGACCGGACGGCCGCCGCCGTCTGGAATCAGGCGACCCGGACGCCCATCGTGCGTCTTCAAGGCGACTGGCTCCCGAGCCCTGGCGTCTGGCTGACGGCCCGGGCCGGTGCCGTCCTGGGTCACCGCCGGGAGCAGACGCCCGTCGGGGGGACGGCGGTACCGGTCGTTTACGATGCGGCCACGGGCATTTGGGACGGTTCCCACCGATGGGAGCGCCACCGACGGTTCGTCTATCAGGGGGCCCTTCAGGGCGTCCTCTACGGGCCGCTCTTTCTCCCCGAGAGTCATGAGGTCAAGTTCGGGACCGAGTTCCGCCTGGCGCCCGCTTCCTCGGAGGTCCAGTGGGGCAACGGCGTCCTGTACCTCTACGACGACCGCTCCCGCCCGACCCTGGGCGGGGAGGTCGCGTTCTTCCGGATGGAACGGGCCCGGCCCTACGTGAACATGGTGTCTTTCTATGTCCAGGATACCTGGGACCTCGGCCGGTGGAGCCTCCAGGCAGGTCTTCGGTACGACCGTCAGTGGAGCGGGCTCCGGCCCGTCGAGGTCCCGGCCCATCCCGACGTGCCCGCCTGGCTTCCGGCCGGTCGGACCGGGGCCGAGCGGCTCCCCTTCACGTGGCACACCCTGTCCCCCCGGCTGGGTCTCACCTGGGACGTCCGGGGCGACGGACGGACCCTCCTCAAGTTGGCCGTCGCCCGGTATCCCTCGACGCTTGACACGCGTCAGGCGTCGGACATGACGACCACGACCCTACGGGAGGTCCGCTTCCGCTGGACGGGTGACCGCGACGGCGACGGCGTGCCCGACCCCGAGGAGGTCGACTTCGGACGACCGACGTTTTGGAACCATGCACCGGGCGACCCCGACCGCCGGGTCAACACGGTGGACCCCACGTTTCAGTCGCCCTTCAACTTTGAGGTGATGGCCGGCCTGGAGAGAAACCTGACGGCCGGCCTCCGGGCCGCCCTCTACGGCTTCTACCGCAAGCTCTACAACCGTAAGGAGCCGTTTCCCTACGACCCCGACCGCCCGATGGAGCGCCAAGTCTACTACGACTGCTGGGTCGTCGAGGGGACCCTCCCGCCCGAATGGGGCGGCTGGCCCTACTACATGTGCACGGTCCCCAAACCGCCGGGGGTCCGGTGGATCAATCTGCCGGACTACCATCGGGACTACTGGGGCGCCGAGCTCCGGGTCGAAGCCCACGCCCCGGGCCGTCGGTCCCTGGCGGGAAGCCTGACGTGGGAACGATTCATCCATGACTTTCCCACCCGTCGGTCCTACCTCGACCCCACCAACGTCGCCCAGCTCCATCGGGCGGCGGCCGTCTCCGGCGGGGTCCACGTCCGTTGGGTCGCCAAGGTCGTCGGGACCTTCCGACTCCCCGGGGACCTGTGGGTCGGGGCGACCCTGACGGCTCGGGACGGGTTCCCTTTCCTGTCCCGTTATCGGGTCCAACGGACCTCCAACGGCTGGGGCCGGACGGTCCTCGTCGATACCCACCGGGTCGGGTCGGTCCGCCTGCCGGCCTTCTGGATGGTCCACCTCCGTCTGGAGCGGCCCTTCCCCCTGGGGCGGGGGCACACGCTCCACGTGGCCGTGGAGGCCTTCAACCTGACCAACAATGCCATCCCCCTCGGTCGGTACACCCGGGCGGACCAGCCCGATCTCTACCGGAAGGTCACTGAGGTGACGCACCCCCGGGTCGTACGGCTGGGCCTCCGATACCTATGGGGACCCCCCGGAAGGGTCGGGACGCCATAACGGCGGGATGGTGGGACGAGCGACCGGTTCGGGCAGATGGGGAGGTCGGGTTTGCCCGTCATGCACCCCCGGGGGACCTGGTGTTCCCTCCCTCCTCCGGTGGGAGGGGACGCCGGCACGACTGCCGGCGCCGGGAAGAACTCGCAGGAGGCCCTGACTGGTCCCATTTTCCGTCCCGATTCTGGCGCGTGACTGTTCCAAAATTGGTTGGTCCATGAGCCGATCGCCTCGATAGGACTTGCAAAACGGGAGGTCCGGGGGTGAGCTCCCCAGGATTCCCCATCCG
>FWWL01008206.1_pt1 | contig 13574 bp, 12 predicted proteins | sample 2228331 | NCBI WGS metagenome assembly FWWL01 (sample SAMEA103939775, study PRJEB20133) | metagenome | reverse complement strand
TTAATGATGTATTATTTAATATTTTATCATGAAGATAAGAAACTGAAAATTCTCCCTTCCCCTTTATTAAATAAAAATTATCCTTATAAAAGAAAATTATCTCAGGATTTTCAAGATTTTCTATTTTCTTTTCAAAATTTTCTTTATCTATTTTGTGAGATTTTTTAATTAATTTTTCTATTTCCTCTTCTTTTAAATCAATTCCCCTGTGGGTTGGTAATATTTTTAAATTTTTATCAAAAACTGAAAATAAAAGAACAAGCCTTTTTTCAAACATTGATTTTAGCATTGCTTCAAATCTGTGATGACCATCAGCAATAACAAATTCACTTTTTTCAATTGAATCAAAAAAATCTTCTTTTATCTCACACCTTTTAATTTTGTGGATTTCTCCAAATTCATCTTTTATTTCAAAAAGTTTTTCTTCTTTTTTTATATAACTATATATTGGGTTTCCCTTATAAATTAAAAGAACAGGTTCAAAATTTATCCCAGATAGTTCATAGAAATTTTTATGAATATTTACAGCCCACTCAAAGGTTCCTTCATGGGGAAAAACATGTTTTTCTGATTTTAAATTAAAAGCACATAAAAGACCCTTTCTTATATATTTTTTATCATAAATTTTAAATTCCTGCTCATAAATATAAAAGTTTTCTTTCTCATCTATTAAAAGGCTTTTACTTTCAAGGAGAGTTTTGATATATTCCTCTCCTTTATTTTTTGCATTCTTCACAAATTCAAAAAAGGGATGATTCTTTATTTCCTCTTTTTCTTCAAGAAAACTAAAATACCTTTCAATTCTTACAGAGTTTTTTTCTATTAAATTTTCTTTAAAATAAATAGCCTTAAATTTTGATACAGAATCAGACATTAAGTTCTTTACATATTTTTTCTACGAGAATTAAGCTTGCCTTCTCCTGAGCCTCAATTGTTTGAGCGCCTATATGAGGCGTGAGAATAACATTTTCATGAGATAAAAGCTCTTTATTTTCAGGTGGTTCCTTTTCATAAACATCAAGGCATGCTACACTTACAATTCCTTCATTTAATGCCCAGAGTAAATCCCTTTCATTTATTATTTCACCCCTTGCACAGTTTACAATTATAATTCCCCTTTTTGCCTTTTCAAAAACATTTTTATTTATCATATTTCTTGTGCTTTCTGTGAGAGGAGCATGAATTGTTATTATATCACAGCTTGAAAATAATTCCTCAAGAGATAAGACAAGTTTTCCATCTTCAATACAATTTAAATAGGGGTCAAAAACTAATATTTCTGCTTCAAAGCATTTTATTCTTTTTGCAACTTCCTTTCCAATTCTTCCAAATCCTATTATTCCTACTTTTTTCCCTTTTAGTTCTTTTCCCATGAATTTTTTCTTTTCCCATTTTCCTTTGCTCATAGAGATATGAGCCTGTGGCAATCTTCTTAATGCAGCAAGAATGAATAGAATTGTAAGCTCTGCAACAGATACAGAGGATGATTCAGGTGAGTTTAAAACTTTTATATTTTTTTCCTTTGCCGCCTCAAGGTCAATATTATCAAGTCCAACTCCTGCCCTTCCTATAATTTTAAGTTTTTTTGCATTTTCAATAACATTTCTTGTTACCTTTGTTGCGCTTCTTACAATTAGAACATCAAATTCGGGAATAATCTTTATAAGCTCGTCTTCTTTAGGATTTTCAATTTCAGTGATTTCAAATCCCTTTTCTATTAAATATTTTTCCCCTGCCTCATGAATTTTATCAGTTATTAATACCTTATATTTACTCATAATTCTCCCCCGCGGACCTTCTTCTCGGAGCCAGGATATGCCTTTCTATTACAAATAAAATAAAAAATAATGAGGGGGGGCATAAATTAAGCCCCCCAACTCTTTTAAACTACCTCACAAAAACAAGCTTTTTTGTTAGGTTTTCCGTATTTGTCTCCAATCGTATGAAGTATACTCCTGAGGAAAGTGTTTTTATATCCACTTCTGCTGAATATTTTCCAGGGAGCATATTTTTTTCGTCAACAAGAGTTTGAACCTTTACACCATTTGCATTATATAGATTTATCTTTACAGGTGATGCATAGGGTATTGTGAAGTTAATAACAGGATTTCTACTTATGGAATTGGGAATCATAAGAGAAAGTTTTAACCTTTCTTTCACATATATAGGGGTTTTTCCTTCTTTAACAGCAAGGAAAGGAAATACGAGTTTTGTATAGTAAGATGGAACCCTTATACTGTCATTATCCTGAGGGAACCAGCCTCCATATTCAATATCTGCAAAAGTGGAATCACCCGCTACCATGAAAAACCCGACTGTATCCGGGAAATTAACTTTTAATTCCTCATCTGCGGAACCAAAAGGTATTGCTATTTCATACTGTTCATAACCAAGGGGCATAGCAGATGCACAGGGAAATCCAACACTTCTTGTCTGTCCGAGTGTTCTATCTATATAAATGGGTGTAAAGGCAGCAATATCAAGTATAGAAGTATAATAAAGGGCAACTCTCCCTTCACTATTATCTCCGGGTGGAGGGAAAAAACCATCATTATTATCATCAAAATACATAAATATTCTGTCAAATTCAGACCTTGTCATATCAAAGGGTGCCCTGACAGCTGTATAAAGATAATCACCATCATATTTTAGATAAAGAAATGCAGAACCAAGGGAGTTCAGCTCTCCTTGCATCTGAAAAACATCGGAAACATCCACCTTAATTGCATCCCCCCATTCATTAAGTGTGTCAATAAACCCATCAAAAACAGGGACAACACTCGCAAGCGGAACTTCAAGGGTTCTTAAAACATCAATAGTTGTAAAATCAATTGTCTTTATATTATTTGTGGGTCTTAAATCAGTTGAAAGAAGTGTGGTTATAGTTAAAGTATATGTTATATTGCCTCCGCCTGTATTGAAGGGTGAGAAACTAATAACTGTGGTGTCCCCACTTAAAAGCCCGGTAACAGAAACAGTATCAATGTAAACTGTTATACCTGCTGAATCAATTTTTGCTTCCACATCAAAACTTTCTGTATTTAACCCATCATTATAAATTTTGCTTTGAATCTGAATAGTAGAATTTGCAGGAGCATAAGGCTTTGGTCTATCTATGCTGAGTACTCCTACATCATGGGGAGGTAGATATCTTACAAAGGCACACATCATTAAATCTCCTGAAAGGGCATAGGTCTGCCAGGTACCAGAAATCCTTGCCCATGTCCTTGCAGGAAAATCTAAAGAGACATCAACTCCCTGTCCCTCTGTTGATGGATAAGGTGAGAGCTGGACATGTCCGATCCAGAAATCACCAGAATTTATTCTTAACTTAGGAGTTGCATAAACCCAGGATATACTACCTGTAGGGTCAATTGTATCTGTTAAAACATTGACAGTTTCAGCAAAAACTTCTGTTCCTGGCATGCCCGCATTTTCATCAAAGATTGAAATTTGAAAATCCTGATGTGTCGCATCTGGCCAGGGCCAGTAAGGGTCTCCTTCTGAGAGAATATAAACCTTTACAGTATCAACATAATAGGGAGCACTTGATGGCGTTACCCTAAGACCCCAGGCATTGCCTGCATCATAAAAAGCCCAGGCATTCGCCATTACTCCGTCATTATAACATATCCATTCCCCAAAAGTTGCTTTTACTATCTTTTTAACAGTATCATTACCTGAAAAATCATCAGAATAGTTATGATAAACTATTATCTCATAGGTAAATTCCTTTGGAGTCCACTGAGGTAAAAAAGTTATAGTATCCGTTGAGCCAGCAGGTAAATAAGCAATTGACTGAGATGAGGAATAAACCTGAACACCCAATGATTCAACTACACAGTAAACGGTAAAATTAGATGCATCTGTTTGACCTGTATTCTTAATTATCGCTTTTATATCCAAAGGTGTAAAGGGAATAACAGTTGATGGAGGTGAAATTATCTTAAAAGCGCTAACATCATTATTAAAGGTTGCTGCAAGTATTTTCCATATATAGGAAGCATAAAAGGCAGTATAATAAATGTAAGTTACCCCATCAAATTCTATACCCTCGGGAACAAGGGAATAACCTCCGGGAGGAGGATATTGAGCAACTATAACCCCATTTGCACCTGTTATATCTACCTCATTTATTTCAGCAGATGCGTCGTTATCATCATTAACCCACATATTACCTGTTCTTGTATCATAACTAATTCCCATTGGCCAGTCAATTATATTCCCAATAAAAACAGTTCTTATAATACTATTGGTGTAAGGGTCCCATTGAACAAGTGAACCATTACCAACAGCGCCTCCTACGCTTGCCACCCATAGATATGTTCCATCATTTGCAAGACCCCTGACATAAGTTCCAACAGGAGAGGAATAGGTATTTACATAGGTTCCATTAGTCTGATATGCGTATATAAGACCATTAATAAAATCAGCTATCCATAAAAGCCCATTAAAATATGTAATACCAAGAGAGTAACTACCACTTGAAAGTTGCCATTGACTAATAACATTTCCTGTAGATGGGTCAATCTGATAAACGATGGGAGGCGTAGCTGCATTTGACACATTATAAAGATATGTTCCATCAAAGGCAAGCCCCATATGGTAAGAACCGGGTGCGGGAAACGAATCAACAACCTGCCATAAAGGAATCTTCAAAATATTCTTCAAAAAATCTGACATTTTGCCATTTTGAAGAGGTGAGGCACCTGCCTTTTCAAGTTCCATCTTTTTGTGAGAAAGCATACCTTTTGTTGATAATACTTCTCTATCTAAGGCTAAAAGCACTCCTGCTATTAGCATTACAATTCCTGCTCTCTTCATAATTATCTCCTTATGTTTAAATAAGGAATTGAACCTTATCATCTTATAACTATAAATTTATTTATATAAAACCTTGAATCAGATTTTATCTTAATAAAATAAATGCCTTCCTTTATATTTTTGCCATCCTCATAAAGTTTTGAGAAGGGCAATATGTACGCTCCTGGTTTTGCATAAGAGAGGTTTATCTCTTTAAGTTTCCTTCCTGCCACATTAAAAACAGAAAGGTTATATACCCCAGAGGAGGGTATAAACAATTTAATTTTACCATCCTTTATATTTAATGGGACAATAAGGGATAGAGAATTTCCATAATTATTCCTATAAGCCCATTCACTTGCACCTACACCTTCCCATATAATTCTTGCATTATCAGCATTTTCTTCAAAGTCAGACAAACTGTCTCCTGCAACAACTGCAAAGGCAATAATCACACTGTCGCCGGAAGGTATATTAAAGGGGCCGGCTGAAATAAGTAAAGACCAGTTATCCTTTTGAAATGCATTTGGTATACCTATAATTCCTTTCAAAAATTGATACTTATAGGCATCTGTAATATATCCGTTAGGGTCAATATATTGGGAGTTCTGTATAAAGGTGATATTTCTGGCTGTTTGGGGTTCGAGAAGTTCAACTCCTATACATTTATTATGAGCAGGAACTCCATCTGTGAGATATATTGCTTCTCTTGTTAAATCCCTGCCACCTGTATCATTTGTTGCTCCCTGACTCATATCAATATCAAGAAACATACCAGAATAAATATCTATTAAATTATAATTCCAGTTATTTTTTATTGTATATTTGAAAATTATAAAGTCATTATAAGGAGGAGCAGCCCAGGCATAACTTTCCTGATGGACCTCAACACCTCTTGGATTTGGGTGTCCTGAATCATTATATTTTGCTGAGGCATCCTGGTCAGAAACCTTGGTTGCTCCTATCTGCAAAAGTCCGTCAGGTAAATACACCCAGTCAGCATTATCTGCTGAATAATCTGTATTTAAAACATAACTATTTGAATTTCCCACCCATATTGAACCTATCTTCAAATAATTGCTGCTATTCTTTGGATAATGTAATCCATTTCCTTCATTTTGATCACTATTTGTAAATCCAATGGCACCCAGAGCAGTAACCGTAAGTAGAATTTCGCCAACATTATGGTCTCCGTACAGAAGAGGTGTTAAACCAACCTGCAGGTTAAAATTTCTATAATAGGTTATTGAATCATTTGAATTGACCTCTAATTCCATCTGTGCCTTATAGCCGAGGGGAGTTGAAATTGAAGAAGTCACAACAAAGGGATCAATGTTCTGCCTCAAGCTATCTGTGGGAATATCAGGATAATTAGCTGTTGAATCAAAAACTGTTACAAATGTATCATTTGTCCTGAGTATGGCATTAACATTTGTTGCTAATATACCCATGTTTTTTAAAGTTATAAAGAGGTCTATAGTTTCTCCAGGGTCAAATATACCATTATTATTTCCACTTAAATCATTAACAGAATACCTTGAAAAGATTATAAAAGGAACATTTGGGGAGGGAGTGTTTTGAAGGGCTTTCCAGACATTTAATCTTCCCCACCCATAATTATTGTTAGGATATGGTGCACCCTGTGTGGGGTGATCAGCATTATCAATCAAAATACTGTAAATCTCTTTTGGTGTAAGAAGGTCATTTTTCTGTATGAGAATTGCAACTGCTCCTGCCACATGGGGAGTTGCCATTGAGGTTCCATCCCATCCACCCTGATACCCCCCTCCGGGTACAGAGGAGCGTATATTCACACCAGGAGCACTTATTTGAGGTTTAATAAAATTCCAGTCTCCTCTTAACCAGTAAGTTGTATCATTAAAAGGGCTCTGATTCGGCGCAGGACCTCTACTTGAAAAACTTGCAATGTTATCATTTATATCTGTTGCTCCTACTGCAAGTGTATGGGGATAACTTCCAGGTGCTCTCAATGTGGCAAAACCCTCATTACCTGCCGCAAAAACAGGAAGCATACCAAGGGAAAGCCATGTGTAGATAACCTGCCACCAGTGTAAATCAGTTTCATTTGTTGTTCCCCATGAATTTGAAATCGCCTTTATATCTACTCTTGACTTCCAGGCAACCATTGAATCCATACAAGGATCAATTGTTGCATAGTTCCCGCTACCCCCTGAATTAAATGCCTTCGCAGTAACAAAATTGGCTCCTGGAGCAACTCCTATGTCCTCTGTAAAGGGTCCTGGTCCATCACCACCAAGTATTGTTCCCATAGTATGTGTTCCATGACCATTATCATCATAAGGATTGGGATTCCCATTCACACCATCAAACCAGAAACCCGGAACCCATTTCCCATTAAGCGCAGGATGGGACACCTCAACACCTGTATCAATATGACCTATTACAACGCCCGAACCATCATAACCTGCTGCCCAGCAAGAATCAGCTTTTACCTTTGATACATTCCACTCAACTAAAGCAGGGTAAGTCTTATCAGCCTTAGATTCCTGGTGAATTATTCTAACTTCCCTGTTTTCATCAATAAACCATATTTCACTCCTTTTTTCAAGTTCATAAATAACCCTCTTTGTTGCATATATATGAAATCCATTATAGGCAAAGTTCTGCATTATTATTTCATATTCACCCTTAAAATTTTTCTTCAACCAGTTTATTACCTTTGATTGGGAGTTCCTTGCATATTCTTTAAAAAAGGCAACCTTATCCTCAAGAGAAAGTAACTGTATCTCCTCATAAGGATAGAAATCCAAGAGATGAACAACAACATGAATTTTCCCCGAACCGGAAAGAGTATTTAACTTTTCCCTTAGAGAAGGAGTAATTTTGCCCTCAAAGGGCAAAGGAGGAGGTATAACCCCCCATATCATTATTATTAGAAATTTAAACATAAAAACCCCCTTTCTAAATTTTATTCCATAATTCTCAACTTATTCAATTATAATTCACTCTTCCCAGGTATCAATTTGAGCCTTTTGGAGTTTTCCTGAATAGTCAATGTAAACAGTCTTTATTTCTGTGAAAATATCATAAACGGTCCATCCACCCTCCCTGTGCCCATTCCCTGTTCTTTTTATTCCTCCAAAGGGAAGATGACACTCTGCACCAATTGTAGGACCATTTATATATGTTATACCTGCCTCAAGCTTTTGAATAGCCTTCATAGCATTATTTATATCCTGAGTATAAATTGAAGAGGAAAGTCCATACTCTGTTCCATTTAAAATTTCTATTGCCTCATCAAGATTCTTTGCTTTTATAAATGAAACAACAGGACCAAAAATCTCCTCTTGAGCAATCCTCATTTTTGGGTGAACATCTATAAATACTGTTGGTTTATAAAACCATCCCTTATCGTATTCATCCCCTTTTAGAATTTCTCCACCCAAAACAAGCCTTGCACCTTCTTTTTTACCTATTTCCACATAATTATTAATTTTATTTCTTTGACTCTCATTTATAACAGGACCCATTTCCGTAGATTCATCAAGGGGATTTCCCACTTTAAGAGTTTTTGCTCTTTCCACAAACATCTCAATAAATTTATCATAAATATCTTCATGTAAAATTATTCTTGATGTTGCTGTACATCTTTGACCTGCTGTGGCATATGCTCCCCATATTGCTCCTTCAAGAGCAAGCTCAAAATTCGCATCGGGCATCACAATCTGAGCATTCTTTCCACCAAGTTCAAGAGAAACCTTTTTAAGATGCCTTCCAGCAACTTCTGCAATTCTCGCACCAACCTCAGATGAACCTGTAAAGGCAACTCCATCTACATCAGGATGGGAAAGTAAAACCTCTCCAACTTCTTCTCCGCCTCCAAAAACAAGATTTATAACTCCTGGTGGAGTTCCTGCCTCTTCAAGAATTTTTACAAGCTCATATGCACAAAGAGGAGCATCAGAGGGAGGTTTGAAAACAAGGGTATTTCCTGCTAAAAGGGCAGGAAAAATTTTCCAGGAGGGAAGAGCTATCGGAAAGTTCCAGGGAGTTATTACTGCAAATACACCAACCGGCATTCTAAAAGTTAAGGCAAATTTGTCTGGAAGTTCTGAGGGGGTATTAAAGGAAAATAATCTTCTTCCCTCACCAAAGGCATAAAAAGCTGTATCAATCCCCTCCTGAACATCGCCTCTTGCTTCCTTCATTATTTTACCATTTTCCCTCGCAAGAAATATTGCCATTTCTTCTTTCCTTTGAAGAAGGATTTCCGCAGCCCTTCTCATTATTTCTCCCCTCTTTGGGGCAGGAACCCTTGACCACATCTTATATGCTTTCTTTGCAGCTTTTATAGCTTCTTCCACATCTTCCCTTCCTGATTTTGGAAAAACTCCAATTACTTCCTCCCAGTTTGCAGGATTCCTATCTTCAAAGGTTTTTCCTGATTTAGAAGGTTTCCATTTACCATCAATGTAATTTAAATATTCCTTCATTTTTCCCTCCCTTTTCAAACCTTATAAAAATTTTATTTAATATCCCTCTTTTAAATCAAATTCCTCTCCCTTCTGCATTATTTCCTCTGCTACAAAAATTTTTGAACCTGCTCTCAAAGCAATTGCTATAGAATCAGATGGTCTTGCATCCACAGAGTAAAAATTTCCTTCCCTATCTTTAAAAAGAAGTCTTGCATAATATGTAGTATCTTTTAGGGCATTTATTACAATTTTTTCAAGCTTTATTTCAAAGACATCAAGAATTGATTTTATAAGGTCATGGGTTAAGGGTCTTTCATAAACTATTCCCTTCATTCCCATATAAATTGCCTGGGCTTCTGGTTTTCCTATCCAAATGGGAAGGAACCTGTTTCTGTCCTTTTCCTTTAGAACAATAACAAAGGTTTCCTCTTCTTTACCCTCATAGGTGGGCATGTTTTGCTGGTATATTGAGAAAACCTCAACTTCCACTACCTTTGTATCCTTCATAAAATAACCTCCTTAAAGAAAAAAGCAGTTAAAAGAGTAATAATTATACCAAATATTGACCTGAAAAGGTATATATTTTTTTTCTCTTTGTCAGGAAAATAAAAATATACAAATAAAGGAAAAAAAATAGAAAAAAAAGATAAAAGGGGATTAAAAAGATAAAAAAGAAAAACAGTTAATCTTTCAAAAAATCCCAAGTATTTCCATTTCCCTTGAATAAGATCATTATGCTTTAAAAATGTGTATTCTATAGAATAAATCAAAATCCAGTAAGCATAAGTTATTATTATTAAAAAGGTAAAAATTTTAAAATAAAAATCATTAAACCAAAAACCTTTACCTTTAACAGAAGGAAGGGGAAAATATTTGCAGACTAAAAAAATAAGAAATACATGAAAAAACTGGTCAATTATATAATAAAAAAAATTTTCCCCTATCTCCTCCCTGTAAGATAAAAACACTTTCAATTTATCCTGTAAAATGTGGGTAATTGTTATTAAGGAAATACATATAAAGGGAAAAAAATTAAAAGAATAGGGAAAAATAAAAATAAACATAGTAAGAAATAAAAGAAGACCGTGAATAACAAGTCCCCAAATACTACTTGTTTTTTTATGAAATAATTTATCTGTCTGAAAAGGGTAATCTGTCAAAAAATGAGCAAGGGTTAAATGCCAGAAAAAAAAAGAATTCAAGTTTCTTCCTTTATTACCCAGACTTTAACTATTCCTTTAATTTCCTTAAAAAGTTTAACAGGTATTTCATAAAGACCAGGCTCTTTTAAGGGATGTTCAAGAGCTATTTGAGTTTTATCTATACCCTTTATACCCTTATTTTCAAGTTCCCTTACAATATCTATTTTTGTAACAGCACCATAAGTTTTTTCCTTACCTTTCAATGTAAAGGAAAGAGAAAGAAAAGAAAGAGTTTCCCTTAGCCTTTCTGCCTGTTCTCTTAAATGTCTTTCCTTATTAGCCTTTTGCCTTTCAATTTCCTTTAGATGTCTTATAACACTTTCCTTTGCTTCTACAGCAAGTCCTTTCGGAATAAGATAATTCCTTGCAAAACCGTCCTTTACAACCTTAATTTCTCCTTCCCTGCCAAGACCTTGTACATCCTTAAGAAGAAGAACCTTCATTTTAAATTACATACTCTTTCACAAAGGGCAATAAAGCCATCTGTCTTGCCCTCTTTATAGCGAGGGCAAGCTTTCTCTGATGATAGGCACAAAGACCTGTTTGCCTCCTTGTCATAATCTTACCCTTGGGAGTAAGGTATTTTTTCAGTGTCTCAACATCCTTATAATCAATTATACCTATCCCCTCTTTACAAAATTTACAACCTTTTGATTTCATTTTTCATCTCCTCCTTTAAAAGGGTAAATCATCCTCAGGGGGCAATTCCTCAGGGGGCAATTCCTCATCAGGAGAAGCTGAAACCTCCTCAGCTCTTTCCCTTTCAAGAAATTGAACTCTTAATCCAACCACTTCAATTATACTTCTCTTCTCCCCTCCCTGAGTTTCAAAAGTCCTTGACCTTAATCTTCCCTCAATAAAAACAGGAGAACCTTTTGAAAGCCTTTGATTACACCTTTCAGCAAGTGAACCAAAGGTTACAACATTTATAAAAAGTGTATCTTCTTTCCAGTCGCCTGTTGATGGGTCTCTATATGGTCTTGAAGAAACAACCCTGAACCTTGAAATTGCCCTTCCCTGAGAGGAAAACTTTATTTCAGGATCCTGAACAAGACGCCCTGAAAGGATAACAAGATTCATATTTGGAGTCCTCAAATCTGCCATACTTAATCCTCCTTTTTAGTTTTAAAACTTTTAACATTATCCTTTTTTAAAATCATAACTCTGTACACTTCTTTTATTAACCTTAACTCTTTTCTAAGATATATGGGAAGTTCAGGAGCCGCCTCAAACTCCCATACTGTATAAAACCCTGAATTTTTCTTCCTTATGGGATAGGCAAACTCCCTTAAACCCCATTCATTTATATTTATTACCTCTACACCCCCTTCCCTTAAAATATTCTCAATTTTTCTATACACCTCCTTCCTTTTTTCCTCATCTATATCAGGGTCCATAATCATCATCATTTCATATTCACGCATCAAAACCTCCTTTTTTTCCCTTTTATCTCAGGTGGGGTGTGGAACCCAGAACACACTGTCCCAAAGTCCTGAGACCTTTTAAAGTTAAATTATATCATTTTGAAAACTTAAATTCAAGAAGGTCTCTATCTTTTACTATATAGTCAGGTCCATGCACTTCTATTTTCCCTTTTTCTTTCAGTTCCTTCCAGGAGGGTGTTTCAAGAAAATCAAAGGGCTTAGCCACTTCTACCTTGATAAATCCCTTCTGTATATCTGTATGAACCTTTCCTGCCGCTTCATAACTTGTTTGTCCTTTTTTAAGTGGAAAAGAACTCGCTATTTCACCTTTTAAAGTGTAAAACCTTATGTATGAAAGATAATTGAAGGCATATTCAATTATCTCAAGGGGGTCAGAAAAACCTTCTCTTTTTAATTCTCTTATTATTTCTTCTTTCTCCATAGCTTCAAATTCTCTTATTTCTTCGAATATTTTAAAGGGGCATACAAAAAATTTATCTTTTATATTTAAATTAAAATAAGTTCTTTCATCCCCACTATTAATCACATATATTTTTTTCTTTGCCATCAAAAGGGGGAAATCCTTTATTTCGCAAGGCTCTTCTCCCTTTTCAAGTCTTTCTTTTGCTTCAATAAGCTCTTCTTTCAGTTTAAAAGGCAGATTCTTTTCCTTAAGTTTTCTTTCAATCCTTTCAAGGTCTGAAATTGCAAGTTCTGCAAGAAGAATCTCCCTTTCCTTTTCAGGATTTATCTCTTTAAGATAAGAGGGTATCCTTTCATCTTTAAAACCTCTAAGTATAAAAATTAAGAGGTCTACTTCCCTTATATAAGCAAGGAATTCATTACCAAGCCCCTCACCCTTATGAGCACCTTCTATTATACCTGCAATATCATAAATATTAATTTTAAAATTTCTTACTTCCCTTGAACCCTTTCTTTCTGCAAGTTTTAATAGCAAATCATCTTTTATTTCAACTTTACCCTCATTTTTACCGATTGTTGTAAAAGGGTATATGTCCCTTGGAACAGGAACACCTGTAAGAATATAAAAAAAGGTGGATTTCCCTGAGTTAGGGAAACCCACCAATCCAATTTTTTCCATTTAAAGTGAGGGTAAAAACCGGCTTGTTCTATCTATTTTATTTTCTTCTGACCTTAACAGCCTTTGGACCTTTGGGTGAACTAGCTTTTTCAAAGGTTACTTTATCACCCTCCTTTAGGGTTTTAAAGCCATCAATCTCTATGTCCGAATAATGGACAAAGAGCTCTTCGGACCCATCATCCGGGACGATGAATCCGTATCCCTTCTTGGCATTAAACCACTTCACACGACCTGTAAGACGCATCTTAAAACTCCTATTAAAAAAAGAGGAATTGAACCTTAAAATAAAACTTCTATAAAATACAATAAAATTTTTAAGAATGCAAGCAAATAAAAAATTCCCTTCCTTTTTAGTTTTTCTTTTATTTTTAATAGGAATTATATCAAATAAATTTCTAAACAATTTTTTAATAAATTTTATTTTTTTTATAACCTTTCTTTTATCACCCTTTAAATATATAAGTTTTATTTCCTTAGGTAATATACACATATCCCTGAATAAAAGGGAAAAGAAACCTACTTATAACATAATAAACAAAAAAACACATAAATATATGGTGAAAAAAATAAAAGAAATGTTTGAAGA